>Ga0070732_10000728_pt1 | contig 19297 bp, 15 predicted proteins | sample Coa_R1_5_FD_66449 | JGI IMG/M metagenome (GOLD analysis project Ga0070732, IMG submission 66449) | Surface soil microbial communities from Centralia Pennsylvania, which are recovering from an underground coalmine fire - Coalmine... | ecosystem: Environmental > Terrestrial > Soil > Unclassified ... | reverse complement strand
GGCGGAAGATTTATTTGCCGCCCATTTTCCGGAATACCCGATTGTGCCCGCCAGTTTGATGCTCGAAGGGCTCGCCCAGACGGGCGGCCTACTGGTGGGCGAAGCCAATGAATTCCGTGAGAAAGTGATCCTCGCCAAGATTAGCGGCGTGCGCTTTCAGCGCGAAGTGCTGGCCGGCGAAGCCGTAACGATGGAAGCCCGCGTGCTGTACCTTCGCCCGGAAGGCGCGGCGGTGGCCGGCCGATTGCTGGCCGGGGAAGAGTTAATCGGCGAGGCGGAAATCACCTTCGCGCATTTGGATCAATCGCGTTCCCAGCAATTTTTCGGCGACCGGAATTTCGTGTTCAGCAGCGACATGAAGACCCTGCTGGAAACCGCCTGTAAATAAGTGCATCGCATGCCGGCCGAAGGATCGCCCGGCCAAGACCGGACTTGAATAGCAGGTTAACCATGTCCCTCCCGTCCCGACGCGCTGTGATCACCGGCTCGGCCGCCCTCACGCCGATCGGGAATGACCCCGCCGCCATCTGGCAAGCGCTGGTGGACGGCCGCAGCGGCGTTGCCACGATTCAATCCTTCGATGCTTCCCAGCTTCCCTGTCGTTTTGCCGGCGAAGTGCGCAACTTCGTGGCCAAGCAGCATTTCAGCAACAAAGACCCGAAAGAAAAAGAGGCCGGCAAGGGCCTGCGCAAGATGGCACGGGCCATTCAATTAGGCCTCGTCACATCCAAATTGACGATGGCGAATGCCCAGCTCGAGCGCGGCCAGCTCGATGCGACGCGCTTCGGCGTCGAAATGGGCGCGGCCATGATGGCCATCGAGTTGCCGGACCTCGTTGCTGCGGCCAAGATAAGTTCCAACGGTCAGCCGGGGCAGGTAAGTCTTGCCGATTGGGGCGCCAAGGGGATCGACACCATTGAACCCACCTGGATGCTGAAATACCTGCCGAATATGCCGGCCTGCCACATCACGATCCTGCATGACGCCCAGGGACCGAGCAACACGCACACCGGGGGCGACATCTCGGGGCTTCAGGCCCTCGGCGAAGCCTTCCGAATTATTCAGCGTTCCCAGGCGGATTTCCTGTTGGCCGGTGCGGCCGACAGCAAACTGGAACCCATTGTCCAGGCCCGGCATAACCTGTTCTTTCCCTTTACGCGCCGCCGGGAAGAACCGGAGAGATCGGTTCGGCCCTTTGACCGCGACCGCGACGGCAACGTATTGGCGGAGGGTTCGGCCTTGTTTGCGGTGGAAGAGCTGGAGCACGCACAAAAACGCGGCGCTGCCATCCAGGCCGAAGTCGTGGGGTTTGGCGCGGCAGTCGATGTTCAGCGTAATGGCAGCGGCCTGGCGCGCGCGATGCGCGCGGCACTCCGCGAAGCAGGGATTTCTCCGGCTGACGTAGACCATGTGAACGCTCATGGCCTGGCAACGCGGGAAACCGACCTCTGGGAAGCACGTGGTCTGCGCGAAGTCTTCGGCCCAAACGATCCGCCGGTTTTTGCAGGCAAGGGATTTGTCGGCCATTGTAGTGCGGCTGCCGGGGCAGTGGAACTGTACTTCTCGCTGCTGGCGCTCCAGAAAGCCGCCTTGCCGGGGAGCATCAATTGCGATCATCCCGACCCGGAATGCAGAGTGCACGTGCACACCGGCGTGCCGAGAGCGCTCCGCACGCCCTATGTATTAAAGTTGAGCTTTACGGACCTCGGCCAGTGCGCAGCGATCGTATTGCGCCGCTGGGAATGACAGGATTATGCTCATGCGTCGTCGTGTGGTGATTACCGGCATGGGGGCGATTACGCCGCTCGGCCATTCGGTCGCGGAGCTGTACGACGCACAAATCCACGGCCGCAGCGGCGTGGACTGGATCAGCCACTTTGACGCCAGCACGTTCCCCACGCGCTTTGCCGCGGAAGTGAAGAATTTCAGTCTGTCCAAGTTCTTGCCCAATGCGGAACGTTATCGCGATGCCGGACCCAATACGTTATTTGCCTTGGTTGCCGCCAAAGAGGCCCTAGCCGACGCCGCCATTCCAACAAACTTACCGCGAGAGCGGTTTGGCATCTATCTGGGCAACGGAGACGGCGCGAGTGACTTTTTCAATCTCGTCGCCGCCATTGCAAAAGCCTCGCTACCCGACCGCACGGTTGCCGACGTGCCCACATTCACGGAAGCCGCGCTGCGTACCTTTGATCCGGGCCACGAATACGAGCTGGAAATCCACACGACCGCGGGGCAGCTGGCGCAAGAATTCAATTTGCCAGGTCCGAATTTCACCTGCCAGACGGCCTGCGCTGCCAGCAGCCAAAGTGTTGGCGAAGCGCTACAACTCATCCGTCAAAACGACGCCGACATCATGCTGGCCGGCGGTTCGCACAGCATGATTCATCCCTTTGGGGTGACCGGTTTCAATCGGCTTACGGCCCTTTCGACGCGCAACGATTCCCCATGCAAAGCATCGCGTCCGTTCGACCTCAACCGCGATGGCTTCGTGCTGGGCGAGGGCGCGGGCATGGTCGTTCTCGAGGAACTGGAGCATGCCCGGAAACGGGGCGCGAATATCTACGCCGAGCTGACCGGTTACGGCTCAACGGCCGACGCTTTTCGAGTTACCGATAGCCACGATGAAGGCCGCGGCGCCATCGCTTGCATGCGCGAAGCCCTGCGCGACAGCGGCCTGGATCCGGCGGCCATGGGCTACATCAATGCCCACGGCACCAGCACGAAGGTCAATGATCAGGTGGAAACACTCGCCATCAAAAACGTTTTTGGCGAGCACGCCTACCGCATACCCGTTTCCAGCAGCAAGAGCATGATGGGTCATCTCATCTCGGCGGCAGGAGCAACGGAATTGATCATCATCGTCATGGCCATGCGCAAGGGCGTGCTGCCGCCCACAATCAACTATGACACTCCCGATCCGGAATGCGACCTCGATTACATTCCCAACACGGCCCGCGAGAAGTGGGTCGACCACGTGCTGAGCAACAGCTTCGGTTTCGGCGGGCAGAACGCTTCGCTGATTGCAAGCCGTTTTAAGGATTGAACCGCAGCGCCGGAGGTGAGTCGTGCTTTGGATCTCGATCGGCATGGCGGTTCTGCTCACGTTGCCGCTCGTTCTCTTCATTCTCCTGGCTGCCTTGTACTGGTATTTGCGCCTGGCCTATGTCCCTTTTATCGAGCGAATTTTTCAAGAAATCCCTTATTTCAACGTGCCACGCGGCCAGCCACTGCCCGGCGCCGAGCACGTGGCCGTTCCTACTTCCGATGGCCTCACTTTGGCGGGTTGCTATTTTCGCCGCTGCCGGCCGCGGCGCGGTGTAATCTTGTTTGGCCTGGAGTTCGGCTCCAATCGCTGGTCCTGCCTGGCGTACTGCGAACATCTGCTGGAAGCCGGCTACGACGTCTTCACCTACGAGCCGCGCAATCAGGGCGATAGCGACGCCGAACCGAAACTCGAACCGCTCCAATGGGTCTCCGATCGCGACCTGCGCGATGCCCAAGCGGCGCTGGCATACTTGAAATCGAGACCGGATGCCGATCCAAACGGCATCGGCTGGTTCGGCATCAGCAAGGGCGCCGGGGCCGGCATAGTCGCCGCGGCCGAGGACTCGTACGTACGTTGCGCCGTGACGGATGGCATGTATTCCAGTTGCATTACCGTCGTGCCCTACATGCGGCATTGGATTCGCATCTACAACAAAAACTACACCGTGCAGGAACTGCTGCCGACCTGGTATTATGCCCTGTTCGCCAAGCTCGGCATTCGCCGGGTGGGCCGGCAGCGCGGCGTTGAGTTTCTGCACGTGGAGCAGGCTCTGCGCCGCTTCGGCCGGCCCTTGCTCATGCTGCACGGGCAACAAGACGGGTACATCCAGCCCGAGATGGCGCTGAAACTGTTCGAACATGCTCGCCCTCCGAAAGATTTCTGGATGATTCCCGGGGCCAATCACAATAAGGGGCTGGAAGTGGCCGGCGACGAGTATCGCCGCCGGGTTCGGGACTTCTTCGATCAGCACCTGGCAGGTGAATTGGTTCAGCCCTCGCAATCGGCGGCGTAACGCCGCTTGCAGCTTCGCCGGCGGAAATACCATGTTACGCGTGGCGTTCGTCTATACACTTGGCCGTCTGCTCGCCTGGCCGACCCGCCGCAGGCTCTACGAATTCGACCGCCTTGCCCAACATCCGAAAGCCGTTCAAGAAGCGATCCTGCAGCAAATCATCGCCTCGCAAGCCGACACCCGTTTTGGCCGCGATCATGGCTTTGGCGCCATCCGCACCGTGGCCGACTTCCGCCGCCAGGTACCGGTTGCGCCCTACGAATACGTGCAGCCCTACATCGAGCAAGTGCAACGCGGCGACACACGAGCCTTGCTTAGCGACCCGGTCCTCATGTTCGCGCTGACCAGCGGCACCACGGCCGCGCGGAAATTCATCCCGGTCACGCAGCGCTACCTGCAGACCTATCGCCGCGGCTGGAACCTGTGGGGCATTCGCGCCATGCGCGCGCACAAGCGCGAAATCACCTTGCGGCCCATCGTGCAGCTGGTCGGCGACCCCGATGAATTCCGCACCGAGGCCGGCATTCCTTGCGGCAGCATTTCCGGTTTCACCGCCGAGGTGCAGCGCCGGCTTATTCGTCGGCAATACTGTGTCCCCGCCTGCACGGGCCGAATCAAGGATTCCACCGCCCGAACGTACGTGGGGCTGCGTTTCAGCATTCCGCACGCGATTGGCATGCTGCTCGCCGCCAATCCCTCATCGCTCGTTCAACTGGCGCGCGTTGCCGACAAATATAAGGAAGAACTCATTCGCGACCTGGGTCAGGGCACGCTGAACAAGGATCTCGACATTCCTGCCGCCATTCGCGCGGAGCTCCAGCCGCGACTTCAGCGGAAGCCGGGCTTGGCCCGCCGCCTGGCCGCGATCGCGGAACGCAGCGGCCGGCTCTACCCCAAGGACTTCTGGAATCCAGCGCATCTGTTGATCGGCACCTGGACCGGCGGCAGCGTTGGCCCGTACCTTCGGCAATTGCCGCAATACTACGGCGCGACGTTCCTGCGCGATCTCGGCCTCGTCGCCAGCGAAGGCCGCATGACTATTCCCGTCGAAGATAACACTTCGGCCGGCGCGCTCGACATCACTTCACATTACTTCGAATTCATTCCCGAAGAGGAAAGCGAATCGAAGCAGCCCACGGTGCTTGCCGCGCATGAGTTGATCGAGGGCCGGCATTACTTCATTCAGCCCACGACCGCCTATGGTCTCTACCGCTACGACATTCGCGACCTGGTGAAAGTGACCGGCTTCCACGGCCGCACGCCGCTCTTGCAATTCCTGGGCAAGGGCAACAGTTTCGCCAACCTCACGGGCGAAAAGCTGTCGGAACATCATGTGACGCGGGCCATGGAAGTCGTGACACGGCAGCACGGGGCCGGACCGTCTATTTACAGCGTCGCCCCGGTGTGGGATGATGCCCAGCCGTATTACGGCTTGTTCGTGGAGCGCGGCGATGAGCCCGTCGGCGAGCGCGGCCCGCGCTTTTTGCAAGACTTCGACCGCTGCCTGATGGAACACAATACGGAGTATGCCAGCAAGCGCGACAGCCGCCGGCTCGGCCCCGTGCGCCTGGAAGTGCTGCCGCCCGGCTTCTGGCAGCAGTGGGACCGCGAGCGGCTGCGCCGCTCCGGCGGCGTGCCGGAGCAATACAAGCACCCGTGCCTGGTCGGCGATCTGAATTTCCACCAAAGCGCGCCGGTGCAGGAAGAGATCAAGCCCGCGGCGTAACTCAGTGATCAGAGCCGCGCACGGAGCGCAGCGCAGTAAGCGGCAAACACCGACTGGCCGCTTACTGTGCTGCGCTCCGTGCGCGGCTCTGACACGCATCGGCCGTTTCCATAATAAACCTGTATGAATCAGGAATCCTCCCTAGCAACTCCGACTTCCGCCACCGATCCGGCGCGGGCTGCGCGCCGGGCCATGTTCATCGTCTTTCTGGTCGTTTTCATCGATCTGCTCGGTTTCGGCATCGTCTTGCCGTTGTTACCGCTGTACGCCGTCGATCTGCTGGTGCCGCTTTTCCCGAATAACCCGGAACGCGTCGGCCTCATGCTTGCGGTGCTGATGGCCTCGTTCTCGCTAATGCAGTTCCTCTTCGCCCCCATCTGGGGCCGGATATCGGACCGGATTGGCCGCCGGCCGATCTTGCTGCTCGGCCTTGCCGGCTCGGTGGTCTTCTACAGCCTGTTTGGCTATGCGTCGTACATCGGCTTCGCCGGCCATGCTGAGCTGGGAATCCTGCTGATCCTCATTTCCCGTGTCGGCGCCGGTATCGCGGGCGCGACGATCTCCACGGCGCAGGCCGTGATCGCCGACACCACCACGCTGGAAAATCGCTCCCGCGGCATGGCGCTTATCGGTGCGGCTTTCGGCATCGGCTTCACGTTTGGGCCGCTCCTGTGCTTTGCCTCGCTCTTTGTCGAATCGAAGGCGGCGCCCGGCGGAGCGGCCGCGATTTTATCATTCATCGCCCTCTGCCTGGCGCTCTGGCTGCTGCCCGAAACTGTCCGCAAGGCCCAGGGCGACGTGGGCCGACGGCACTGGCTGAAATTCGGCAGCCTCCTACAAGCGCTGCGCACGCCGGCCATTGGAGCGCTCATTATTACGTTCTTTCTGGCCACCGTGGCCTTTGGCTCGCTGGAGTCGACGCTGGCGTTGGTGAATCAGTTCCTGTTCTCTGGTGGCGGCAAGGTGCTGAAGATTCTGGAAATGACGGCCGAGCAGCGCGACGAAATCTTTCGCAAGAGTTCGCTGATCTTCGCCTACGTCGGCTTTACGCTCTTGCTGGTGCAGGGTTTCTTCTACCGCCGTTTTGTGCGGAAAATCGGCGAAGTGCGCTTCATGCGCGCCGGCACCCTGCTGATGGTCTGCGGCCTGTGTGGCGTCATTGCCATGATGGTATTCCTGTCGCAGGGCCAGTTCGGATCGCTCGGTCATGCCCTTGCGCTGGCGATGGTCATACTGGCCGTTCTGGTGACGGGCTTCGCACTGATGACCCCCTCCGTGCAAGCGCTAATCTCGAAACGAGCCGATCCAACGCGGCAAGGCGAAATCCTGGGAGCCAACCAATCCGCCTCGGCTCTGGCGCGAATTATTGGTCCGGCCCTGGGCCCGTCGTTGTTCTTCCTCGACTCGGCCCATGTGCTGCCGTACATTGTGGGGGCGGTGCTGATGACGGTTGTGTTTTTGCTGACGTTGAGGATAAGGCAAGAGTGAACGTAGAACGGAATTTATTCCGTTCCCGTAATATCGAACGGAATAAATTCCGTTCTATGTTTCTTCCGCGAATGGAATCGCGCCATGAATCCACTTCTCGACAGTTGCGAAGCCCGCAACATCGCGTTTGTCAAGCCCAGCGCCCTGGGAGATATCGTTCACAGCCTGCCGGTGTTGCACGCGCTGCGCCTCCGTTTTCCGCAAGCCAAAATCACGTGGGTGGTGAACCAGACGTACGCGTCGCTACTCGAAGGCCATCGCGAATTGAATGAGGTTCTGGCCTTCGACCGCAAAAACGGCCTCCGCACATTTCCCGCCTTGGCCCGCGAACTTTATCGGCGAAAATTCGATCTCGTCATCGACTTGCAAGGCCTGCTGCGCACCGGGCTCATGACGGCCGCAACCCGTGCTCCGCGACGAGTAGGTTTACAGACCGCACGTGAAGGCGCGAGGTTTTCTTACACCGATGTCTTGCCGATCCCGTTGTTTAGCGGGGGACCCGGGGGGTCCCCCGCTAAACGCCACGCCGTCGATCGCTACTGGGTCGTCGCCGAAGCCCTGGGCGTCGGCCATCTCGACAAGTGTTTTATTCTTCCGATTTCCGATTGCGCCCGCAGCTGGGCTGCCCAGCGCCTGGCGAATGCCCCTCGCCCCTGGCTTGCGATCAGTCCTGGTTCGCGCTGGCCGACGAAGCGCTGGCCGCCCGAGCATTTCGCGGCCGTGGCCCGTCGCGCCCAAACCAACTTCGGCGGCACCGCTATTCTAGTTGGCTCTACTGATGAACGCGGCGTGTCCCACGCTGTCAGCCAGGCGATTGCCGAGTCGAAGCGGGACCTCAGCGGCAAAACCACCCTTCCCCAACTCGCCGCGCTCCTCTCGCTCGCCGATGTGGTGTTGGCCAACGACAGCGGCCCGCTGCACCTTGCGGCCGCACTCGGCAGGCCCGTTGTCGCGCCGTATACCTGTACTGAGGTGGGGCTGCACGGCCCGTACGGGCAGTTTCACCACGCGGTGCCAACCAGCGTTTGGTGCGCGGGCAGCTACCGCAAGCGCTGCGGCCGGCTCGAGTGCATGCACGAACTCACGCCCGACCGGCTTTGGCCTGTTCTTGAAGAGGCGCTGTTCACATGGGCAAGCCGTTGCCATTCCGCTTGATCCTGGCCAGCGGCTCGCGCGATCGCCGCAAGCTGCTGGCCGAGGCCGGCTATTCCTTCGACGTGCTGCCCGCCAACATCGATGAGCCCACGCAAGCCCGCTTCGCCAGTTGCCGGCAATACGTGCAGGAAGTGGCCTGGCTGAAAGCGGCCGCCGTGGCCGCGCAAGTGAACGCCGGCGTCATCCTCACGGCCGACACGGTCGGATGGCACAACGGTGAAGTCATTGGCAAGCCCACCGATGCCGACGACGCCCGCCGCATCATCCGCATGCTCGGCGGCACCGTTCACGAACTTTGGACCGGCGTCTGTCTGTGGAAACGCCCTGAAGAATGGCAACTCGCCTGGCAGGAAGTCAGCCTGGTAACCGTGAAGAAGTTTACCGACGCGGAATTGGAGGCCTACATCGCCACCAACCGCTGGGTCGGCTGCTCCGGGGCATATTCCATCGAAGGCGCTACCGACCCGTACACGCGCGTGGTGCAAGGCAGCGTGAGCAACGTCATCGGCCTGCCGATGGAATCGCTGGAAAAAATGCTGGATTGGATGCCGAACTCGCTGAGGGGTGCGCTGTAATTCTTTGTTTTGAGCCGGAAGCGCAAGCGACCGGATGAGGGACCGCAACCCCGGTCCAGTCGCTTGCGCTCATGGCTCCTGAGAGCCATCATGAAACTCATCCTCGCCATCGTTCAGCCGCAGAAGCTCGAAGCCGTGAAGGAAGCGCTGGCCAAGGTCGAAGTCTTCCGCCTCACGATCGTAGACGTGCAAGGCTTCGGCCGGCAAAAAGGGCACAGCGAAGTCTACCGCGGCCACGAACTAACCGTGAATCTGCTGCGGAAAGTGCAACTGCAGATCGCGGTGAACGAGGACTTCGTCGAGCCGACGGTGAATGCCATCATGGAAGCCGGCCGCACCGGCCCCGAAGGCCGCATCGGCGACGGCAAGATCTTCATCCTACCGCTGGAAGACTGCATCCGTATCCGCACCGGCGAACGCGGGCCTGAAGCGATCTAATGAATGATGAGTGGTGGTAATTTCCAAGCCGCAAGGCGAGTCTTCGAGCCCTGCGGATCGCAACCGCGGAGATTAACATGGCGGCCGGACTTTTACTTTGCGATGACCTGATCTTCACTAGCCGGATCGTCGGCACCGGCCGCGACCTTGGTCTGGAATTGCGCTCGGCGAAGACCGTCCCCGCACTACTCGACCTGGCCCGCAAGCAAGCGCCGACTTGCGTCATCCTTGATCTTGCACTCGCTGGGCCATCCATTGCTGATACCGTAGCGCAGCTTCGCCACATCGCGCCGGCCATGCGCATCGTCGCTTACGGCTCCCACGTCGATACTACCACACTCCAAGCCGCCCGCGCTGCAGGCGGCGACCCGGTGCTGGCACGCAGCCAATTCGTGGAGCGGTTGCCTGTGGAGTTGAAGGGATGGATGCAGCCAAACTCGTAACAGTTTCCCCAAGCCGCGGAGCGAGTCTAGGAGCCCCGCGGGTCACTCGTCGTGGCATTCATTTCTTCTCCCGGATGGCGAAGAGATCCCTATCCGATGCGAGATACAGCGTGCCGTTGGCGAAAATAGGATTGGCCCTGATCTCTTGGCCCACATCAACAGTGCCCAGGAGCTTCTTTTGCAGGCCGCACGCGAAGATTAAAATTTCGCCGTCTTCGTCGGCGACGTACACTTTCCCGTCCACGCAGAGCGGCGATTTCTGAATCCCCGCTCGGGCATCGTGAACCCACAGATGCTCTCCGGTTCTGGCATCAAAGCAATGGAGCCAGCCGCCAGTTTCGGCGGCGTAGACCAGACCCTCGTGAATTACACACGTGCATATGGTGTTGCCGAACAGATACTCGCGCCCGGCAAGCGACTTGGGCTCGGAGGGAGCCTTCGCCTCGCGTGTCGACCATACCACGGCCGAGTTGGCATTTCGCTTGCCTTTTCCAGGCTCGGCCTCCAATTCGCGGCTGACATCTCCCTCGCGAGTCGGGTCGATGCAGAACAGGCAGCCGTAGCCCTCTTTGCCTGTGTCTTGTCCAGTCGCAACGTAGACGCGGCCATCGTACGCGACCGGCGTGGCGACGATGTAATTTCGTTCGTTGTTGCTTCGCCCGTAACTGAATTTTGCGTCCTTGCGGTTTAGATCGCACTTCCAAATGAGCGCTCCGGTTTTTGCATCGAAGGAACGAATCCAGCCGTCGCCCTGGCCGAAAATAACTTGGGCACGACCTTTCACTTCCATTACGAGTGGAGTGGACATCTGGAACTGAATGATATTCTTACCCGGCAAATTATCCTTCCAGACCAGTTTACCCGTCGCTTTTTCGAGGCAGAGCAATGAGGGCGCGTCTGAAGCGAGCCCAGTGGCACTTTCGTCGCCATTAGCGGTCGAGATGTAAAGCCAATCTTTATATCCGACTACTGACGGTGCCAAGCCGGCTAGCGCTGGGCACCATGGCAAGGCCGGTCCCACACCGAACTCCTTGCGCATGTCTACCGACCAAAGGACCTTCGGATCGCCCGTACCGCGCTTGAGCGGACGCAGATCTAGGTACTCGACCTCGCTGCGGTAATTGATGTGCCACAGCCGGTTGCCTTCCACCAGCGGAGAGCATCGCATCCGAACGTCAATTTCCGGTTGCGGCAAAAAAACTCGGCCCAAAGCTTCGATAATGTCTTTCGCGGGTTTTTCTGGACCTTGTGCCTTTCCATTCCGCGGCGAAGCATGTTGGTACAACAGCTTGCCGTCGTGCTCTCGAAAACACATGAGGACCGTGTTATCGTCGTTCTTTGCCGTGCCGTACGGCTGACTTGTGCCAACCCATATCATGCCATCCGCAATGACCGGAGTACCGTATGGGCGATCCCCTATTCTCGTCGACCAGGCGATGTTCTTGGCTCGACTGACCAGCTTGCCCTCGCTCACGACATCGAACGCGAAATCGACCGGCGCGCCCTTCTCGGGGCTGACCGCGTAATGCGACCAATCACGGCCCCACATGGGCCAGTCGTCGGCGAAGTTGCGCGCCGGAAGCGCGAAGCAAACCACACAGGCAACGATGCCAATCCCGAATCGCAAAAGCAAAGTGGGCATGGCAAACCTCCGGGAACGGGAAGCGTCCAGTGGACTGTCCGGGGTCGAAAAGGGCTCGATAAGGACTATATGAATTTGAGCCAAATAAACGTGCGAGAAATCGCCGAATTCCCCAGTTCCCCGAAGGAGTTCTTAACTCAGCGCTTTTCCTTCTTCAGACTTTCGATGTAAGCGCGCAGGTCATCCACGTAAATGCCTTCGATTGCGTCCACCTGAATTGGCGGCTCCGGCGGCTTTGAATCCAGGTGATGGGTGTAGCCGCGTGTCTCAATGATCCATCCCTTTTGCACTTCCACCTTTGGTTCCTGGCCGGCGAACAAACTGGCTGCCAGCAGCACTGTTGTGATCCCCATGAGATTTCTTCCCCGCTCAAGAGTGAAAATTGATCCCTCTCATATAACCGACATAATTGCCGTTCGTTTGCTTCAATACCCATTAGTCGCCAAACCGGTGTTGGTAACAAAACGATGGAGAATCTTTACATTTCCAGCTCTGTAACCACCACCGCCGCCATGATATAATGGCGCTCCCCGCACGCAGAAAGAGGATGGAGCATGCAGCCGACGATTCCGCCAGGGATCAGCTTGGACGATCCGGCATTGTACATCAATCGCGAGCTTAGCTGGTTGGAATTCAATCGCCGAGTGCTCGAGGAAGCCCAAGATCCGCGCGTGCCGGCGCTGGAACAGCTTAAGTTCCTGGCCATTTTCACGTCGAATCTCGACGAGTTTTTCATGGTGCGGGTGGGCGGCTTGCAGCAAAAAGTGCTGGCCGGCGTGATTCGCGGCTCGGGAGCTGACCGCATGCCGCCCCGCGAGCAGTTGGAGCGCATCAGCCAGACCGTGCGGCAGATGGTCGAAGACCAATACCGCGCGCTGCGCGACAACGTGCTGCCCGTGCTGGCTGCCGAAGGCATTGTCATTCGCAATGAGAAAGACCTTACCGAAGCCCAGCGCAAACTGGTGGCCGAGATCTTCCATCGGGAGATCTTCCCCGTGCTCACGCCGCTGGCCATCGACCCAGGCCATCCTTTTCCGCATTTGGCAAACAAGTCGCTGAACCTGGCCACCATGATGCAACGGCCGCACCACACGGAAAAGCTCTTCACGATGGTGCAGGCACCGGCTGTGCTGCCGCGCTTCATTCAGCTGCCCTCGGAAAAGGGCCACACCTTCCTTCCGCTTGAAACCGTCATTCGCATGCACCTGCAGGATCTGTTCCCCGGCATGCTGCATGACCCCTCGGCAGTTTTCCGTGTCACGCGCGACAGCGAATACGAGATCGACGACGATGAAGTGGAAGACCTGCTGAAGACCATTGAAGAAGAAGTGCGCAAGCGCCGCCGGGGGGATGCGGTGCGGCTGGAAATTGAAGCCGGCGCCTCGCCGGAGATTGAGCAAGTCCTCATGCAGGCCCTCGACTTGGAGCCGCAGGATATTTACCGCATTCCAGGCTTGCTCGACCTGGCCGGCATGTTCCAGATCTACAATCTACCGGGCTATCCGCACCTGCGCGATCCGCAGGCCATTGCCCAACCGGTGATGGAGTTCACCCAGGCCTCGAATGTCTTCGCCGCCATTCGGGCCAAGGACATTCTGGTGCACCATCCGTATGAGTCATTCGTGCACGTGGTTGATTTCATCGAGGCGGCCGCGACCGACGACAAGGTACTGGCCATCAAGCAGACGCTGTACCGCACCAGCAGCGATTCTCCGATTGTGCTCGCGCTCCAGCGCGCGGCCGACCGCGGCAAACAGGTGACGGCCGTGATCGAACTCAAGGCCCGGCTGGATGAAGAACGCAATATCCAGTGGGCGCGGGAACTGGAGCGCTCCGGCGTACACGTGGTCTTCGGCTTTGTGGATCTGAAAACGCACTGCAAGATCGCGCTGGTGGTGCGCAAGGAAGACGACGGTATTCGCCGCTACGTGCATCTGGCCACCGGGAATTACAACCCGCAGACGGCCCGCATCTATACGGATTTGGGCTTCTTCACCTGCAACCCGGACTTCGCGGAAGATGCCTCGGCACTCTTCAATTACCTGACTAGCTACGGCGAATTGCCGCAATGGCGCAAGCTTGTGGTGGCGCCGTCGCGGATGCAGACGTTCATGATCGAACGCATCGAGCAAGAGATCAAGCACCAGCAAGCGGGCAAGGAAGGGCGGATCATCGCGAAGCTAAACGGCCTGTTGGAGCCGGCGGTGATCCAGGCGCTCTACCGGGCGAGCCAGGCGGGTGTGAAGATTGACTGTATTTGCCGCGGCATTTGCGCCTTGCGGCCCGGCGTGCCCGGAGTGAGCGAAAACATCCGTGTACGCTCGATCGTGGACCGCTTTCTGGAGCACAGCCGCATTTACTTCTTCGGCAACGCCGGCGATCCGCTCGTGTACATTGGCTCGGCCGATTGGATGGATCGGAACCTGAGCCGGCGCGTGGAAGTCGTGTTCCCCATCGAGCAGCCAGACCTGAAACAGCGGCTCATTCACGAAATCCTGGCCACGTCGCTGGCGGATAATCAGAAGGCGCGGGAGCTGCTGCCGGATGGTTCGTGGCGGCGCGTGCAGCCGCCGGACGCAACACCGCCGGTGCGCAGCCAGCAGCGCTTCTTGGAGTTGGCCCTGGCCAGCAGCGCCCGCCGCCAGGCAGCGCAAGTCATTTCGCTGCCCGTCAGCAGCAACGGCGAACCCCAGCCGGTGCGCAAACAGCGCCGGCGGGCGAAACAGACCTGACGAATGTGGAATTCGGAATGCGGAATAAAGACAAGTAAAGCTGGACGATGTCTTGATTCCGCATTCGGAATTCCGCATTCACACTACCGCGGCATCACGACTGTGCTATTGCTGGTTGTATACGCCGGGGTGCTCGGCTGGCTCACCACAGGGGCCGGGCCCGTTGGTTGACCAGTAGTAGTATAGGGGACGGCGTGGATGGGTCCGTTATTGGCGTGTTCGCAATCACACATACCGGCGACGTGCCGGCAACCCACGGCCACTTGCAACAACAACAGCAAACCTGCCAAAGGCAAAAGCCGACGCATGGCATCCTTACCTTTCAATAGCCCACGAGATCCGTGCCGATAATTCGCGCTGGCCGCGGTCAAGCAGGCAAGAGGTAGAGCTTGTGGAATTCTTTCGACGAGCGCAAAGTCGTTGCCTCCATTGCCACGCTTATGCGCCCGATGATGGCTTTCTTCGTCATCCTTGCCTTCCAAGCTTGACGCTTTTCAGAGGTCAGTAGTCAGTGGTCAGAGGTCAGTTGGAAGGACGCGATTGTCAGATAAACTGCGTAAGCCGTACAATTCCTCGGTTCTGATCTTTGACCTTTGATGCCGGACTTCTGATTATGGACGTAATACTTCTCGCCGCGGGACTGGGCACGCGACTGCGGCCGCACACGCTAACCACGCCGAAGCCCCTGCTGCCCGTGCAAGGCCGGCCCCTACTCGACTGGATCCTTGGCGCTTTGCCGCGCGAAGTCGATCGCGTGATCGTGGTCGTGAATTACCTCGCGGAGCAGATCGAAGCGTATCTGAAGACACAGCAGCATGTTCCCAAATGGACCACGGTGCGCCAGCAGCAGCCGAAAGGGACCGGCGATGCCCTGCGCTGCTGCCGGAGCCACGTGCAATCGGAGCGCTTTCTCGTGCTCAACGGCGACGATTTGTACGGCGCCGAGGACTTACGCCGTCTCAGCGAAAAGCCCGCCGGCTTGCTCGTGCATGCGGTGGATGAGCCCTCGAAATTCGGCATCGTCTTCACCCGCCCCGACGGCACGCTGGAAAAGCTCGTCGAGAAACCGAAGCTCGAAGGCCGGCAAATGGCGAACATCGGCGCCTATCTCTTCCCGCGCCGTGCGCTCGACATCGACCTGCCCCTCTCGGCCCGCGGCGAATACGAGATTACCGACACCGTCTCGGCCATCGCGAAGGAGCAGCCGTTCTTTGCCGTGCCGGCGAATTTCTGGCTGCCGATTGGAACGGTGGAAGCATGGGAGGCGGCGCAGGGGGCGGACTTGCGGCCGGTAGAGAAGAGCTAGGTCTGCAAACCCAGTCGTTTTCGAACCTCCGTTCGGATTGTTGCCGCCCTTCGTAGCGCGGATTAGGCATCACGCTTGGTGGCGGTTCGGCCCGGGTAACGATATTCCACCGCATAACTGCCGAACGTAACTAAGCCTCGTCGAAGTGGTTTCAACGTTGCGTCCAGCGGCAACAGTAAATTGAGCAAGCGATCAAGATCGTGAATCCTGGGGACAGGGAGGCCCAGCTCTTGCAAATATGCTTTGAAATACTTTTCAGCTGTTTGTTGGCAGTGGAAGCAAAGCTGGTCATGAAACGGCTCGTTGCCCCGTCCGATCTTTACGGCGAGCCGGTAATCGGCGTCGGCTTTGCGAACCCATTGGCCGGTTTTTCTTTGCATAAAGCACTTTGCCCTTTTCCAAGACTTCACGCAAAAACCAATCCGAGTCGTCCAGGTCACGTTTGAGCCCTTGGGGGGTCCGCACAATCAGGTCCAATGGAAAGGGCGCGGGGAGCGCGAGCCGGATGCGGATCGCTTGCGTGACTTCTCGCACCGCGGGCATAATGACCAACAGATCGACGTCGCTGTCCAGATGAGGTGTCCCGTATGCGTATGAGCCGAAAAGGATGACTTTGTCTGGATCAAAACGCCTTGCAATTTGCCGTACGTAACGCCGGATTGCTGCAACAGGGATTTGCTGCGAGCAATGGCGGCGCGATGAAGGGCGGGAACGGATTTTCAAATTCACTTGAGCCATGTTCACATTCTACCGAGGCAGAGTTAGTGCGTACCAGGTAAAATAATCACGATCATGGAAGCGTTGTACATAGCCTGTCCGATTTGCAAAGAAGCAGTCTGCGCGGGAAAGCGCTGGGCTTTCGCTTATCTTGCCATGCCTGGTATTGCTCCAGTCGGTGGCACTGCTATTGCTCAGGGCATTTTGCGGGCCAATGATTATTGGCGGGTGCCAGAGGGTCAAGAATGGAACTGGCAGCGTGAACTGCTACCGCGCGTCCGCACTTTCCTTGAAGAGCACGCCGGCCACGAACTCCGGTTGGGATTCGCTGCTCATGTCCGGATGCCATTATTCCAAGACGAGCGATTCCGAAGTAAGCAGCCTTTGAAGGTTGGATGTCTCACTGATTGGAATGCACCATTTACTGAGGCGGGCAAGCAAGTCCCTTTGCCAGCAAACGAAGTGATCGTCATTTCGCATGATTCGGTTCCTGGAGCGTTAGGCGTGGGATGCCTCCCCGAGCGCTACGCAGAACTTCACGACTATTTCGTCCCAGCCGAATATCGAAGCGCTCCCTTGTACGAAGGTTATCATCTTGTAATTGAGATAATCGAGATACTTACTGGATGCAAGCGTGTTCGTTAGTCCGAATCGTCGCCGTAACGGGAAATTGCTTGCCGGCAACTTGCCACTACCTCTCCCTCCGGTATCCATCTCTTTACCGCCTTTCGACCGCTACTCGTACTTATGGAACCATCATGAAGCGCAATTGGCCTGTCTCGTTCGCAGCCATCCTCATCATCGTCACCGCCGCCCTCGCCCAAAATCCCGCCGAGCCCTTGCGCACCGCGGGCGATCGCCCCATCGACATTTCGCACATCCGGCTCGATCTCAAGGTCGATTTGCCGAAGAAGACCGTCGATGCAATGGCCTCCATTGATTTCCGCACCACGCGGGCGCAGAATGGTTTCGCGCTGGATGCCGTGGGCTTCGAAGTCAAAGGCGTTACGCTTATACAGGGCAAGCCGGTGCAAGTCTCTTACCGGCATGACGGGCAGCACCTGATGATCGATTTTCCGGAGCGCTGGGCCGAGAACGAGAAGGGCCAGCTGGTAGTCGATTACCGCGTCCGTGAGCCGAAAGACGGCCTCTACTTTTTCGGCCCCACCAAGGCCGAGCCGGAAGTGCCGTGGATGCTCTGGAGCCAGGGCGAGCCCATCGCTAATCGCTACTGGTTCCCGTGCCTCGATCACCCCGACCAGAAACAGACCACGGAAATGATCGTCACCGTCGCCGACGGCTACGAGGTGCTGTCCAATGGCAAGCTCGTGAGCAAGAAGCAGAATGGCGACAAGACGAAGACTTTCCACTGGAAGCAAAACACGCCGCACGTGAGCTACCTGGTCACCCTCGTCGTCGGCCAGTTCGATATTGTGCGTGAAGACTGGAAGGGCCGCGAGGTTTCGTACTACGTGCCCAAGGGCAAGGCGAAAGACATTCAGCGCACCTTTGGCCGCACCCGCGAAATGATCGACTTCTTCAGCAAGCGTTTTGGCATCGACTATCCGTGGGATAAGTACTCGCAGGTCGTCGTCGAGCAATTCACGGCCGGCGGCATGGAGAACACGAGTGCCACCACGCTGCACGAATATGCTATCCATGATGCCCGCGCGATGATTGACAGCGACCCAGACGGACTCATTTCCCACGAACTCGGCCACCAGTGGTGGGGCGACCTGGTCACTTGCCGCGACTGGTCGCATTTGTGGCTGAACGAAGGTTTCGCCAGCTATTGCGAGGTCCTGTGGGACGAACACCACAACGGGCCGGACGCGGCAGCGTACAACCTCATTCACAAGGCTCGCAGCGCCGTGCGGGATGCCAAGGACCGGCCTGTGATGGACCGGCGCTATCCGCACCCCATCAACATGTTCGACGCCCGTTCCTATCCGAAGGGCGCCTGGCTATTGAACATGCTCCGGAAGAAACTCGGCGACGACGATTTCTTCAAGGCCCTGCAAGTCTACGGCACCGAGCAGCGCTACAAGAGCGCCGAGACCGGTGACTTCCGCCGCACGCTGGAGAAAGTCACGGGCCAGAACCTGGAGCGCTTCTTCTACGACTGGGCCGAGCGGGCCGGCAACCCGACGCTCGAAATCCACGTCGGCTATGCGCCCGAAAGCAAGATGGAGCGCATCATCGTCAAGCAAACCCAGCCGGGCGAAGCGTTTCAGTTTAACTTGCCGGTGCGGTGGCAGGCCAACGGCGAAACCAGCAGCTCCTGGCACGAGGAAACGCTGCCGGTGCGGGAAAAGGAACAGACGTTCTTCCTGAAGACCGGTCAGCCGCCGTCGCAGCTAGAGATTGACTGGAATCAAACCGTCCTGGCCGACTATCAGATTCACCAGGGCCGCGAATTGTGGCTACCGCAGCTGCACTCGCCGAGCGTGGCCATGCGGGTGCAGGCCGCGGCGCATTTCGGCAAGAGCAAGGAGCCGGCCGACCGCGAATTGCTGGCCAAGGCGCTAAAGGAAGAGCCGTTTTGGGGCGCGGGCGTGGAAATTGCCAACGCTCTTGGCGAATCGGGCGGCGACACTTGCCGCGACGCCCTGATCGACGGCCTGAAAATCGCTCAGCCCAAAGTTCGCCGCGCTTGTGCCGATGCGCTCGGCAAGTTCCCCAGCGATGCCAAGGTCGCTGCCGCCGTGAAGGAGCTGCTGAAGAAAGGCGACGAAAGCTACTTCGTGGAGGCCGCCGCGGTCGGTGCTTACGCCAAGCTCCGGCAAGGCGACACGGTTGCCGTGCTGCTGCCCTGGCTGGCCAAGGCCTCGTACCAGGAAGTGATCCGCTCCGCAGTGCTGCGGGGTTTCGGCGAGTCGGAAGATCTCTCGTCGCTCGACACGCTGCTTTCCTGGACGAAGAAAGGCAAGCCGACGCCGAGCCGTATTGCCGCACTGCAGGGCCTGGCCGCGCTGAACAAGAACGCCAACCCCGATGACGCGCAGCGCAAACAA
>Ga0070732_10000727_pt1 | contig 19317 bp, 21 predicted proteins | sample Coa_R1_5_FD_66449 | JGI IMG/M metagenome (GOLD analysis project Ga0070732, IMG submission 66449) | Surface soil microbial communities from Centralia Pennsylvania, which are recovering from an underground coalmine fire - Coalmine... | ecosystem: Environmental > Terrestrial > Soil > Unclassified ... | reverse complement strand
ACGGTGGCACTGCCGCTGATCTTCTTGATAGGAAGCCGTTGGATGTCTTTGTTGTACTGGTAGTCGATCATCGCCGCGGCATAAAACGGTGCCGTGGTCTCGTCGCCGAATCCAGCAGGCCACGCGGGGAGCGCGGACACGATGCTGCCGTTGTACGTCACCGAGCTTTCGACGGTCACGACATAACTGTGGTCAAAGTGGAAGGTCTTCAGGACGGCAAGGTCTTGATCTGAATATTCGAAGGTGATTGTGGCGGGGGCTTTCAAAGTCTGCCCCGCCAGTTCGCCTTTGGCAGAGGTTACCGTGACTTTCGCCACCGCCGCCTCCGCCTCCGCCAGTGGATCGGCGGGTCGAACTTCGCTTGGAACGTAGAGAGCAGAGCTCAGCCGATTGCGCAGAGTATCGTCATAAGTCCACAGGGAAAGCGGGTAGCCGTATTGGGCGGCGGCCGTGGGGTTGACCAGGTCGAGCGGGCCATTCTGGGCTTCGTTATCAAATTTTTTCAGGATCCAGGATTTAACCTGCGCGCCTTTGTTGGTGAAGGTGATGCGGTAGAGATCGTTCTCGATGACAGTTTCGGTTTCACCGGACGCCTGCCTGGTGACTCCAACTGGAACCTTCACGGGAGGAGTCATGGCGGACGCGGCGGACGGTGCGGGCTGCGATTGCGCAGACCGATTTTGCGGCTGCGTTGGCGCCGGCTGCTGCGGGAAATATTTTTTGAACAGCGGCTGAAAGGCCAGGATGACGATGAACGTCACCAGGAAGATCAGCAGCATGCGGCGCTCGCCGCCTGGTTCTTGCTGGGGATTGTGATATTCGGCCAAAGTTTAAGGATTCCGTTCTAATTTCAGGTTTGGGCTGGCCACTCGGCCGCACACCGGGTCGTATCCGCCTCGGGCAAATGGGTGACAGCGCAGCAGCCGAAGAGACGCCTTGAAGCCGCCGCGCAACACGCCGTAGCGTTCGACGGCTTCCATAGCGTATTCGGAGCAGGTCGGAACGTATCGGCAGGCCGGCGGGAACAGTGGGGAGATCGCCCACTTGTAGGCCCGGAGCAGTTGCGGCGAGATGAGTTTGGCGAACTGGCGCATTGGGCTACCTGCTTCCGGTATCCGGCGTTCGGCTTCCGGGATTTTGTTTCTCGGACATTCCCTCCGGCTTGCGTCCTATCTTCTGTTCTATGACTACGAAAGCGCGGCGGACTTCGTTCAGCACCGCTTCGAAGTCGCTGGTTAGCAATGACTTCTTCGGATTGAGGACGACGTCGGCGCTCACTTCCGCCGGCGGTTGCGATAACCGCACCGCCTCCCTCAGCCGACGCTTCATGCGGTTGCGTTGGACTGCTCCGCCAAGAGCGCGTCCGACGGTGAACCCAACGCGAAGTCCCGGCATTGGCGTTGCTTTCTTCTTGGCCGACTCTCCCCCTTGCCTCGCCAGGAAGAATGCGGTCAGGGACGCGGAAAAATGACGGCGTCCCTGCTTATACACACGCTCAAAATCGGAGTGGCGCAACAAGCGCAGTCTGCGAGGAAACTTCGCCCGCGCAGTTTGCGACTTCACCCTCTGCTGCTTCCCATCTGGGTTCGATGTTCCGGGCACAGCCACCGTGCCTTTTTTCCAGAATCGCTGGTGCTACACGCGGGGAACGCGGACCGGAGTGTCCGCGTAACATGGACTACTCGCGGAAGCCTGGTTTTACTGAGACCCGCTTGCGCCCCTTGGCGCGGCGGCGTGACAGCACTTTTTGGCCGCCCTGGGTCTTCATGCGCGAGCGGAATCCGTGCTTCTTCGATCGCTTGCGCCGGTTGGGTTGGAATGTACGCTTGGGCATGAAAAGTGAGTGCTCCTGATTGCTCGAACGCTCTTAGGACAAACTATGAGTATAAATGACAGGAGCTTGCGCGGCAAAAGCGCGCCCGCGAACGACTGCCTGCGCCAAGCAGTAGCTCTCGAGCAGTGACGCCCTCGCGGCATCATCACACGCTCATCGATTTCGCCGCAGGGCGCGGCACGCGCGCGGCGCTCTTGCGGCGAAACCACCAGGCGCGCAAGGATTGGCCGGCGATGAACGCCTTCTCGAAATACCATGATTGGCTGCCGGCTTCGTGATGCAGGCTGGCGTCGTACCCGGAGACAAATTCAAGTTCTTCCGGAAGGGCTTCCACCTGGAGTGTGGCTCCCAGCGTGGCCTCGTCCAAATCGGTGACGTCGCAATACTGCTCGGGCACGGTGACGCCGTATCTCCACGTGACCTGGCAAGGCGCCTTCTCACCCGCCTTGACCGGTTTTAAAGACAGCAAGGGCAAAGCGCTTCTGGGCACTCGGATGACGCCGAGATCGTTCTCAGTTTCTGCCAGGGAAGCAAGATTCTGGTCGGAGAACGAATAGATTTTTCTTCCTGCGATTCCATACTCGAGGAATCGAAATTCCGGCTCAAAGAAACTCTCGATCGTCAGCTCTGGCGCATAATCGCGCACGGCTTCCGAGTAGTTCCGGATTTCGTAACGAACTTCCACATTCACCTGTACGCGCCCGCTCTCGGGAGCGGAAAATGCATAGGTTTTCACGTAATGATCGCGCACCAAGTCTGTGGATACTACATCGCGGACCGGTCCTTGCATCTCAACCGGCAAGCCGCGCCCGACTAACGCCTGTGCCAATCCGTCAGAAACCCTTTCCACCAGGAGCTTGGCAGAGAAAACATCGAAGGCGACCCCAAGGACCATGGCCACAATGAAGGCGTCGGCCAAAAAATAGACAAGCTCGTTGGCCGGCCACTGATAGGGATACTCGAGCCTGGTCACGACGCCCACCGCGCCCAACAGGACGAAAGGAAGCAATAATCTTACGTGGTCCTTCCACGACAGTGCATAAAATCGCCGGGGCGCCGACCTGCTCTCCTTCGCGGGGGATGGCGTTGGAGCTTCACGTTCGGCAGCTTGTTCAACGGTAAGAATCTCGATCGGGGGCATGGCTCTACCTCAACGTCTCGTTATGGGTTGCTGCAGGTGCAAAAAGCTCTGCGCATCCGGGCGCGCTCATTTTCGCCGGTCGGCCAGAGATTCCAAATCACACAACCATGGTTGATTTGAAGGTGTTGAGGTCAGAGTATACAACTCCCCACAAGGGCGACAAAACCCATGAGTCCAGTATGCCGCCTTACTGACGGACAATCACCTTTGTCGAATCCAGGGGGCCGCACCGACGGTCGCTTCCGTGACTTGATCTATTGGTGTTTGCATTCGTTGATTGGTGAAACGATCTTGCTGCAGGGCCTGGCACGCACTCCAGCGTGCCGTCGCGGATCAGTTTGAGCGTAGTGCTTGACTGCGGCGAAAATCCTGGGGTAGTCAGTAATGGTGGTGCGAATTGTCATCCTGGGTTGCGCCGGCAGCGGGAAAACTACTTTGGCGCGGCAACTTGGCGAACGCACAGGCGCTCCCGTTGTATGTCTGGATGCTATGTGGCAGCCGCATTGGGGAGAGAAGGACGTTCCAGAGTTCCGGGCCTTGATGAAGGAGGCGCACGCGGGCGATGAATGGATCAGCGACGGCAATTTCGCACTGGCGACCTTCGATATCCGGTTACCTCGGGCCGCGCTGATAATTTGGCTTGAGCGCTCAAAACTGCACTGCGCCTGGCGTGCCATTACGCGCGTGTTTAAGAGCGGCGACGCTCACCGAATCGGCGGACTGGGCAAAGTACTGGCGTTCATTTGGAGATTCGACGAAGTCAACCGTCCGAGCATTGAGGCGAGTCGAATTTCTCATGGACCCGACGTGCCGGTCCGCAGATCGACCAGTAGCCGTGAGATCAGGGCGTTTTTGTCCCTTTACGGCGAAGGCGCTGGCAGGTTCGGGAAGCCGGATAACAATCGTTTTTAGTTCTGTTTCGGGCCTTTGTGGTGTATCTTGTCGGGTTAAATTCCTCCCCTCGGGCTGTGATGGTTGAACCTTGAACCGCCTGGAAGCAGGGGTTGGGTGAGGGTGTCTTTGGGCCGGGCGTGGGCGAGCGCTGCAATCACAATGTCGTTGAGTGTCTGGGCGATGCTTTGGTTGGAGCCGCCGCATGCCTGGGCTTCGACCGGAGGCCAAAATCCATCTCAGGCGCGGACCGCGAGCATCCTCCCTCCTAAAGCGCCAGGTACCGCACCCGTAGTACAAACCGGACTTCCATCTCTCACGATTCCCCGTCTGCCCAGCGCGCCTTCATTGGAGGACTTTCTTGGCATGCAGCCGGCCGGGGAAACTGCGCTGCAGATGGTGAAGGTGACCGGGTTCATGCAGCGGAGCCCACATGACGGCGCGGGCGTCTCGGAGCAGACGGAGGCATATCTCGGCTATGACGAGAAGAATCTTTATGCCGTCTTCGTCTGCTTCGACGACCCGCGACAGGTGAGAGCGCGCATGTCGCGGCGGGAAGACATTCACGACGACGACCAGGTCGAGATCATTCTCGACACGTATCACGATCATCGCCGGGCCTACGCGTTTCAAACAACGCCACTGGGGGTGCAATGGGACGCGATCTGGACCGAGGCCTCGCGGGAGGAGCAGACGGCGGGGCACTTCGATACCTCGTTCGATACGGTGTGGGATTCGAAAGGCAAAGTGACCGATCGCGGGTTCGTGGTGTGGATAGCGATTCCGTTCAAGAGCCTGCGGTTTGCAACGCGCCAGGTACAGGAGTGGGGAATCATTCTGTATCGCGGCATTACGCGGAAAAATGAGGATGCTTTCTGGCCGGAAATTTCGCGGCGAGTGGAAGGACGGCTTGGGCAAGAGGCGACGCTGTCCGGGCTGGAAGGGATTTCTCCGGGGCGGGATGTCGAACTGATGCCGTACGGGCTGATGCGCGGCTATCGGGCGCTGGATGCGCGGGATCCGTCGAATCCGTATTTTCAGAAGGCGACCGCGCAGGGCCAGCCGGGGATGGATGGGAAGATTGTTTTTCACGATCACTTCACGCTTGACCTCACGGCGAATCCGGACTTCAGCCAGGTCGAGTCGGAGGATCCCCAGATCACGGTGAACCAGCGTTATGCCGTGTATTTTCCGGAAAAGCGGCCATTTTTTCTGGAGAACGAAGACTTCTTTCGCACTCCGTTTGACCTGTTTTTTACCCGGAGCATTGGCGATCCCTCTGCGGGGGTTCGTCTCACCGGGAAAGATGGGCCGTACTCGGTGGGACTGATGGCGACCGACGATCGGAGCCCAGGGCTGGCGATCCCGAATTACGATCAGTATTCCGGAATACGGTCGTACTTCACGATCGCGCGGGTAAGCCGGGACATTTTCCGGCAATCGAGTGTCGGCGTGATTTATACGGACTGGGAATGTCCGACGACCGGGGAGTACAACCGCATTGGCGGTATGGATACTCGGTTGAAGTTCAACTCGAACTGGACGCTGGATGGGCAGGCCGTCGCAACTTCGAGCAACATTCTGGGAAACATCTTCAGCCCGAGTTACTCGTCGAACAATTGCGAAGCGAACTACTACCCGTTCAGTTCGGGCAATCAGGGAAATAACAACCACTATGCGGGTCCGGCGGAGAAGGTTACGCTGCGGCGGGACGGGCTGCACTTTATTTACGAGGGAACGTACAACGACATCACGCCGGGATTTGTGAGCATTCCCGGATTCGTGAATCGGGTGGATATCCGGGAGACGCAGCAGGATGTGCATTACCGCTTTCGGCCGAAGAACGGATGGGTGCAGTCGTGGGGCCCGTCGGTGTTCGTGCGGTATGACTATGACCATACGGGATTGCGTCTCGACGCGCTTTATCAACCGTATTTCGCGCTGCGAGGCCGGGGACAGACGGTCATCATTATGAAGCCGTATCAGAATTTCAGGGAGCGGCTGCGGCCGCAGGATTTCTGTTTTCTGGGGTATTCGTTGTGCCAAGGGCCGAATCGGTTGACGCAGGATTATCACGAGCACGAGAGCGGAGCGACGATTCAGACTGGCTACTTCAAGCAGGCTACTCTCGCGGCAGGCTATTTCTGGGGGAGTGGGGTGAATTTCGTGCCTGTACCGGGGACAGCCGGGGCGACGCTCACGCCGTACAACCAGCCGTTTCTGGCGCGCGAGGATACGGCGACCGGGACGGTGACCCTTAGGCCCATGAAGCCGCTAAAGATTGAGAATAGTTATTTATTCGAGCGATTGCGTGCTACCTACAGCACTTATCGGTTGGTGGGCGCGCAGTATCCTGGGGCCGGACGAGGGATTTTCAATGACCACATTTTGCGGAGCAAGATCAACTGGCAGTTTACACCGCAGCTTTCGGCGAGGGTGATTTTGCAGTACAACGCGCTGCTGGCAGGGACGCCGGGGGCGGGTTCGCCCTACACGTACCTGCCGACGGCGCGGCAGTTTAATGCGGACTTTCTAATTACGTACCTCGTACATCCGGGGACGGCGATTTATGTGGGGTATAACGGGGATCTGCAGAATTTGAATGTGGTTCCCGAGGCGCCCGGGGCGGCCGGGTATGTGACGAATACGGCGCGCGGGTACATCAATGACAGTCGGCAATTTTTCGTGAAGGCGAGTTATTTGTTCCGGTTTTGAAGGCGAAGTTGTTGGTTCTTAGAGTCAAAATCCCCACTTGTGGCAACATCAGCGAGAAGTGGGGCACCCGGCCGGGGTGGGGGAGCCGGTGAGGGGCGGACGTTGCTGAATCCCGCGTGGGTCCTGTAGAATCTAATGACTCGAAACGAGGTTGGGACCATTATGAAAGCAGCCATTCATCCCGCTTATAACGAAGTGCGCGTGCATTGTGCGTGCGGGAACACGTTTATGACACGCTCGACCCATAAGGGCGATATCGCGGTGGAAATTTGCTCGAATTGCCATCCGTTCTTCACCGGCAAGCAGAAGCTGATGGATACTGCCGGGCGGGTAGAACGCTTCCGGCGGAAGTATGCCAAGGCGGAAACGGCGAAGAAGTAAGCCGAGCCACGAAACGGATCAACCTGAGATCGGCCCTCGCTGCGGCGGGGGCTTTGTTTTTGACGGCGATGTCAGATTGTGGCGGGCATTGATTTATTTTTACTGCGGAGGACCCACCATCCAAGCAGCAAGCCGGCCAGAATGGGGATGATGCTGTCGCCAAGTTGCATGGCGAGCCAGCGCCCGGACCAGCTTGCTTCCTCGATACGCTGGAAATTCGCCACGTCGGCGAACCAGTTGAGAACCTTTGTCAGTACCGAGAGCACGATCTGCTCCGTGAGCTGCACAAGCCACCACAATCCCCAATGCAATAGGTAGGCGGCCACAATGGGGCCGGCAAATCTGCGAGCTAGAGGTCCAATGGGCACCGTGATCGATTGTAAATTCAGGCCTTTTCGGCTTCTTCTGCAGCCGCGCGCACGGGATTGCGAGGATAAAGCCAGCGCGCCAGGAGATAGGCGGAGCCAAGGTAGAGAGCGACTCTGGAGAGTGCGCCCAGCGTAGTGTATGGGGTCGAGAGGCGGTGGCTGTCGGCGATTGCATTGTGTCCAAACTGAACGTAGTAAGAAATCTGGGCGACTGCAGTGGTAATGATGGCGGCAACCGCGTCGGAGACTAGAACAGCAACGACGATGGCTCCAATGTATTCGGTGAGCAGGATTTCGCGGATGACGCGCATAGGAAGCTCCAGGTCGGCACCGATTGTCGCATACCGGAAATCACGTCAGAGCACGTAAAATACAGAATCATGCGTAAGTTCTGGGACAATTCGCCGGAGTCTGGTGTGCTGGCTGGAGACGCGGGCGGGGGCGCCCGCGCCACACGGATGGTGCCGGTGTCGTTGGCGATTGGCGGGGTGACGATCTCCCCGGCGACGGTGCTGGCTCCCATGGCTGGAGTGACTGACACCGTGTTTCGGCGGTTCATACGGAACCTGGGCGGATGCGGGCTGATCATGACGGAGTTCACCTCGGCCGATGGAGTCCTCCGCAAGAAAGATCAGAAGGCGAAGCGTTATCTGCATTTTTATGAAGATGAACATCCGATTTCGGCGCAGCTATTTGGCAGCAATCCGCAGGTGATGGCGGAGGCGGCGCGGATGGTGGAAGGACTCGGATTCGACCTGGTGGATTTGAACTTAGGATGTCCGGCAAAGAAAGTTGTGAAGTGCAATGGCGGGTCGGGGCTGCTGCGGGATCTTCCGGCAATTGGCAAGATTTTTGAAGCGGTGCGCGCGGCGGTGAAGATTCCGTTCACGGTGAAATTCCGCGCGGGATGGAACGACGAAGAGATTGTGTGCGTGGAACTGGCGCGCATGGCAGAGTCATGCGGGCTGGCGGCCGTGGCGCTGCATGCGCGGACACGGGAGCAAGGGTACAGCGGGAATGCGCGGTGGGAATGGATCTCGGCGGTAAAGGATGCAGTGAAGATTCCGGTAATTGGCAATGGGGACATCCGCTCGCCTGAGGATGCGTGCGCGATGGTTACGCAGACCGGGTGCGATGCGGTGATGATCGGGCGAACGGCGCCGTCGAATCCGTGGATCTTCCGGCAGATCGAACAGTATTGCGCGACGACGCAGGATGATCTTGTGGGGAGAGCCGCCCCTGGCTGTCCGGTCGAGCGAAGTTCGACGGTGTTTGATCGCGAGAGTGGGCGGGATGAGCAGAAATCGGGCCTGCGACCCGACGAACAGCCGAGGGCGGCTGTCCCCACAGGTAAACAGCGGTATGACGAACCGAGCGAGGCGGACCGGTACCGGATGATTCGCACGTATTTCCAGATGCTGATTGAAGAAGAATTGCCAGACGCCGTGGGCAAGATGAAGCAGTTTGCCTCGTGGTTCACGCATGGCGTACCGGGTGGGGCGGGTCTGCGGAAGGCGATCTATGAGTCGAAGGGCGCGCCGGAGATTTTATTGCGGGTGGAAGAGTTCTTTGAGGCGAGATTGTGCGTGGCTGCAGCCGCCGAATCGGTGTCGTAATTTTCTTGCGCCCCTTCGACAAGCTCAGGGCAGGCAGTGGGCTGCATTCTTGCGCCGCTTCGCGGCTGAACGCGCCGGCCCTCAATGAGAATTCGTGCTCTTCGCACTAGGACGCAGCTAGGCGCCGTCGCCGGTTAGGGCACGAACAAAACCAACCCTGAGAGAAATTTGAAACGGAGACGTTGCAACCAACGTCTCTACGGTGTCGGGGCCGGGGTTGATGGGGTGGCCGGTGCCGCGGCGGCGCTGGGGGTGCTTTCGTTGACCAAGTCTTTTAATTCCTTGCTGGGCTTGAAGAAGGGAATTTTCTTTGCGGGGACTTCGACGCGCTCACCGGTTTTTGGGTTGCGGCCGACGCGCGGTTTGCGTTGACGTGTGCGGAAGCTGCCAAAGCCGCGAATTTCGATTTTGTCGCCGGCGCGCAGGGAGCGGACCACGCTGTCGAAAATCGTTTCCACGATCACTTCGCTATCTTTGCGCGTAAGTTCGGCTAAACGCGAGACTTCGTCAATCAGATCGGCTTTGGTCATATGGCCCCCTCTTTCCTGCGTCACTCCAACTCGTTTTAAGAATCCGCCAGAAATGATTCCAGTCTTCTCCACCTCGGAGGAGCGGAACTCTCCAATAATACCCCCATAACCTTCTCAAATTTCAGGGGTTTCATGCAAGTTACGGGTTTGAGACCGGAAGCGGAGGGCTGGGAACCACCTGGCGGACCCGTTTCCGATCAAGAGCATAGGCGATGAGGCTGAGTGCGATCGGGACGACAATCCAGGAGACAGTTAACTGTTGCGGCTTTGGAGGCGTGGTCAGAGTGATCTGTGTCCAAGTCATGGCTGTGACCAGAAGGACGAAGATCGCGATGCCATAACGGCTGAGGGCGGACGCGCGGGATCCGGACAGAGTCCAGTAGATGGCGATACCAGCAACAGCCATCAATGTCTCGATGGTGAGTTCAAGAGGCAGGTAGTTCCACAGGCCCAGGCCGAACTTGGGAGAATTTTCTCCGGCGATGGGCAGGCCGGCGACGTGCACGATGCCATCGAGAACGAAATGCGAGAGGACGACCAGTGCAACAATGATCCAGATGCGTTTGGCATCGAAGCGGTGGGGGCGTGAGATCAGGAAGCCGAAGATTGCCGCCCAGACGATCAACGGGAGCAGGCCGTGTGAGTAGGGGAAGGTGAAGAGAAGATAGTGGCGTGCGGCGTAATTGTCAGGAACGGCCGAGTGCTCGAGTCCCAGAGCGGCAAAGATGCCGAGCAGGAAGTCGGAAAGAAGAGCCGCCATCACGAGCCAGCCGACGTTCAGGCGCGGTGCGGCTTTCGACGCTCCTAATGCGAGAGCAACGTGGCCTACACCCATGGCGTGGACTCCTTGAGATTGTAAAACTACTTCCAGAGGTAATAGAAGCCGACTTGCTGCTCAAACATCTTTTCGCGCGTGGGCAGATACTGGGAAACGTCGCCGAGCAGGAGATCCATGAGAGTCTTGCGATCCCTTTCGGGGCGGACGAGCGTGGGCTCGCCCTTGATGCCAACCGATTTTGCGGTGTCGGCGATGGCGGCTTCGAAGTCGCCAACAGTGTCGATGAGCTTCATGGACATGGCCTGCTCGCCGGTCCAGACTTTTCCGTTGGCGAATGATTTCACGTCGTCGTACTTCAAGCCGCGGCCGTCGGCGACCGCTTTCACGAATTGGCCGAACATATTGTCGATGAGCGACTGCATGTAGGCTTGCTCGGCGGGAGTGAGATCGCGCGCGGGATTGCCGGTATCTTTGAACTCTCCTGTTTTTAGGACGACATCTTTTAACTTGGCCCACTTGAGCAGGTCGCCGTAGTTGACCCATTGCGCAATAACGCCGATGGAGCCGACGATGCTGCCCTGGTCGGCGAAGATTTTGTCGGAGGCGGAGGCGACATAGTAAGCCCCACTGGCGCCGACGGTCTCGATGGAGACGACAATCTTTTTCTTCTTCTCGTTTCGTATGCGTTTCACTTCGCGATAAATCTCTTCGGAGGCGGCCACCCCTCCGCCGGGCGAGTTCACGTGCAGAATAATGGCTTTGATCGAAGAGTCATCGCCGAATTTTTTTAACTGGCCGACGACGGGCTGCGGCGAGAGGATGACGCCATCGAGATCGACCACACCGATGCGATCGCCGAAGCTGGTTATGCTCGCGGTCTCGCCGCCTCCGGCGTGCAGCGTGAGATAGACCAGCGAAAACACGGCCAGCACGAAGAGGAAAAAAGCTCCTCCGCCGATCAGGATCCAGAGCAGGGTGCGGGAACGTCCTTCAGGCATGGGAAAAGTTTAGCACCAAGGGAAGTTTCAAGTTTCCGGTTTCCAGTTGGCTGCGGCTCTGTCGTACGAATGGACGCCATCAGACCATCGAGTAGGGGTTCCCTTCTCTGAAGATCTCTATAGGAATGTGATATGCCGATGCTCCTGTGGTGATCGATTCGTGCGCTCTGAAATTTGCGCCACAGGAAAATAGAAACCAGAAACTAGAAACTTGCCTGTGAGGAACGAACAATCAGTCGCAGCGCACTGCGTTGAATTGCAACCTCGACTGGTGTCTGGCAGACATATTCTCCATCGGCATAGACGTCGAGGGGATGTTCTGTCTCGACGCGGACGCGTGGCTCTTGGAAGTAGCTGACCTCACGGATGGAGAGGTGGCGACCCGCGTAGACCGTGGGGAACATGCAAAAGAGTTTGAAGGGATTGACGCCGCCGACGATGCAGATGTCGAGGAGGCCATCATCGATCTTCGCGCGGGGAGCGATTTTCATGCCGCCGCCGTAGACCGGAGTGTTGGCGAAGGCGGCGAGAAGCGTGGGCTGGTTGCTGAGGGTCGTCCAACCGGCGTTAGTGTGTGAAGGGGCGTTTTCGGCCTGCCTGAGGATCTTTATCGGCAGAGGAGCGAAACGAAAAATTGTCGGGATGAGACTGAGGGCGTACCCGCCGTGCCCGCGCAGCCAGCGAGGAACCTCGTTAGCGCGGCGTGCGACTTCGCTGTCAAGGCCGACGCCGGCGACGCAGCAGAAGTACCGAGGGTGAGGTGGAGTTTCGCCCGCGCCTTCTGTTGCAGAGATTACGCCAAGGTCGATGGTGCGAACGTTGGCGGAGCCGGCGCAGAATCTTTTCCATGCGGCGACGGAATCGCGAACACTGTGCAATCCGAGCGCGCGAGCGAAGTCGTTGCCGCTGCCGGCGGGGACAACGAGCACAGGAAGGCCAAGTCGGACCAACGGTGTGAGATGGCGGTGAATAGTTCCGTCGCCGCCGAACAGGAGGATGGCGTCGGCGTGATCTGCGGCAGCAGGCATGCCCAGTTGCCATTCGATGGACGGATCCGTTTGGAAGGGCTTGAGATCTTTGGGAGAACGTCCCAGGCCGAGAATGGCGGCGGCGCGCATGTGCGCGGATGAGGGTAGCAGAATTGGTTCTTTTTAGTCGTTCGCCGCGCAGACGAACTGCTTGGAAAATGTTCTAGGTCAAAATCCCCACTTCTGGCAACATCGGCCAGAAGTGGGGCACCCGCTATTCCAGGACGCTGTCGTCGAGTTTCTTTTTTCCCCAGTCGGCGGCAGCCTGCACGAACGCCAGGACCAGGGGATGCGGCTTTTTCTCGGTCGACGAGAGCTGGGGTTGAAACAACGTTGCTAGAAAAAAACGGTGGGTGGGGGATTCGATGGCGCGAATTTCGCCTTGAGGCCCGCGCGCGACGACCGGGAATCCAGCTTCCATGGCGGTCCATTCGAAGTCAGGATTAATTTCGAAGTTACAGAAGAATTCTTCCGTCACAGTTTCTTTGTCCTTGCCATAGAACGATTGCAGGTAGGAGCCGGGGCGCAGGCGGATTTCAGGAACGGCGCCGGAGAGTTTGGGGGCTTTGCCGTTGCGGTCGGGAATGGCGCAGGCGACAGGATAGATGACGACGTTCTTTGATCCGGAGTTATTTTCCGCGCTGTCGGCGTCGGCGATGTGGAGAACATTGCGGGCGAATTCGATGAAGGCGTATTGGAATCCGCCGCAGGTGCCGAGGAACGGCCAGTCACGACGGCGAGCGAACTCGATACCTTTGAGCATGCCCTCGAAGCTCTTGTACGGGCTGCCGGGGGAGGCCCAAAGGCCGTCGTAAGTCTCCAGTTTTTTTTCTGCGTCAGTCGTCAGGGTAGGAGTCGGAATCCATTCGGATTCGACCTGAAATTTCAGTTTGCGGGCGGCGTGTTGCAGGGCGTCGTTGGTGGCGTGGTGAGAGCGAAATTCGGGGTTGAAATCGCCAAGGATTCCGATGCGGACCGCGTCGCTCACGCGATTGATTGTACTAGAGGGAGTGCGGCGGGCTGAGTTAGTGGCGTGGTGCGCGAGGGTCAGTTTGGCCCTCGAGCGTCGCGAGGAATGTCTGCAGTTCCCTGGGTAAAGGGCTGGTAAGAGCGATCGACTCTCCCGTTCGAGGATGGGTCAGTTGGAGTTCGGCGGCGTGCAGAAAATTGCGGCTCAGAGAGACTGACGGGCCCGTCGAGTTCTTTGTTCTGCTCTTCACCGCGGCGGGCGCACCGTAGAGCTTATCGCCGACGACGGGATGTCCGAGCGAAGCCAGGTGTACCCGGATCTGATGAGTGCGGCCGGTGTCAATCTTCACTTGCGCCAGGGTGAATTTGCCGAATGGAGTATCTAGCCGCTGTACGACTTCGTAGTGCGAGACGGCTTCGCGTCCGCCGGCGAGGCGAGTAGTCATACGGGTGCGGCGGACGCGGTCGCGGCTGATGCTGGCGGCGATGGTGCCACGGTCTTTTCTCAGCCATCCATGCACCAGGGCGATGTAGGTTTTCTTGACTTCGCGGCGGGCAAATTGCGCGGCTAGCTTGCGATGAGCTTCGTCGTTCTTGGCTACGACGATGAGGCCACTGGTTTCTTTGTCGAGGCGGTGAACGATGCCGGGACGCATCTCGCCGCCCACCGCAGAGAGGCTTCCAAAATGATGCAGGAGCGCGTTGACCAGCGTTCCGCGATTGCGTTGGTCATCGGTCGCGCCGGCGCCGGCGTGAACCATCATGCCGGCGGGCTTGTTGATGATTGCGAGGTCGTCATCTTCGTAGAGGATGTCGAGGGGGATGTCTTCGGCGCTGGCGCGGAGAGGCGGGCGCGCGGCAGGGCCGAGGATGGTGATGCCCTCGCCGCCGCGGAGTTTCAGAGAGGCTTTGGCGGGGGCGCCGTTCAGAAGGATTTTCCCATCACGAATCAGCTGTTGGACGCGGGCGCGGCTGACCTCGCTCAATACGACGGTTAGAAATTGATCTAGTCTCTTGCCGGCGTCCTCGGGCTTCGTTGTGAGAGACAAAGGAAAGGTCGGCGCCATTTTCGTTCGGGTGTCCTTCGGGAGTCTGGCCCTGGCTTTTCTTACGCCCCTTGGCTGTCGCAATTCTCACCTTGCAGCCCACGGCTTACGCCCTCGACTGCATTCTTCCGCGCTTTGCGGCTCACAAGAATCGTCCTCTCTTCAACTGATCTGGGTCCGACAAAAACTGCCCGGTGCGCGAGCGAAGCTAGTTCAGTCTAACCGCGCTTGAAACGCTGGGCCAGCGTCAGCGTCTGTCAATGCGGTGCGTAACCTCAAAGTGAATGCAGCGACAACGAACGCTACGTCAGTGGGTTGCGGTGACGGTCTGTGAAGAGACTTGCTTGGAGCCGGGGCGTAGCCACCAGATCAGGCCGCCCGCGATCACGAGGCCAACAGAGATCAGCTGAGTGCCGGTCATGGCGCCTCCGAAGACTGAGCCGCGGCCGGGATCGTCGCGGACGAACTCCAAAAAGAAGCGCGCGATGCCGTAGATGAACATGAAGGCACCGAAGACCTGGCCGTCGAACTTGCGGCGCTTCAGAAGCCACATCAGGAATAAAAAGTTCGCGAACTCCACCGCAGATTCGAACAATTGCGTGGGTTCGAGCGGGACATTCAGCGGCGTGCCCGTGATCTCGTGCGCGAGTGGATTGCGAAAAATCACACCCCACCAGTGATGGGTCTCTTTGCCATAGCAGCATCCGGCGGCAAAGCATCCGATACGTCCGATAGCATGCCCGAGAGCGAGGCCGGGAGAGAAGGCGTCGCAAATGCCAAGCGCAGGCAAGTGATGCCTGCGGACGTACCAGGCCGCGGCGATGAAGGCGGCGAGAAGACCTCCGGAAAAGACACCACCGGCTTGCAGCGTGGCAATACTGAAGATGTCCCCGAGATGGTCCTTGTAGAGGCTCCAGTCGTTGATGATGTAAAGGATCTTGGCGCCAATGATCCCGCAGAGCACGACGAGGATGCCGAGGTTCCAGGCCTTGTCGCCGTCGATGCCCATACGTTCGGAGTTGCGGACGCTGATCCAGAGGCCGATCAGGACTCCAGTGGAGACCAGCAGGCCATAGGTGGGCAGGAAGAACCGGCCGTAATGAAAAATTTGGGGGAACATCTATTTTATTGGATGCGCGAGATATGCGATTCGCTACGGGATCAGTCTAGCAGGAAAGGGGTGCGGACTGCCGCCAGAGCAAGTCTCAGTTGCGAGGCGAGAAACGGGCTGCCGAGCCTTACTCGGCTGGACAGCCGAGCAAGGCCGTCCCCACGCGAGCATCTTGCGACACAAACAATCAAGCCGACCCACTGTGCCGTGTGACGGGGCCGAGAATGAACCCGTCGGTAGACGTTGGGTGCCCGCCGAGACCCTTTAGGCATCTGCGCATGGCGCAGCGTCGCTCACCGGATCTTAGTTCGAGTCGAGCTCCCGTTCATTCTGCATTGGTTCAAATATCGGTGACCCGCCATCACCAACCCCGCAGGCCGGCTTTCAGATTGGATGCTAGGGCAAAGGTCGAAAGCTTGGCAAGGGACTGTTGGCAAATAGTTGGCAGGTGGCTTGCAACCAAAGTAACGAAGGATTCCCGAAATAGGTTGCGGAAGAGCGATCCCCGATTACCTCTTGACAAGTGAAAGAATTACTTCGCTTCTTCCGCCCAATAGCTGCTTCGGGCAAGCACAGTGTTGTCACCGTCCTTGAGCCGCACGCGAAGCTGATGCAATCCCGGTCGCGGATTCTTCGGCGCAATGCTTAGCAGATAACGGTTGTGTAAATGATTGGTGAAATCGTTCATGCGCAGGTCAAATTTCTTGCGCGTGACGAATAATTCATATTCACCTCCCGTCATCGTTGCAACCGTGTTGGGGATGTTCTTGCGCATGGCCTGCGCAACGCGATATCCGAGATCGAGAACGTTGACGCCCTCGCGCATTTCGTTTTTGTTGGTGCCGCGGCCGGTGTCGAGGATGTTTGAGAGCGCAGGCGAAAAAGCCAGGGCGTACATCAGGGCGTTCGCTTGTCCGATCAATGCGACTGCGTCCTCCGTTTTTGCCTTGCTGCCGTGATCGCGGGTTTCGCTGATCAGCAGCAGCACGCGCAGCCGGTCTTGAGGCTCGTTTTTCAGCAGGTTGATCGAATACGCAATGGCATCGAGAATTGCTGCGCCGCCGTCACCCGGTTGAAGATTAGTGAGGTCGTCGGAAATCAAACTCTCGTCAGGAGTAAAGTCTCGTGCCAGTTTCACTTCGCTATCAAACTCCACCAAAGCAACCCGCGACGTGCCCAGGCTGAAAAGCGGGTCGAGCATGGCTTTCAGGCCTTGCATCCGCGGAAATTCGGCGTAGGCGCGGCGTCCGCGCTGCACCGCTACCACCAGCGACACCGGCTGGCCCTCCGGCGTTTCATCCAGGCGCCCCGGTTGCGTGACGCCGTCATCTTCGATGATAAAGTCGTCAGCATGCAGGCCGTAGACGATCCCGCCCGACGGATCTTTCACCAGCGCGGGAACCAGAACCAGGTTTGCCTGGGAGCGGATCGTTGTTTCTGGGGATGGAGTTTCCTGCGGCTGAGGACTCTGGGACGAAAAGCGGTTGGCCAGAAGCAGGACCGCAAGCATTACAAACGTGCCGACCCGCAACTTATCCGGCCTTGCGGTTTTCGCGCAGCACTTCATCGAGCGCGTCCGACAGCCGATTCACTCGCTTGTGGTATTCGGTAGCCCCACTATCCTGTTGTTTCTTTTTCAGTAAATGGTATTCATCGGCGATATTGAGGGCGGCGAGCACCGCCAAGCGGACGGTGTCAATTGTGTTGGTCGCCTCAGCGACGGCGCGCATTTTCGAATCGACGTATTCGGCGAGTTTGAGAATGTATTCGGGATCGGAGCCGCGCAGGTTGTAGGCCTGGTCGAAAATCTCCACGCGGACGGCGGAGTTCTGCGCATCTCGGATTGTCTGATCCTTGGTCGCTGTAGCCATAGAGTCTAAAACCTCACGTTTTCGGCAGCTATCGGTCAGCTAGCTTCGGCAATCGACTCGATCTGCGCGAGCATCTTCTCGACGCGCCCGCGAATATCCTCGCGCTCTTTCCTTAACTGAACCACGTCGCGCCGCAGAGTCGTGAGTTCCTCATCGCGATCCTGCAATTGCTGGCGCAAACGCTGCGTGTCACGCTCGGCCGTGAGTTGTGCCTGGCGCGCCGCCTTGTACAGCTCTATGGTGCGATAAACCTTCTCTTCCAGCGCCCCAAAATCGTCCGCCGGAACCTGCTGTGCCACGTGCTCCACCGCATTCGATGCCATAAATGCCACTTGTCGAGAAAGGATTTTTGAACTTCTCCGCAGTATACTCCAGAATTTTGCGGACAGACGGTTTCTCAGAAGGACAGGGGGAAGTGCCCAGCTTGAGGCCCGATCGGGCTGCTCCAATCCGGGGTTTTGGCTATAATCCCTGTGCCCTAAGGAGGTTCGATTCTATGCAACGCCATAGCTTCGTGTTCGCGTTATTCGTCGCGCTGACCCTCACTCCTTGTCTCAGCGCCGCCAAAACCAAAGTTGAACTCAAGGATGCTCAGGGGAAGAGCGTTGGAGACGTAGTCCTCTGGGATCAGGGTCCCGGAGTGGGCCTCGAACTTCACCTGCACGATCTGACGCCCGGAGAGCATGCAATCCATTTCCACCAGGTGCCAAAGTGCGAAGGGCCGGACTTCAAGTCGGCCGGCGGACACTTCAATCCGGAGAGCAAGAAACACGGGTTCGATAATCCCGAAGGACACCATGCCGGGGATATGAAGAACTTCACCGTGGACGCCGCTGGAAAGGCGAAAGCACGCCTCGAAGACGCGGATGTCACGTTGAAGGACGGCCCCCACTCACTGCTCACTAACGGGGCGGCGATTGTCGTGCATGCCAAGGCGGACGATTACAAGACAGATCCTGCGGGGAATTCAGGGGATCGCGTGGCTTGCGGCGTGATTACGAAGTAGGCGCGCTGCCTTCGGTTATCCCTAGCGTCGGCTGGATAGTTTTGCAAGCCGGAGCGCCGCTTCGTCCAGGGTTTCCGGCTTTTTGCAGAACGCGAAGCGGATCTGGTGTGCTCCGTCACGAGGATTGCGATAGAAGCTTGACCCCGGTACGGTCGCGACTCCGATCTCCTGCACTAGATACTTTGCGAACGAAACATCGTTATCAAATCCGAACGCGGAAATGTCGGTCATGACGTAGTACGCGCCCCGGGGACGGAAACATTTGAAACCGGCGGCGGTCAGTGCCGGCATGAGGTGATCGCGACGGACGCGGTATCCCTCGGCCAGCTTGGCGTAATATTCCGCGGGCAGGCTCAGGGCCGTCGCGCCCGCTTCCTGCAGTGGCGCGGGCGCACCAACCGTCAGGAAGTCGTGGACTTTGCGGATCGCATTCGTAATCTTCTCGGGCGCAACTGCCCATCCCACGCGCCATCCTGTGACGCTGTAAGTTTTTGACATACCGTTGATGGTGACGGTGCGGTCCTGCATGCCGTCCAACGAGGCCATCGAGATGTGCCTCGTGCCGTCGTACAGGATGTGCTCGTAAATTTCGTCGGTAATCGCCAGCACATCGAACTCGAGGCAGAGGTCCCGGATCAATTCGAGTTCCGTGCGGGTGAATACCTTACCCGTCGGGTTGTTGGGCGTGTTCAGGATGATCGCCTTAGTGTGCCGGTCGAAGGCGCGACGTAGTTCTTTCTCGTCGAAGGTCCATTCGCCGGCATCGTCCTTGGGCGGACGCAACTTCACGAATTTTGGCTTTGCTCCGCTGAGCACCGAGTCGGGCCCGTAGTTCTCGTAGAAGGGCTCAAAGATCACCACCTCGTCGCCGGCATTGCAGACGGCCAGAAGAGTCGAGATCATGGCCTCCGTTGAGCCGCAGCAAACTGTGATGTGTTTTTCGGGATCGACTGAGATCCCCTGCCACGAACTCATCTGCCGGGCGATCGCGTTGCGTAAATTCTTGGCTCCCCAGGTAATGGCGTACTGATTGA
>Ga0070732_10000726_pt1 | contig 19327 bp, 17 predicted proteins | sample Coa_R1_5_FD_66449 | JGI IMG/M metagenome (GOLD analysis project Ga0070732, IMG submission 66449) | Surface soil microbial communities from Centralia Pennsylvania, which are recovering from an underground coalmine fire - Coalmine... | ecosystem: Environmental > Terrestrial > Soil > Unclassified ... | reverse complement strand
CGCTGAAACTCCGGGTCGTGCAATATCTCATCGGGCAGTTTGATTCGCTCCGGGAGACCTTGGCGTGGTTGGTTGACCATGATTGTACTACCTATATCCCCATACTCGCTGGGCTTGGAACCGGGCATATCTGGAGTAGCCGAGGTAGGGATATACCCACGTTAATTTGAGGATCGGCCGGACGCGGAGTTGAAGGTAACAGAAGTCCTACGGTAAGGGCCCATACCCTCGAGCCGTTTGACGCCATACACCCGTACGTTTCCTATAGAACGCCTTGGCTACGCTTCGGCTACTCGTAGATGTATACCCACAATATGCTAGCACAGTGCGCACGTGAGACAAGACAACACAAGACAGACAGGGCTCGTGGTAACAGTTGTATGTGCTGTATGTACATCGCGATACGTATCCTACTTCTGTTCTTGTTTAGCACGCGCTCGACGCCGCTTCTCAGTATCTAGTCGAAGTCTCCATCTACGTATGTGCTCTGGATCGTCGCACGCCTTCCTGACGTATAGACGCTGACAGCGTGCACATACCTTCGAAATAGATAGTGGTGACTTCTTGGGTAGCTCAGCGATGAAGACTTTGGGCTTCGGCTTCTCGTAGGGATAATCGTCAATTGGAAAGCTTCGATGGAATGGGCTGTTCAATCTTGAACCAGCAACCTTCGCCTTGGAATACTATGTGGACGCGCTTCAACACGCCGAACTCATCAACCTCTTGGTCGTCAACCAGTGGCTCACCATTCCACAAGGCAGTAGCCAACGACTGGTAGTCGATTGGTGTCTCTCCGCGCTTGTCAGGCAGATTCGCTTTCTTCATGTCGAGGAGGGTCTTCGTCCAATTCAGCAAAAGCTGGTTCTCGTCTGAGGTCAGCACGCTCGACTTGCCCTTCTCTGTGAGCGTCTTGATCTGGTCGTAGATTAGCTCAGCCAAAGCTGGGTCGGGCACGCCACTGACATCTATCGGATCGGATATACTCGGACTGAAGCTTGTTGAATGCTGTTTGTGTCTAGACACGTTCATGAGGTTCAGGTCTATACCAAGCTGTTGGGCGTAGCTGACTACATCTGACAGCGTCGAGCCTCCAGCTATCCGCTTGTCAAGCAATTCTCTGATCTCGTCGCTCTGACTACAGATACGGCAGAAGCGATTTGGTTCGTAGCCTGTCAATGCCTTCTTCTCCAAGTTCCTCTATCAACGCTTCCATCCAAGTAGACCTCACAGATGTCGGAAACTCTGCACGCTCTTTGATGACACCGATTACACGCGAACCATGATGACTTCAAGTCTTGGATTGACTGGTTGTCCACATGGAAATCCGCGATGCTCTCACAGCTTGGACATTTGGCCTCGAATACAAACTCTCCAAGCCAACGAATGACTTCGATCAAGTAAACATCTTCTCGACTAACTCGAATGCATCTTTGGCGTCGGAGAAATACTGTTTCGTAATCGGGTGATTGACTCCACGAATCGGGATTGAGTGCACGAGCTTGTCGATGCTCGTGTAGAGATTGTGCACGGCTACTTGTTGTTCGTTTGTGTTCATTCCCAATCGATCTCTGGTTCGGCGTGTACTCTTACGACTGGCTTTGGTTTCGGTCGATGTAAGCTGGCTTCTTGGACGAAGTCGTAGTTCGGTAGCAAGTATCGCCACAAGACCTGTTCAGGGTTTGCTAAGACTACGTTCATCGATGTGTTGTCTGACGTTGATGAGTATGCGATTTAACCTGGTAATGCACAAGCACAGGTTTCTTGCCAAGCGCGTACTTGTCTCTCTGTTCCTCAGCACACGCTGGACACATCTTCGATCCAAGGAGGCTGTCAGACGGGGAGTAACGAAGGCCGCACTCAGGGCACTTGACTGGAAACTCAGGCTTCGGCTCGGAGTGCGAACCGAGATACTCCCATTTTCTCGAGCCAAAGTTTCGATCCAGATCACGATCCATCTTTAAGCACTCGAACGTTGTCTGCCTCGGCTTGTCTGTTGTAATCGCTCGGCAGAGCCCGCTTGTAATCTCGGGGTTTGAGGTAGATTTGACCACCAATATGTACTTCTTCGAGTCTACGTTCGTTGTCCATGATTCGAGAAGCGTGCGACTTTCGATGTCCCAAAATTACCAACTCAGTTTGAGGTCAAGACGAGTTCGTAAGACGCGCTACCTCGTTGAGTAACCGTAAACGTCCATGCCGCGAAGGTTGCTCCAGCAGAAGACTTTGCTATCGCCATGATCGTGGTTCCCGCGCTCTGCAGACTCCCACAGGTTATGGTGACGCCTGCTTCCTTCGTTGGATATTTGACGAACAGGTCTTTGAGATTTGGATTGTTGGCACTCGATCCGACCGAGCCCGTTTCTCTCCAAATGCCCTCAATTACTACAGGTGTAGTCATGTCGTTTCACTTGTTATTACAAACGGCTCGTTTTCCTGCACTCGCACGAGCCCGAGCGAGTGGAATGTTGGTGCTGGATGACAGAACAGCACGAAGCAAGTATGAAAGTGCTGGCTTATTTATTCAGGAGTCCAGCTTCCTGACTGATTGGTGCGCGGATCAGTTCTAGTCAGTCGTGCCGCCGAATACAAACTTGTATCGTCTTCCGAAGATCGCGATACCTTCTGTTCTTGCAAACTGAAACTCGATCTTCCATCGGACGAACGTGACTCCGAACAGATTCCAGATGTGTTGGTAAGTGTTGCAAGCAGATGTCTCTACTTCGTCCGTCATGAAGTCGAGAGCTGTAATCTTGCCGACATCAACAGCCAAGTTCAGATATGGTATACGAGCGTACAAGCGTTCTACCTCGCGTAGTACGTTTTCTTCTTGGCGAAGTTCAGATTAGTCCCAACGGGTACTTCTCTGTCCTTGTAAGGCGGCTTCTCTTGGTCGCTCAATTTTGTCTCTTCATGAACACCTTGAGAACCACCGGGTCGCATGGACACGATGCTCTCCTCCTTGTCCTCGTCGCTGAATCTTGGGCCGGTGCCTACTGCACCCATCCCACTCGATCCCACGTCTTCATCAAGTCGAGCCGCAGGATTGCCAGTAAACTCTCGCCCGTTCTCTTCAGCTTTGCCTTGTCCGAATATAGGAGCGGGACCACCGGAGTAAGCTTGCTTTTCTCCAGTCTGTGTAGGATCGACGCCTGCTAAGGCCTCTGCTCCTAAGTTCTGCTGTGGAGCGATCTGGTCTAGTGGAGGAGCTGGTTTCGGTTGAGTAAGAGCAGACGGCTGTTCTCCAACACAGTGTCGGCATATTGTGTTATCGTGTGTTTGTCCGAGGGAGTGTAGTCTCTCTTGACGGTCTCGATGCTCTTCTAGCTCCTTGACTCTTTGATCTTCGCCTGCAAGCTGAGTTTGTCGTATGGTCTCCGCGTTCATAGCAGGAACCCAGCTTTGTGAGCCGTATGTCGATCTCTTTTCCATCGACCAACGCCTCAGATCGGCTAAGGCTTTTCGCTCCTCTTGCAGAGCATCAGTTGGCTTGATGCCAACGTACGGATTTCGAGTACCCCAAGCGTCGCCATTGACTTCGATCTTCGAGCCTGTGTCTGTGCGGAAGACCTCTGAGCTACCGGACATGCCGGGTTCTGCCGCGATTTTGGACGCAGGTTGCATAGGTGTACGTAGCTGTAGAAGCTTATTCGGGTCTGGACGACCTCCAGTCATAAGTCGCCCGTTCGCTCTCTGCTGTTCAACGACTTTCTGTTGTTCGGCCACGTCATTGTTGAAAGCACCCACCGCGAACTCTGATGGAAGAGCCTTGTTACGCCCGCTAGACTTCTGCATGGTTCGGAAACGAGATTCGTAATCCGAATGTGTCTCGCCGGGATGTAAACGCGTACACTCTGCTGAGTAGTGATTGAAATGCGTGTTCGAATCGACGAACCTTCCATCAGCAGGCAACCCCTGATAATCTAGGCCACTCTTGTTTGTGGTCGAATCCGAATCTTGCCCTCCGATGATCTCAGGCTTGTCGTTAGCTGAGTTCTCTCCAATCTTTTTCTCATCGAAATTCCGAACGTGTACCCACTTAGCTCCATGCTGTCCCGCTCTTCGACGGTCTGAGTCCTTGTCTCCCACAAACATATCGGCATGATCGAGAATGCTCTCATCATCAGTAATTGGGATACCGTGTGCTTCGCATATCTTCCGAGCAAACAGCTTGTCGTCTGACTGAGTGCTAGAAGTAAACACGATGACTTCTTTGCCTTGGGACTTCAGCCAGTCAAGTGTACCCATAGGTATACCCTGACCTGTGTTACGCGCATCTACAGTCCCGTTCCAATCGAAAGCGATTGTGTGGGGAAAGTCGCTAGCGTACTTCGCTTTCTGAATGCTGAGTCGTGCGACAATCTGTTGAGCTGTCGCGTAAGGCTTGAAAGACTTCAACTCTAATCCGGTTACGTAAGCGAACTGGTTAGCCGGAATACCGACAAGACTTGCCTCGTACAATGGAGCATCGAGTATTCTTCTGATTGATCTTCCAGTTTCGCCGTCGAACTCCTTCTTTGAGTTCTGCATGTCAGCTCCGATCGAAATACCAATCCTCTGACCAGACTGTAGCTTGTGGATGATAGCGGCCGCCATTGGACTGACCTCAGGGTCTTCGAGTCTTCCCTCGACCACAAGGTCTCCGTTTCTGTACTCCGCTTTATTCCACGAGCCTACACTGGAAGAAATATCGTGAGCGTGATCTACGAACATGTTGAGATGCTCGTTGTTGATTACGTCGCACCAGTTCTGGAGAAGGCTATCGTCCATAACGTCGTAATCTCTGTCGATTCTATTGTTCGACATGATTCCCTGAAGATACCAGTGCTTGCCGTCTGCAGACTGTTTGAGTATGAACTCAGTTGTTGCCGCCTTGAAAATTCTCATATATGTCTCCACTCTTCTCTCGTTCTGACAACTATTCCGGTCTTGTCGAGTCCGAGTATACTGTCATACTGCTTTGTCAACGGATTGTAAACGCCAGAGGCCGCCCCACAGTCTGTGCACCGTATCAGGGTGTAATCCTTGCTAAAACTCATTGGATTAGAACTGCCACAGACCAAGCAATAGCCCGGCATGATAGGTAGAGGCCTCGCTTTGCTGACGAAACTACTTGTACGCTTAACGCCGCCGTGGCCTTTGAAAGTTGGCTTCATGAACGAGACCATCCATCTCTTCGAGCTTCGTGTTTGATGAACGGCTTAGACGGCTTACAGCCGAAGCAGAGCTTGGCCGCTAGAAAGTTGGCAGGAGGTCGGAATGGCTGGCCACACTTCTCGCATTTCTTCTGCTCAGCCGCCTTGAGTGCGTCGTACCTTTGTTGTGTCAGGTCTTTGCTCCGCTCGTCTGTAGTCCCGGTTATGGCTCGGGACTTTGGGAGAGCAAACCCGCCACTGAGTGGCCCGTTCATCTACTTCGTGAAAAGCTTACGAGCATTGATCCGCTTGACAAACTCGTTCCGGAGCGGGTCTCGTGCCCGTAGATTCTGTAAATCTTCTCCGGTTTCTTCTGCTCTCTTCCTTAGATCATACTCGCGAGCCCTAAGTCCCTCTTCGAGGTCTCCAACAGCCCAACGAGTAGAGCCGTCAAGTTCGATACTCTTAGTTAGTTCCTCATTCCTTGGATTGCTCGCTTCGAGCTTCTCTTGGAAGGATTTGGTAACCTGAGCTGGGTTAGAGTTAGGCTGATAACTGGAGTGAATGTGGTGTTTGACAGCGACCCTTCCATCCTGTCCAGTGATCGAAGTTACAGTAGACCCTCCCGGCCCTTGAAGCCCGGATAGACCGCGACCTTCTGGAGGAAGCTGTGGTTGCTGTCCTCCACGTAGTCCCAAGCCTGAATATCTTGTCGGAGAAGTCTGAGTTTGATTAGACTGTCGAGCAGAACCCGAACCGCTAGACGAGCTAATGTCTCCATACCTCTCGGCACCTATTGTGACTTGGTAGCCTTGGCCCGGAGAAGTGGGGTTGAACTCAGCATTAGGTACTTTGCCATAGTCGCTAACATCAGTAGGCTTGTCGGTTGGTTTTCGCTGGTTCGGCCCCGGAGTAGTATACTCGTCGTTGTATGGCCCAGAGGACTGTCTTCCAGAAACGAAGCCTGTGTGCTCTCCAGTCGTGCCCGGCCCCTGACCCGGAGTTCCAGTTGTTGAGAAGTTACTGGTTGTGTTAGTCTCGAGGATTTGGGAAACGATCTTCGCTGGGCTTTGCCCAATAGCCGCTTTCTCCAGTATGTACTGGTTCATAGCTGAAATTTCAGCTTGACTGTCGAACGACAACTCATACCCGTAGTCCGATAGGAGCTTGTAAACATCCTCAACGACAGTTCTCTTAGCGAGCGAGTTTGCAACAGTTGTGGCACCTTTTCTAATCTCAGTTGGAGGAAGCTCAGCGTTTGATATGGCTCGAACTCTTCCATTGAGTAGTTTGTGCTCTATGCCTTTGGTGAGGACTTCTTTACGCCTCAGCTTAAGGTTCTTGACTATGTCTTCCATTGTTGTGTCTCTTCCGTTTATTTCTGTAATCGTCTGTCGGCCTCCTCGGCCTTCTGTAGCTCGAAGTAGCCATTTTCGATTGTGGCTAAGTCTTGTGGGCTCCCTTCTCGGGAGCGTTCCCCAAGTACTACTTCTTGAATCATCCAGTTACGTAGTGTGTCGAGGGATTTTCTGTCTCTCCTCGAGACAAAGGCACTTACAGTCTTCTGAATTGCTTCCCTCTTCGCGTCGGCGTTCTTAGCGTGCTGAATCTGGATAAGGTAATCGTCTATGTTCATGGTTTCCCCTTCGGTTTCGGTTTCGAGACCTCGACAAAGCTGATCTCGCCCTTTTCAGTTGTCTGAACTCGCCACATCCCACCACAGCCGAAGTTAAAACAAGTCAGCGTACCAGAAGCTCCGGGCTGAATGCGGTACGTCTTATGCCCGCATGGAAGTGTGTACTTCCGTCGATCAATAACGGGCTGAGCCACGACCTCTACTGGATTAAGCCACTCAGAGACAGCTTTCTCCACATTCTTCCACTGGCCGCTCCAATTCGACTCAATGAACTCTCTTGTCTTCTCGAGCGCGGGATCATCAATTAGGAAAGCACGGCCTAACCGATACTTGCCTAGATTTGTTACGGGACTTGACACCGTGCCCTTGGTTAGCGAAAATGCCGTCTGTCCAAGGTCTTGGTCTAGCCGCTCGTCCTTGAGGTCGTTTTCTTTTACCGTCCTTTCGAACATCTTCTCCCACTCGGGGAGCGAAATTTTGAATTTACTTGGCATTCTTTTCTTGTCTCCGTTCTTCACGTAAGCGTCGCATCGACTCGCGCTGTTTCTTCAGCCGACGGGCCTTCTCAGTGTACACATCGATGGCCGTCTGTTTCATGGCGTCGAGTTGGTTTTGTAAATCTGGTTCGTCGGGCAAAGCGCATAACCTCCAGTCCTCGTTTCCGGTGATTCACAAAAAGTAGGCACGAATACGTAACGCTAGCTTTGTTCTACGTTCCAACACTTTTTGAAGCCGTTTCATACTGGCGATGTAGGCTTCTCGGTGCCGCTCCCGAAACCGCTTCTGCCGGAGTGCTCCCTTACTTCGAACCTTCTTGGGGCGAGCCTGACGCTTAGACCGGAGGGATATCCACTCTACATGCTGTCTGCCCATACGATTACTAGTGATTAGACCGCACTTGGAGCAACGGTAGTACATCCCGTCTTCAAGAAGCTGGCCGCCACAATCTTGGGTCAAGGTTGCGTGAAGATCTTCCTTAGCCCGCTGACCAGCTCGAGCACCCAACCTGAGCCCGCGTACCAGGAGGGGTAGATGGTCTGCACAATGTTGTCGCCGAAGAAGTCGCGGAGCGCAGAGAGCGCATCGTAGTCGTAGGTAAGGAGGGTAGTGACTAACGCGGGACGAGGATGATCAGGATTAACATACGTGGTTCCCGACCCATGCCTTCTACCGCGCTCGTCGTGGGATCGTCGGACCTGATACTGAGCGTTTGACCAGTCCTTCGATAGGATGTTCTTTTGAACCCAGCGAAGGTTCTCCATCCATATCCCTCCTTGCTTGAGACCATGGGGTTCTCGGTTCTTGCACTCCAGAAGCCACTCGCGGCCCTTGGAGTCTTTGACCCAGAAGTCGGGGTACGATGACTTCTTCGCGAGCGCGTATTCAGCTACTATGTGTCCATCGGTTTTGAACGCTTCCAGAACCATCAAGACTGACCGTTCAAGGTCGTCGCCTTTCTCTTGTCTGCTCATTTTAGAATCTCTCCGTGGAGTAAACGGGTACGCCATTCCTATTCACCAAAAGTCGTAGCGTATCTTGCTGTTGTACACGTAACGCCCTCAGAAAAAGTCGGATCGTATCTTGTCGTTTTCGCCGAGCTATCTCCGGGTATATACTCAGACTCCACTACTTCGCCATCCTACGGAACCCGGCGTCGAGCATCTGCTGTTTCGGATCAAGTTCAGGGAGTGTGGGGTCTTCGATCTGTCTCTCCCGGAGAGCCCGGCGAGCTTTGACCAACAAGTTGTATGTGTCCAGAAGTCTCTGCTTGAGCATGCTCACCATTTCTCGCTGTCCACGCTTGGCTAGGAGGTCGTTGTGGTGCTTGTGGCAGTAGAAGCGATCACGATCGAAGTTTCTGTTGTATCTCCACCAAGTATCGCGTACCCACCAGTTGGCGGGTTCCCCGCACCTGCACAAGTGCTCAGGGCTAGGCTCAATAGGAATGCTGGGACTTGGCAAACGTGGCTCACCGCCTCAGGCGGCCGTTCGTCTGTGGAACGGCTGTCTGAGTCTCACGGCGTGTATCTGTCGGCACTTGTCACAGCGAACCAGAATTTCACCCTCTTGCAGGTGAACCTCAGGGGTGCTATGGCAATCTGGGCACTGTAGCACGTAGTCAGTTCCCGACCCTATGTGCACCACCGACGCGTCTTCCGGTTTTCCCCACCAAGCGAGATTGAAATCTCTGATGGGTATTAGGGCCCTGAACAACTTGAACGGAAGGGTTGTCGTAATCAACGACCCCTCGCATTCTCTAAGTCTATGACCCTAACGAAGAGGTCGGCAACATCATCGATGAGGTCTTCGACTTTCTGCCCAAGTTTCTTCGAGTTAACCGGCCCATTCCCACGGGTCGGGAAGTTTGCCCGGCTGTTCGCCGGTCGGTTGTCGTTCGCGCTTCGGCGCATTCTTGACACCGCATAGTGGCGGATAGTAGCTAACGTGTCACCTGTTTTACGCGGTCATCGGTTCTGAAACACCTTTGGGAATAGTCGGACTTGCTAAGCTAGGCTTGCCAGACCAGGACCCGAACGTCGAAAGACAGTTGAAAGAAGCCAAGGTCAAGGCACGAAAATGGTACCTTGAGCATGGTGTCATGACACCAGAGGAGAAGGACGGGCTAGCTATCGAGCTTGGGTTTTGGCGATTCGTCCACCAGAAGCAAAGGAGTGCGACGAACCAGAGGAACTACAGACTAGACCATCCTGAGCAGAAGGAGCGAGAGAAGGTCCGTCAAAAGACAGAGAAGTACAAAATTGCTCACCGTGCGGCCGTAAAACGTTACAAGCAGAGACTCGCTTCAACCGGCTCAAAATCTCGGTTTTCCTGAAGACCGTTGAGAAACGTTCTATGATGGGAGAGAAATCAGGTAACTATAAATAGACAAACCGTCCCTGTTAGCCGTGGTCTTCGTAATGGCAAAACAAGATGAAGACAATGGTGGAGAGAAGTGGGTTCGGCGACCCTTTCCGAAGCATTCGCTGGAACAAACCCTGATCATTCCAAGCGCAATCCAAGACAAGAACGCGGGAAAGCCGATGCGGCGACTTCTCCTTGCCGATGCGATAGGTAGGAAACCAACCAGTTCCGAGTTCAAGTACCTGCTCAGCTCGTCCTTCAAGTACGGTCTTACCGACGGGACGGAGAAGTCGGAGCAGATCATACTGACCCCGCTAGGTCAAGCTATCGTACAGCCAAGGTCGGTAGAAGAGAGGATGGCAAAGCTTCAGGATGCCGCACTCAAGCCCGATCTATTCAAACGAGTATTCGATTACTACAACAATGCGAAGTTTCCGACTGACGGGAAGTTCTTCCGGAATGTGCTCGAGAGAGATTTCGGCGTACACACTGATTGGGTAGATGACTGTGTGAAGATCCTGAACGACAACGGAAAGTTCTCGGGTATCGTTCGGAATGTCTCAGGTTCTCCCTTTGTGATTCTCGGAGACCTTTCAGAGGTTCCGGCCGCAGAAGTCTCCACCGAGCAGACTTCTATCGAATCTCCGACGACAGTGACGGGAGGGGATACTTCCATGAGGACGACACCGCCTCCTGTCATAGTGCCACGAGTGTTCATCTCTCACAGTAAGAACGCTAAGGTTGTGGAACAGTTGAAACGCATGCTAGTGTTCGGCGGCTTTCAGTCTGAAGTGGCAGAGGAGCATCAAACGACCTCGATCCCTGTACCACAGAAGGTGTTTGAAAGCATGCGACGGTGTAACTGTGCGGTGATCAACGTAAGCGCGGACGAACAAGAAAAGCGCGACGATGGAAGCTATGGCATCAACCCAAACGTCTTGATCGAGATCGGTGGGGCATTCCTTCTCTACGACAAGAAAGTAATACTGCTAGTTGACAAGAAAATCAAACTTCCAAGCAACCTTCAGGGCCTATATGTTCTACCTTACGACGGTGATGAGTTGTCGTGGGACATGGGTATGAAGATGCAAGAGGCCCTTACGGGATTCAAGAGCAAACTCTGAGGGTGTCTTGGAGTGTTTAGAAACCTCTGATCTTCTCTGTAGCTCTCCAAAGCGGAGATACGTCCTCTTCTATCGCCGGTTTTCTCTCGTCCAATCTTCTCGTTCTGATAACGGTCATTACAGCCATACTGATCATCACCGTCCCGATCCTGATTGATAGAAGGAGGCACCGAAGGGAGTTGGGCTATCGGATAGTCTCCTATGAGGCGTTGAGACGAGGAATGTCCGGAGTAGAGGTTACGTTCAATGGCATACCAGTACCTGAACCCCACCTATGCACCTTGAAGATCACGAATAACGGAAGGGTTCCCATTCTACCGTCCGATTATACTCGAGTAATCAACGTAAACTTCCTACCATGTTCGCACTCGGCTCACTCACGTGCTCAGCCGAATGTATTGGCATTTGATTTGGTTGAACAAAGCCCGAAGAACCTTGGTGCGAACGTCAATTTGCTCAACGCGAAACTCTATGTCGAAGCGACTTTGCTCAATCCCTCGAACTCATTTACCGTTAGGGTCTTGTTGGATCATGACTTTAATCATGAGAAACTAGACATCGACGCTCGTATCGTAGGGATCGATGAAGTCAAACCCCCTGGAGAGCCGTGGCCAAACTCTTGGTGGGTTCAAGGTTTCATGCTGATCGGTTCGATGATTTTGTTTGTCGGTGTCCTTGCCTATTACGTGAATGCCCCTAGCTTGAGTCTTCTTAGCGCAATTGTTCTCTTCTCATCGATAGCGGCCTCGATTACTTACCTGACCGGTACATCAAAGAAACGAGTTCGGAGAGGCTAAGACTCCCTCTCAACCGTTTCCCAATTAAGGCACAATCGCGTAACACAACACCCGCCCCGAGAGCTATGCCCGTTTTTCCTGAAGACCTATGCCCAAAGAACCACGCGGTCATATGGGAAGCGAGCCACAGAAGGAAGTAGACAAGGCGTACATCGAGGAGAGCCTCTACAACAAAGTTCTCCGAGTTCTCCAGAAAGGCGACTGGAACGTACACAATCCGGCCGGTCAGTCAGAGCTTGCTCGGGCAATTGCCCGGAAACTGGCCGACTCTATCCTTGACGAAGAGTTCGCGGCCTTGTCCAAGAAATCCTAAACTCGGTGTCTTTTCGGCACCGAGACCCTTCACCTTTCACCCTTCACATGTAGTTCTGTGATACACCCCTCTGCTTCCTCTGGAGCCTGTGGAAGTGTGCTGAAACAAAGGGCTGAAATGCGTGTTTCCAGTGGAAACAGAGGGGTTCTAGGGCTTGTTCACTGGTAGTGAAGCCGATCTTGCCCTTGTCTACGAAGATGGAGGCTGGCCGCTTCCGCCAGCTGTTTGGGGGGTCTTAGGCAGGTCCGTTTGAGGCGCTATTGCCTGGGGCGGAGCTGAGAGCAATGCCTTCTCTCTTTTTCTCTGCGCACGCCGACGGAACAACCGGTAAGTCTCGATTACAGGTGTGAGAATGAGCGGGACCAGGAGGAGGTACGAGTAGGGTTGTAGGTCATTGAAAGTGGTAGTGAATTGAACCCATGGACTGCTGAGTGAGTCGAATTGCGCAGGGTTCGTGTTTATTGTGTAAGTGATCATGGTACCGTTGGGGGCTGTCCACTGGAAAGCTACTGATGACGGGGACAGTACGTATACTCCGCTGCTACCGGTCGTTACAGTGTAGCTCATAGTGAGACTGTTGCCCGGTGCCAGTATCGGGGATTGTGCGGTCTGAGGGCCTGAAGGCGAGACGACTAGGGTCTGCAGGTACTGTGATGTTGCTTGAGGGTCCGTCGCTGCCACGTTTCTTACGGTGACATTGTCTAGGTTCTGAACAGTCACAAGTACTGCATGTGTTGTGCCGACCGGCCCTGATGTTGGAGTGATCGCCTTCTGGATTACGACATCAGGGGCGAATGGGTAGTTGAACCTGGCTACGAAATCTTGCTGAGAGCTTGAAGTTACATTGAGGTAGTAAGTTGAGGTGGCGTTGTTGTAGAACGGGTTCGGGAAAAGCGAGCTGTACAGGATTGTCCCAGGCTGAAAGCTCATGCTGATGATAGATGCGTTTGCTCCCGGGTCCCCGACAATATTGTTCTGGAATCCGAGAAGAGATTTGAGGTCAAGCTGATGGGTTCCACCCTTGTAATATTGACGCGGATACTGAATGTGCAGATAGAAACTGAGACCGGTTATTTGTATCCCGTTAATGTTGAGAGGTACGAGGCCCAAGGCGGCAAAGTAGCTCATGTTCTGAATGTCTGCAGTGTTGATGAGGCTAGAGAAGCTCTGGCCTGGGAGTAGACTAAGCAGTCTTGTCAGAGCGTCATCGTTTGAGAGTTCTGGGTTCGGCGCGTAGATAGTTGCAGTTCCTCCCTGTCCCATCGGGAGAGAGAATATTGTAGTGAAGGGGAGGCCGAGTGCCTGGGAAAACTGAGCCTCAATGGCGCTCGACTGAGAGCTCGGGGAAATTGTGCTCCCGTTGAAGAATGTGACGAGAGCTGGTTGGGAGATAATCTGCAAAAACTGGCCTGGCCCCTGGCCTTGTCCCTGTTGTCCGTTTCCAAAAGGCTGCGAGTCGTTGTTGTTGATGATGAACGCGGCTACATTCGCACCAGCATAGTTGTTGTCGATGACCAGGCCTTGGCTTGAGAGATCGAGATTCGTCATCTCAAGAGACGCGTTCGGAGCGCCGAGCATGTTGAGGCCGATGGCGAGCTGTTGTTCGTACTTTCCCGACGGAGGGGCTTGAAAGATCAGATGCGATGTTGACGCTGATGGAATTGCAAAGAGAGGGAGAAGCATCAGTAGGACCACCGCGGTTTTCAGAGTGGGTTGGTTGAGAATCTTATGATCAGTTGTCATCGCTGGTTTTCTCCGGAGGGCTAGGAAGACATACTTGGCGGCATCAACGCCGCCTTGCCAAGCAAGGCAGGCTGCACGCCCCGAGATTGTGACTATTGCAAAGACCAGTCCAGCGTTCCGGGCCAGTGTCAGCGCGACATTCTCAAGAAAGGCCGGGCTTGTAGGTGAGGAGGCTTGAAGAAAGAGTGGAAGAAGGTCACTCGCAACTGGTCCCGTAGCCGCACTGATGAGCGAAAAACCTGCTGGAGGTAGAGGAATTCCCGGTAAGCCGCCGGACGAGACTTTTTGGAAGATGGTTAGCGCGGCGAGCCCCATTGCTCCAAGTGCTGAGAGGAAGACTGCCAATCCTACCATGAATCCTCGTCCAACTTTTCCTCCCGCGATGATTCCCCCCAGAAGCCCTACCGTGACCCACAACGAGAAGATTGGCGGATAGGTCAGAGGGTTGGTGAAGATCAAGTAGACCGCCACGATCAGAGTAGTGAAATGGACCCCGAGGACCGGTGAGAGCCAGTCGCTGACACTTCTCAACCCTATCGGCAATTGGGTGTAGCCGATGTAGAGGACGAGAAGGTATGCTAATCCCCATCCGATGTAGCGGCCTAGAAAGAGTCCTTCGCTAGGATGCGGTAAAAGATAGATCGTTCGCGGATCATCGGGTCTCCGCCTGACCAGTATGGTTCCTACTTTCATGTAGAGAAGAATGTAGAGAACACCGGGCATCACTCCGGCTAGAACGAAGCCAAGGATGGCTGCTGAGAGACTAGAGCCTCGCGCCTTCTCATACTGTCTTGACGCGATCTCTTCTCTAATCCGAGATCCTTTGCCGGCGACTATAATGCACCCGATGGTCAAAACAAGGAGTGCGATTGGGAATGGCTGATACGCTAAGAGCCCGGGGACCCAAGTTGGCAGCGTTGCGATGATTACCGTGCTGAATAGGATTCCGAGAGCCCGAGTGAACGAGCTACATATGAGTGCAACAGTGGCGGCTCTTCGGATCTCCTTGGGCGCATCTTTCAATGCTTGATATGGTACGTACTGAGCCACGCCACGCTCCTCTCGGAAATTGCTCTTTCCGAAGAGGCGAACAAAGGGATTCTGATACCCAAGTTGCTTGATCAGTTGTTCGCGATAGGCAAGTCAAAATACGAGTAAGATGGCGGTGTTCGCTTAAGGTAGGACTAGTGTCATCCCAGTTCAGTCCTGGCGAATTAAGCTCGATCATAGTTGCCTGGATAGTTCTATCGTTCGGGCTCACCTACACGAATTTCATAGGACTGATCAACGGAACCGGAGGAAGTCTAGACATCGTTGTTGCCGGTTTCATCGCTACCGCCACAGGTTTCATCATTCACGAGATGGGTCACAAATTCGTCGCCATCAAACATGGATATGTGGCTCATTTTCGTCTCTGGACGTGGGGACTATTGCTAACCATATTCACCGTTGTTGCAACGGGCGGGAGTTTTCTCTTCGGTGCTCCCGGAGCCGTTTACATCGCCCCCGCTGCTACACTTGGATATGGCTACGGATACAGCTGGTCTAACAGAGCCACTGACGAGGAACATGAGAACATGGTCATCTCGGCCGCCGGACCCGGGATCAACCTCGCGTTTGCCCTTGGTTTTCTCGCAACCCTGCTGGCCTTACCTTCTTCGTCGGGACTGTTGTACGACATCGCCGTCTTCGGATTCTCACTTAATGTTGGACTGGGGTCGTTCAACATGTTGCCTGTCCCACCACTCGACGGATCTAAGATTTTCAGAAAGAGCATTCCAATCGCACTTGCAATAGCTCTTCCCCTCTGGGGACTATTCCTTACTCTCGTAACCGGAATACTCTGAAACCATATGTCTCCAGAACAAGCCTAGAACAATCGAAAGAAGGCTGACCATTTGTGGACAGAAGAAGCAGGACTCGGGCTTCTCTTCATCTTAGCTTTTGCAAATGGTGCTAACGATGTGGGAAAAAGCGTTGCATCTCTACTACATATTGGACCCTCCGGTTTGGCTGGACGCAAACCACTTCTCTGGGGAGGACTGTTCAGCGGCATAGGAAGCATCGCAGCGATCATAGTCTCTACTAGACTCCTCTCAACCTTTACACCCGCGAAGATTGTAAACGTCCCGATCCAATCGTCGTTTGTCCTAGCAGTTCTTGCCGCAACCACTCTATGGGTACTAGTTGCCACTCTCGGTCGATTACCAGTCTCCACTACTCATGCAATCTTGGGAGCAATCATGATACAAGGAATCTTCCTGTTCGGAGCGTCAAGTCTAGCCTGGGACTTTGTCACCATACACGTCCTTCTCCCTCTAGCCGCAGGTCCACTAGCGGCATTGGTTGGAATCTATCTCTTTGAGCGTCTCATACCACATCCTCAAGTGGCAAAGCAAGAAAGCCCGAGGTGGGCTGGGTTGTCGCACTGGGGCTCTGCGGCTGCCACCGCGCTTGCAAGAGGGGTCAATGACGCGCCTAAGATGGCGGCATTGGGAGCTTTCTTCTTAGCCGCAAACTCGGTTGAGGGAACATGGGTCCCATATTCCACTGTCGCAGTAGCAGTTGTTGTTGGCTCAATGGTCCTAGGACATCGTGTTGCCATAACCCTCATGGGACGGGCCGTTCCTCTCGACCATGGTCAGAGGTTCAGGGCCGGAATTGCAACGGCGGCTCTGGTGTCCGCTGGAGCCTATTTCGGAGCACCTCTATCAACTACTCACATGCACGCAGGGGCTACTGCCGGAGCTAGTGGTCTCAAACAATCGATCCGATCAGCTTTACGTGGTATGATATTGCCCTGGCTTGTGACGCTACCCATAGCAGGATTGCTTGCTGTCCTGATTGCTTTTCTAGGAGCAAGACTCTGATTTTTACCCAGAATGGTCTAATCGATCCAACGAGCGACCTTCGAGTCCGTTCCCAAGACATGGGAAGCTGGTTAATGCGGTCGCTGCGATGGTGCAGATGCTCTTCGCCTTATCATGAAATAGAGAATTGTCGAGCCTCCTGCGACGAAAGAATAGAGCCCGACCCATACGCCTGTGACAAGCGTACTTGGGCTCTCAGTGGCTATAGTGTTCCAGCCAAGAGCGACGGCGAGCAGTGCAAGCGACGGAAAGGTCGCGTCGAGAGGTAGTAGCACGATTATTCTGAAAGGGTCTCGTTGGAAAAATGCCCATCCTGTGGCCAAGCATGTCGCGAGAAATAGGGCGCCAAATGTCTGTAGTGTCGGAGTTGCAACTTTCCACGGCCAGAACTGTTCCTGAGCTACGGAGGGCAGTAGTAGCATCATAGCGCCAAAGATCCCTACCACGCTCGTCTGGACGCCGAAGAAGACCCTACTTGGAGTCAGGACACTTGTTCTACCGGGATCCATCGATTGTTTTCGATGCCATCTATGTCTCATTATCAGGATGAAACAGCCGGCTCCAGCCGCTAGGAAATAGACTGTCCATATCCAGATTATTTCAGTACCGCCTACCGTTAGTCCTCTAGCAAGTGAGATTATTCCGGTAAGGCCGAGGAAAGTGCCTCCGACGAGTACGAGAATTTTTGCTCTCTGCCAAAGTTTCGCTTGTATGGCTGACCAGCAACCGAGCGATATTGCGAGGAATATTGCGCCGATAAATCTCACTGCCAACTCCTTTACTGGCCAAGGCCAATACGGGATTACGCTCGCGGGAGCAATGTAGAACATTAGGCCAAGTCCAAGGTTGATCATTGAAAGTAAGAGCAGAAAGGCCCGAGGCGACTGTTTGAGAGTGACCTGAGCTAAACTGGATAAACTCAAGCTACGTCTCTGGGTCCATTCATCGTTGTTGCATTCTCGGAATTCCTCATCCGGCAACTTGAGCGCTATAGGAACCTTGTTAATTGCAGATATGTCCGGAGCCGCCTAATGATACTATGCCGGTAGTAGCTCTTATTAAGAGCGACTCTCGCGGTGCCCTGATCGCGGTCGAGCGTCTTCGGAAACATTGGATGGTGGCCTCTTGATCCCGGACAAGACGATTGACGAGATCAGATTGCTATCATCAATCGCCAAATCTAACGGGTCCCTGTTATCGCTACAAGACATAGCCACACTCACAGATGTCAATCTTACAGAGGAGCAGCTTGAGGCCGGCTGGCCAACAATTCCTGGTCTAGCAGAAACTTACGATCTGAAGCATGGATTCATGATTGAGCGAGAACATGCCAATAGTAGTAGCCATCCGACCATCCTCCAGAGGGAAATAGAGAAACGAGAGAGGGGAGAGAAGTATGCCAACTTCGCGAGGAAACTCGCTTCGTACTGTATCGGCCGAGAGACCAAGCTGATCGCCGTCAGCGGATCAACTTCCTACCACGCTGTGTCGGAGACGGACGACCTAGACCTTTTTTGCGTAACAAAACCTGAATCTCTCTGGATGTTTCTAACCAAGTCTCTGCTGTTTTCACGGGCTTTTCGACTCGCAGGAAGGGACAGGCCGAGAATATGTTTCAGCTATGCGGTCGACCAAAGCTTCGCGGAGAATGAGTTCACATCCCCAAATGATCCACTCTTCGCCAGGGACGCTCTTGCCGCAATAGTGATTCACGGAGTAGGGTCCTACAAAGGCCTCTTGAAGAGAAGCTCTTGGATCGCAAGCTATTTTCCTCGACTCTATCAGCAGCGAACTGAGTCAGCTGATGCGGGAGATGTCTTGGAACCGCGCTCAAAGCCATCTCCGGGCCAGAAATTCCTGAACCTTCTGCTCTGTTTCCTGGTCGGCAACTACATAACAACCAAGTCCACAATGTTGAATCGCAAATTCAGAAAACAGAGCAAATCATCCTCTTTCTTCACAGTAAGGATCGGCTCCGACCATTGCATCTTCGAATCTGTTCGCTACTCACATCTCAAAACCATGTACAACAAACTCGATGGAAAGCCATCAGCGAAAGACGATAGCATCTCGGTTTCAGGAGCATATGGTCACTAGTGCTACAGCCTCGAACACTTGCAGTGACCAACTCTCAACAGACGCTCAAACTCATTACAAGCGGTCGGCTCACCGGTCTGCCTCACATAGTGGAGCTCCGTTACACCTTCATTGACGGGAGGTTCTATGCTGTTGCGGGCAATGCCAGAAGCGATTGGGCGCTCAACATTCTGAAGTCAGGCACCGGTAAGATAAGCATCGGAGAAATCGTCTACCTGGTCACGGCTACCTCCGAGACGGGCGTTGAGAAGGAAAAGGTGTTGGAGAGCTTTCGGAGAAAATACGGACCCGCTATTGTGAATCAATGGTACCGAAACGCGCAGATGTGCATTCGGCTCGAGCCACTTGGACTACCAAGTAAAAGAGGAGCTATCAAGGGTGAGTTACAAGCTTCCACTAATTTCTCCGAATGGAGACGCAAGGGGATCGACTACTACCAGTATGTTGCAGAGGCATTCGATTCCGCTTCAGAAGAATATGACTACACAATCAGCCACAACTACATCAATTCATGGATACGAAGGCGTTCCATCAGTGAACTCATCAGTCTAACCAGACCGAGCGATGTGCTTCTGGAAATCGGTTGCGGCACAGGCACGGAAGCAATCCAGATCTCCAAGCGGGTTGCTAGAATAGTAGCGACGGACATCTCAGAAAAGATGCTTCACGTCCTTGAGCGAAAAGTGTTCGCCAAGAAATACGGCAAGAAGATCACCGGTATTAGAGCCAGAGCCGCGGAGATATCTGCCGTTC
>Ga0070732_10000725_pt1 | contig 19335 bp, 17 predicted proteins | sample Coa_R1_5_FD_66449 | JGI IMG/M metagenome (GOLD analysis project Ga0070732, IMG submission 66449) | Surface soil microbial communities from Centralia Pennsylvania, which are recovering from an underground coalmine fire - Coalmine... | ecosystem: Environmental > Terrestrial > Soil > Unclassified ... | reverse complement strand
GGCGTTGGTGTGGGCGTCGGCGTCGGTGTGGGGGTAGGGGTCGGCGTCGGTGTGGGTGTTGGAGTCGGCGTCGGGGTAGGCGTGGGAGTCGGGGTAGGCGTGGGAGTGGGGGTTGGCGTGACTGTCGGCGTGGGTGAAGGGGACGGCGGTGTTGGGATCGGGTAGATCTGCGTCCAGGTTCCGGCCGCGGGGTCGATCTGGATGTCTGTCTCCCAGTAATGCGAACCCGATCCGGCACCGAGTGGACCAGAGTCCTTCAAGCGAACTTGGTAGATGTTCAAGTAACCGGCGGTCGTGTCGGGCGTGATGCTTGCGATGAACGAGTTAAGGTTTCCGTCAAGTGCTCCGAGCGTCACAACCGGATTCGGCGAAGAGTTGATCGGCGCCGGCGCGCTCGAGTTCGGGAACGCAGTGCTCGCACTAGCGGAGCCGACGGTCCAAAGGGAAGTGTTCGGTTGTGAGTGATCCGGCCGAGCGAACAAGAGGTTCGCCTTCGTGGCGTTCGCGTCGGGACCAGTTGTCGCGACTGCGTAATCGGCGATGTGATTGAGGTTCGAGCCGCCGGTCAGCAGCGTACCGGTCGAGTTGTAGAACTGGATGTGTCCATAGGGCGGGGCGGCGTTCGGATCTGGTTCCCACGGCGGATCGGCAGCGAACGCCAATCTCGCCAGTGTGAATGTGAAGAGAGCTGCGACGAGCAATAGTGGAACCAACCGACGGATCCGCTTCTTGATCGTCACTGCAACCCCGTCCTCACAGGCCTCTTCACCAGGCATGCCGTTATCGCCTTAGGACTGAGGCCTATCGGCAACGTACCTAGGCTTTCGGGCGCCGCTTGAAGGGTCAACGGCTGATGCCAACCGTTCACCTTCGCGGCACCCAAAGTTCCTCGTTCTGTGACCGTTGATGACGACGGGGGAGGACCTGTCGATTCGCGGGCTGCTCGTTCGTCTTCAGGGTGAAAGCGCGAAAACTTCGCGCGCGAAGGGGGTCGGTCATGCCGAAGTTCATGTTGCTGATCTACGGCGATGAGAAAGCGCGTCCCGAGCCGGGCAGCGCCGCTTTGAACGAGGAAGGCGCGAAGTACGAAGTGTTCACCAAGTCGATCGTCGAGACTGGGAACTTCCTCGACGGCGACCCATTCCTGCCCACGGTTACGGCCAAGACCGTGCAGGTGCGGAACGGCAAGACCAAGACGTCGAGCGGTCCTGCGGACACAGCCAAAGACCAGCTGCAGGCGTACTACAAGGTCCAAGCCGAGGACGAAGCGCAGGCTATAGAGATGGCTTCGCGGATCCCAGGCGCGCTGTACGGGACCATCGAGGTTCGCCCGGTCGTGATGTTCGAGTAAGGCATCCTGTTGCCGAACCGGGGTCCTTTCGGGGCCCCGGTTTCGTTTCCTGCCCACCCGCGTTCACCGAGAGTTCACGGTCGTTCCGCCAAAGGCTGGTGTTTCCCGCCTTACGGTCTGGAACCATCATGACGATGACACCCGTTGCAACGGCGAGGATCCTCATCGTTGAGGATGAGTCAACGCTGGCCGACGCGATGCGATACGGGCTGGAGCGCGAAGGCTTCCGCTGCTCCGTCGCAAACGACGGCGCCGTCGCGCTGTCGCGGTTCGAAGCCGATCAGCCCGACCTCGTGCTGCTTGATCTGATGCTGCCGGGCCTGGCAGGAGAAGATGTGTGCCGCGCGATCCGGAAGTCCGGCTCGACGCCGATCATCATCGTCAGCGCGAAGACGTCGGAGGTCGACCGCGTGCTCGGTCTCGAGCTCGGCGCCGACGACTACATCACGAAGCCCTTTAGCTCTCGCGAGCTCATCGCGCGCGTGCGAACCGTGTTGCGCCGCTCCGGCGTGTCCGCGGACGTGACGGGCCCATCGGTCCTTGAAGCAGGGCCCGTGCGTCTCGACATCGAGAAGCACGAGGCACGGGTCAATGGAGATGTGGTCGCGCTGCCCCCCAAGGAGTTCATGCTGCTCGAATGCTTGATGCGGCGCACGGGCAAGCTGTGCACGCGCGATGCGTTGATCGGCGATGTGTGGGGAACCGACTACTTCGGCGATACGCGGACTTTGGACGTCCATATCAAGCGGTTGAGGGCTAAGATCGAAGACGATCCGCGGAAACCTCGCTACCTTCGAACCATCAGGGGTCTCGGATACAAGTTCGAGCCCTAAGAAGCGCCTAAGAAGGAGCCGTCTTGGCAGATCAGCCGCTAGCGGTTATCGACGTCGGCTCTAACTCGGGCCGCGTCGTGGTCCTGCGGCTTCACGGGGCGCACATAGAGATCCTGGCCGACGCGCGCGCCCCGCTCCGCCTCGCGGCCGAGCTGAAGGGCGGAAAGCTTCGGTCGTCTGCGATCGAGCGGACGGTGGCTGCCGTGCGGGATTTCCGCGCGGTCGCCGAAGGTGCGGGCGCCGCGCGGGTCATCGCCGTCGCCACGTCTGCCGTGCGTGAGTCGGCCAATGCGAGTGAGCTCATCGACGCGGTCGCGCGCGCAACGGGGATCGACGTCGAGATCATCGACGGCGAGGAAGAGGCGCGCTACTCGTTCCTCGGCGCGGTCCACGGTCTCGCGATCGAGCATGGCACACTCGTCGACATCGGGGGCGGCAGCCTCGAGGTGACGACGTTCCGGAACAGGAAGATGACGGGGTCGTACACGCTCCCTCTTGGAGCGCTGCGATTGAGCGAACGCTTCCTGAAGGAGGATCCGCCGTCGTCAAGCGAGCTGCGCGCGTTGCGCGCGCATGTCTCGGACGCGATCAACGAGGCGGGGATCAAGCCGCTCAAGAGCTCCGAAGGGCTGATCGGAACGGGCGGCACGATCCGGAACCTCGCGAAGATGGACCGTAGGGAGAGCAACTATCCGATCCCACGCGTGCACGGGTTCGTGCTGTATGAGACCCAGATCGATCTGCTCACCGATCTCGTCGCGGCGAGACCACTCACGAAGAGGCGCCGGCTACGCGGACTGAACGCCGATCGCGCAGATTCGATCGTGGCCGGCGCGCTCGTATTGCAAACCGTGATGCGCGAGCTGGGCGCAGAAGAGTTGACTGTTTCGGGGCAGGGTTTGCGCGAGGGGATCGCGTACGACCGGCTCGGCATCGCGACCGCACCGGCGGAGGACATCCGGCGGGGATCGGTCGAAGCGCTGGTCGCGCGCTTCACGCAGTGGCAACCGGAGCGTGCCGTGCGGCGCGCAGCGATCGCGTCGGCGATCGTTGACGGTGTTCTGCCGGAGGCGAGCGCGGAGATGCTCGAGATGCTGTGGCATGCTGCGAAGATCCTCGACGTCGGCTTGAGCGTGGACTACTACAACCGAGAGGCGCACGCCGCCGACGTCGCGATCGCATCGGACCTGACCGGCTTCTCACACCGCCAGCTGGCCATCGTTTCCGCGCTGATCCGTGGCACGGAGCAGCAGATGGCGTGGGCGAAGGGCGTCGCCAGGCTGCTCGACCCCGAAGACGCCGACTTGGTTCAGCGTGCGGCCGTGGCGCTGAGCCTGGCCGACGAGATCGAGCGCCGGCTTGCGCCGGGCCTGCCCGGCATCGTTACCTGTGTGGTGCGCGCGCGCGAGATCGTGGTGCGCGCGCCCGTCGCGCCCGGCTGGTGGCTGCAGAAGAGCGAGGAGCGGTTCCGAACGGTGTTTGGCAAACGACTGCGGGTGGAGACGGCGGAATGAGCTCGTACAACGAAGAGCAGCTTCGGGGGCGCTTATTCGTCGTGGAAGGGATCGACGGGTCGGGGAAGAGCACCCAGCTCGATCTGTTGCACAAGTGGCTCGTCAGTCAGGGCTATCTCGTTGTGTTCAGCGAATGGAACTCATCGCCGATCGTGAAGACGACGACGAAGCGTGGGAAGAAGCGCCACCTGCTGTCACCGGTGTCGTTCAGCCTGATCCACGCGGCCGACTTTGCCAACCGCATCCACGCGGAGATCCTTCCCGCGTTGCAAGCCGGTGCGATCGTTCTGGCCGACCGGTACGTGTACACGGCGTTCGCGCGCGACGCGGTGCGCGGTCTGAGCAAGGACTGGTTGCGGCGGCTGTATTCCTTCGCGGTGAAGCCGACGCTCGCGTTCTACTTCGACGTTCCACTCGATGAAGCGGTGCATCGCATCATGGAGGGCCGTCCAGCCTTGAAGTACTACGAGGCGGGTATGGACCTCGATCTGGCCGACGACGAAGAGGAATCGTTCCGTATCTACCAAGGGATGATCCGCGCCGAGTACGAGCAGATCGTCAAAGAGTTCGACCTCGTTCGCATGAACGCGACCGATACCTTGGTCCGCCAGCAGAAGCAGATGCGCGAGCTCGTAAAGCCTCACTTGGCAGGCGTGATGCGCGCGGACGGCGGGAGCATCCGCGACGCGCTGAAAGAGGAAGGGCTGCTCGGCCGGTATCTGCTGGAGGCCCTGCGGAAGCAGGCGCAGGCATGACCGAGCTCAAGTTCTACGGCGACCGGCCTCCCGGGATCGAAGGCACTGCGTTGCCCGGCCGGCTCATCGTTATCGAAGGCACCGACGGAGTCGGCCGCTCGACACACATCGCACTGCTGAAGGAGTGGCTGGAGGATCGCGGGATCGCGGTGCTCGACACCGGACTGACGCGATCGGAATTAGCCGGGCCGGGCATCAAGCGCGCGAAAGAAGGGAACACCCTCGACCCGTTCACGCTGAACCTCTTTTACGCGACGGACTTCTGGGATCGGCTGGAGCGCCAGATCTTCCCCGCGTTGCGCGCCGGTATGGTCGCGCTCGCCGACCGGTACGTCTTCTCGCTGATCGCGCGCGCCGTGATCCGTGGGGTGTCCCCCGAGTGGATGGAAGACCTGTACGGGTTCGCGCTCGTGCCCGACTGCGTCATCTATCTGGACATCGATGTCGAGCACCTTCTCCCGCGCGTGATCTCGAGCACCGGCTTCGACTACTGGGAGTCGGGCCAAGACTTCCTGCCGAGCACGAGCGTGTTCGATACGTTCGTCGAATACCAGACGTGGCTGCTCGATGAATTCCGGCGTCTGGCGACGCGGCACGACTTCCACGTGATCGATGCGCGTGGTTCCGTTCCGGAGATCTTCCGCGCGATCGCGACGCAGGTCGAGGAAGTCGTCGCGGGGATGGGGCAGGACGCCCCTATCGTCGAGCTGCTCGAAGAACCTTCGGCGGAAGCAGCCACCGTAACGTCGCCCCGCCGCGAGTGAGCGCGTGCGCGTTGAGGCGCGCGACCGCACCCTTCTTGAGCTCAACGTTCGCGCCGCCGATCAGCATGGAGATCAGCTCGCTCAACATCGGCTCGTGTCCGACCAGCGCGATCGAAGGCCCGCCCTCGATGTCGTTCAATTCGTCGAGCACCCCTTGCGCGTCGCGATTCGCTTCGAGCGCCTTGAACGGTTCGGGCTGCGGCCATCCGGCTTCTTCGCTCAGGATCTCGGCGGTGCGCCACGCGCGCACGTACGGACTTGCGAGGGACACCGATGGCGGATCTGTGAGCTGCGCTACGCCGCGCGCTGTCTTGCGGAATGAGACCTCGCCCTCCATCGTGAGCGGCCGCTCTGCGTCATCGGGCCAGCGCAGCGGATCTTGTTCGTACGCGATCGCGTGCCGGACGATGATGAGGTCGAGCTGACGCCTCATGGCAGGCTCCGCACGATCGATATCGGCGCGGCTTCCGTCGTTTCTTGCGAGGGCGCGGGCGGCTCCGGCGCAACTGGTTCTGGAAGCGCCGGCCGCTGTTCCTCCATCGCGCGCCGCAGCTTTCGCCAGCGGTCGCCCGTTATGCCGCGGTAGCGCTTCGGGAAGCGCGCGCGCGCAGCCGACGCGTCGTGCCGGTAGCGCTCTGCGAGCGTTCCGAGGGCGAAGACGATCGCAGGTCCGATCTTCTGTGGCGGATCGAGTGCGATCTCCCGCAACGTTCCGATCGCGACGACGTCATCTTGATGCTTTCCGAGGACGTCTTGCAGCGCGATCAGTCGTTTCGCGTATGTGCGCGCGGGCTTGTTGTAGATCGGCTCGAGGAACTCAACCGTATAGCGCAGCCGCTTCGCCCGGATACGCAACGCGTGCAACGCCTGAGGCGGGGAGCCTTCACTGATGTGATCGCCGATCGCCACGACTTTTCGATATCCATGCGCGACGACTTCAGGTGCAGCTTCCAAGATCGGAACGTGAGCGGAATGCGACCGCTTGATCGGGCCATGTTTCAAGAACTTCTCCATCGAGCTGTTCAGTCTGATCAGTCGCCGCGAGTCCATCGCTTCGACAAGTCTCGTGCGTGCCTTCGTCCGTCGCTCATCGAGGACCGTGGTCACGACGTCGAGGGCTTCGCGCTCGGCCGGATCGGCTGCCGCCGACCACGCTCCGATCTGCGCAAGCTGCACGTCGAGATCTCGTACCGCGCCCAGCAACGAACCGAGCCAGCCGAGCTCTTGACGGAGGCGCGGCGCGCGCGCGGGCAGCGCTTCCTCGAAAACGACCATCGCAGCGCGAACGCGGCGGATCGAAACTCGCATCTGGTGGAGATCCTCGGCGTCGTTCCCGTAGCGTACGCCGGGCTCTCGCCGCAGCATCGCCGTGAAATGCGCGCGCATAACGGCGAACGCGACGTCCCCTGCCCCGAGGGTCGGATCGACCGTGGTCGGTCCGAAGTCTCCCGGAGCAGGCACGAACAATGCTGGACCGACCGGCGCGGCCGGCTGACGAATCATGGTTGTGCAATCGTTCATATCGAGCGGCTTGTTGGCAAGCCGTTCACCTTCCGTTCACATTCCGGCCTCGGACTTCGGGGAGCCGGGCAGGGTATTAACCGGAGAGATAACCCTTGTTTCCAGGGATCCCTCATTCTCGAGCGACCCGCGCGGTCGAGGGAGCGCTCGCCCGGAGCAACTTCAACTCCTGTTCAACGTCCGGCAATAGTGGCTTCATCCTGACTCGATACTTTGGAAGGTGTATCCCTGCCGTCCGCCCCGGTCGCGGTGATGTAGAACGCCGCGAAGGAAACTTCGCCGCAGCTTTCTTCGACCTCGACCGCACCCTCGTTCCGGGGGCCAGCATGTTCTGGCTCGTGCGCGCGATGGTGGACGAAGGCTTCGTCCCGATCGCAAAAGCGCTACAGCTCGCCGTCGGGCACGTTCGCTATCGAGCGACGAAGAAGGAGCGGCTTGCCACGATCACGAACGCGCGCAACTCTTCTCTTCGTGCGATCAGGGGGAAAGACGTTGCCGAGCTATCGAAGATCGCAGAGCGCGTTGCGATGTCTGAGCTCGCGCCGCGCGTCTACCCGCGCATGGCCGGTCTTATCGATGCGCATAAGCAGGCAGGTCACCTTACGTATCTCGTTACTGCCTCCACGCAAGAGCTTGCGCGCCCGCTGGCGGGCGCACTCGGATTCCACGCGGCCCTTGCAACACATGCAGAAGTCATCGACGGTGTGTACACAGGCCGTTTGAATGGAGTCCTCAACCACGGAATGGCAAAGGCCGAGCGTGTATCCAAGCTTGCGCGTGCACTCCACATCGATCTCTCACGCTCAACCGCATACTCGGACAGCATCAGCGATCTGCCGCTGCTGGAGCTTGTAAGTACTCCGGTAGCCGTACACCCCGACAAGGCCTTGCGCTCTATCGCACGGTCGCGAGGCTGGCTCGTGATCGATCCGCGCGGTGACGATCCAATAAGCGCTCACGAGATCACGAGCACGCGTCATCTCACGTCGTCTTCACTTTGAATTCTTCTTGAACGTGATCGTTCATGCGATGTTCGCTCGGAAACCATTGAGCGTTCGCAGGCCGCATCCGTAGGTTGCTTCGAGGTCGACTAGGTCGCCGGAGTTGGTAGGGCGGTCGTCGCTAGCGGGACGAACCAAATGTGGGTGGCGGCGCCTCAGCACCGCCGTCACCCACATCAAGGCTTGTTTCATCAATGATCTGAGGAGGAGAGATGGACGAGTACATCGATCAGATCGAACGAGAGATGATCCAGTTGATCGAGCGCGGAGAGTCTTTCGGCCAGGCTTGGCTCAACGGCATCTCCGCCGTCGCCGAGCAGGTCGCACCGCTGATGCCCGAGTTGCCGTCGACGCCATTCGCAACGCTGATGCCGAAACCTGCCGACGTTGTGAAGTCGACGTTCACTATCGCGGGACGGCTCCTCGACGCATCCCGTCGTCTTACAGAGGGTTCGGTAGACGCGATCGCTCCGGTGACGTCCGCGCTGATGCCGTGGATGAACGGTAAGGCGTCGAAGAAGAGCGAGCGTAAGAGCACGGCTGCTCAGAGCAAAGAGGCGGCCTAGCGCGCGCCTTACGTGCAGGACGTCGCGGTCGCGTTGCGGAGGCGGTCGACGAGCACCTTCATCACCGTGCGCGCGAAGTACGGCGTCTCCGTGATCATGAAATCGAATCGCTGCTGGTCGATCGGAAGGATCATGGAATCCTCCTTCGCGATCGCGTCGGCGCTTCGGGTCGACCCGTCGATCATCGCCATCTCGCCGAACAAGCCGCCCGGTCCGATCCGCTCGAGCAGCCTGTCTCCGAGCTTGATCTCGACCTCGCCTTCCTGCACGACGAACAGGTGGTCGGCGGGATCGCCTTCCTTGAATATGGTCGTTCCGCCGGCGACGCTCTCGCCTCCGGTCATCCGTCGGAATGCTTCACTCACAGTTGTGGTCATGACGGCGTCCCCCTACGTCGTGCGCGCAGCAATGGTACGCGCGCGCGCAACGAAGGAGAAGGGTCGTCCGATACCGGATGGCCGGTGGGTTACATCTCGACGAACAGTCGCTACGAACGCGCACAAGGGGTTGCTACTTCGCGGTGGGCCGGGCACAAAGGAAGGAGGCGCGCGGCCTTGCCGGCGCGTAGCCGTTTTATGAACGGAACATGTCCGAGACGTGAACGGAACACGAAGGTATGGGCGTTCGGATCGTAGGGAGGGAACGCGCATAGATTTCTCTCCGCGCAACCACGTAAATTTCCCTTCGACCAGGTCAAACGACTTGTCCCGAGGGGGATCCGTCATGTCCGAACGCGAATCCGGTTCGATGGTGCTCGACGACTTGCGTTTGGAAGGCGAGACGGATGCAAGCGGCGCGCGCTTGGACGCAGTGAATGTCTCCGCGTGGTTCGGGTCTGCGAAGGTCCTCGATCGCGTTTCATTGGCGATGCTTCCCGGAACGGTTACGGCTCTCATCGGACCGTCGGGCTGCGGCAAGTCCACATTCCTCCGCATCCTCAACCGCATGCACGAGTCCGTGCCGTCCGCGAAGCTTGCCGGCGAGGTCCAACTCAACGGTCAGGACATCTACGCGGCCGACCAGCGTGTTACCGAAACACGCAAGCGCATCGGAATGGTCTTCCAGAAGCCGAATCCCTTCCCGACGATGTCGATCAGCGAGAACGTAACAGCCGGACTGAAGCTGACCGGGATGAAGGTCGCGCGTTCGGACAGGGACGCGCTCGTCGAGCGGTGCCTTACGCGCGCCGGCCTCTGGAAAGAAGTGAAAGACCGACTCGACGAACCAGGTGGAGCGCTTTCGGGCGGCCAGCAGCAACGTCTTTGCATCGCGCGCTCTCTTGCCGTGGACCCCGACGTGCTCTTGATGGACGAGCCATGCTCGGCTCTCGACCCAACATCGACTCGGCGGATAGAAGAGACGATCCGCGATCTGATGCTCGACGTGACGATCGTGATCGTCACGCACAACATGCAACAAGCTGCCCGCGTATCCCAGTGGTGCGCGTTCTTCCTTGCAGAGCTCGGTACGCCCGGACAGATCGTGGAGTCGGGACCCACGAAGAAAATCTTCGAGGAGCCGTCCGACCCAAGGACGGCCGACTACGTCAATGGCCGTTTCGGCTGATCAATTCGACCTGCCGCGGGTACTAGACCCCGGTTTCTCTAGAGCCGACCGGATCTTCCACGGTTCGGCGCGAAGCATCGCCATCTTGGTCCTTGTGATCTTCGGATCGATCGGCGTGTTCCTCGGCTACCAAGCGATCCCGACCTTCCATCGCTACGGTCTTCGATTCTTGACCGAGCACGACTGGAATCCGGGCCTGAACAAGATCGGGATCTCGGCGACGATGCTCGGCACAGTCGAGGTGGCTTTGGTCGCATTGGTCATCGCCTTTCCCCTCGCGCTTGGTACGGCGCTTTTCGTGAGCGAGTACGCGCCTCCGCGGATCAAGTCAACGCTCGTTGCTCTCATCGACCTGATGGCCGGCGTGCCGAGCATCGTCTACGGCGCGTGGGGGTTCTTCCTTCTCCAGCCGTACGCGTCATACGTCGGCCGTTGGCTGCACCAGAACCTCGGCTTCATCCCGATCTTCAAGGTGGATACAGACCCGCACGCGGCGATCTGGGCTCAGTCTCGTTACTACGGTTCTGCCTTCATCGCAGGAGTGTGCGTTGCGATGATGGTGCTACCGATCGCGTGCGCGGTTATGCGCGGCGTCTTTTCCCAGTCGCCGCTGGGAGAACGCGAAGCTGCCTATGCGCTCGGCGCAACGAAATGGGGGATGATCCGATCGGTCGTCCTTCCATTCGGACGCGGCGGCATCATCGGCGGCACGATGCTGGGCCTCGGGCGCGCGCTCGGAGAAACCGTCGCCGTCGCGATCATCCTTTCGCAAGCCTTCGACATCAAGTTCCGGATCCTCGAGAGCGGGCAGAACACGATCTCGAAGCTGATCGCAGAGCGATTCGGTGATGCGACGACCGTTCAGCTCGCAGCTTTGCTCACAGCAGGCTTCGTGCTCTTCTTGATGACGCTGCTCGTCAATACGATCGCGGCAGTCTTCATCAACAGAAGCAGAAGCGGCGCGACGACGGAGATCTGATGACCGTCGTCCAGCCCGTTACCTCGCCCATCGACGCCAGGAATGTGCCCGCGCCTGCGGAGGACAAGCCTCGGCCACTGCGCGCGCGCACGACGGACGATGTCCTCTCCGTCGTGGGATCGTTCCTCGGCTCGGGTGCGTTGGTTTGGCTCATCTACTTTCAGATCTTGCCGCTGAGCGGCGTTCTCGGTTTCTTGATCTGCTGGTACGCGGCGTTCCTCGCGATGTTCGCCGGAGTCACGTCGCTTTCACATCCGAAGCCGGTCGTCGTCTCACGCTTGATGGGCGCGGCGATCACGGGCGCGTTCGTGGTGGTGGTCGGCGCTGTCGCCAGCGTCGTCATCTACACGTTCGACAAGGGCTGGCACGTGCTTCCTCATTGGAACTTCTACACACGCGACATGGCAGGGGTCGGAGTTCGCGACCCGGTCAACAAAGGCGGCATCCTCCACGCTGTCATCGGCTCCTTCGAGCAGGTCGGGATCGCGGTCGCTGTTTCACTCCCGCTCGGACTCATCACCGCCGTTTTCATGACGGAAGTGGGCGGGCCCATCACTCGAGTGGTTCGCACGGTGGTCGAGGCGATGACCGCGATCCCCGACCTGCTCGCCGGCCTCTTCGTGTACGTGCTTCTCATCGTCGGCTTGGGGATGTCGCGTACGGGCTTCGCGGCGGCGATCGCGATCGCCGTGACGATGACCCCGATCATCGCGCGCTCCGCCGAGGTGTCCCTCCGCGTGGTGCCGGGCGGCTTGCGCGAAGCAGGTTTGGCACTCGGGGCCTCGCATTGGCAGACCGTGCGCCGCGTTGTGTTGCCGACTGCTCGCCCAGGCCTCGCGACCGCGCTGATCTTGGCGATCGCTCGCGGTATCGGCGAAACCGCGCCGCTGCTCATCGTCTCGGGCGCCTCGACCTTCACGAATGCCAATCCGATCAGCCAGCCGCAGAACTCATTGCCACTTTTCATCTATCAAGCGGTGCGGAGCCCGGAGCCCCTGCAGATCGAGCGAGGCTTCGGCGCCGCGTGTGTCCTGCTCATCATCGTTTTCATCCTCTTCGCCATCACGAGATTCCTCGCACGTCAGAGAGTGGGTCGTTCATGAAGTCGCGTGATAAACAGCGTTCTTTCCTTCGGGATCCGATCAGGCGCATCCAAGTAACGGTTGCGGCGATCTTCGTTCTTGCCGATGCGCTTGCCTTCGGCTTCGGCTCGGGCCCAGCGCGGGCCGCGCTCAGCCACGCGCTGATCCAAGGCTCGGGGTCCAGTTGGAGCGCGAACGCGGTTAACCAGTGGATCGCGGACGTGCAACAAACCGGTCTCCAGGTTGTCTACACCTCTGTCGGATCTGCGCAAGGTCGCAAAGACTTCGCCTATAAGACGACCGACTATGCGGTCAGCGACATCGGATATCTCGGTGTCGACCCGGTGACCGGCGAGCAGGACACGTCGCTCGGCCGCACGTATGTGTACCTGCCGATCGTCGCAGGAGGCACGTCGTTCCCGTATCAGATCCGGGTCGCCGGTCAGCTCGTGACGAATCTGCGTTTGTCCGGGCTAACACTCGCCAAGATCTTCACGAACCAGATCAGGAATTGGAACGACCCGGAGATCACCTCTGACAACAATGGGCGGAAGCTGCCGTCGATCCCCATCATCCCGGTCGTGCACTCGGAAGGATCGGGCTCGACCGCGCAATTCACGCGGTACCTGGCCCATCGCTATCCAAGCATCTGGAAGGCATACTCCGGGACTTCTGTTCTCACCGAGTACTACCCCCGACAGGGCCAGCAGGTCGCCCAGAACGGGTCGGACGGCGTGATGAACTTCATCTCGTCCGCTGCGGCGAACGGGTCGATCGGGTACGACGAATATTCGTACGCGTTGGGGAAGAACTACCCGGTCATCAAGCTCGAAAACAGCGCGGGCTACTTCACGGCCCCGACGCAGTACAACGTCGCCGTCGCGCTGACGCAGGCGAAGATCAACATGGACAAGAACCCCAGTCATTGTCAGTCGTTGGGGTACAGCCCGCCGTGCTACCTCCTGCAGAATCTCGACTCCGTCTACGCCTACGGCGACAAGCGCGCGTACCCCATGTCGTCGTACTCGTACATGATCATCCCAACAGCCTCAGACGACCCTCGCATGACGACGGCGAAGCGTCAGACCCTCGCGGACTTCATCGGTTATTCGATCTGCGACGGACAAGCGGAGATGGGGCCGATCGGTTACTCGCCGCTACCGATCAACCTCGTGCAGGCGTCCTTCAGCCAAGTGGGCGCGTTGCAAGCAGCAGACCCCAACGTTCACCCCGCGCGTCCCGATGTGAGCCAGTGCAACAACCCAACGTTCGTGAAAGGCAATCCACGCTTGAACCACCTCGCGCAGATCGCTCCGCTGCCGCCTCTATGTGACAAGTCAGGGCAAGGGCCGTGCACGGGGAATGAAGGGATCATCAACCTGAATCCACAGAAGGGGAAGGTTCCTACGACGAGCGGCCCGGGCCCAGTCACGGGAGCGGGCGGAAAGGGAGGCGGCGGAGGAGGCAAGGGAGGCAAGACGAGCCTGATCCCCGGCCAGACCAACACCCCCGGCCTTCCCACGAACGCCCAGATCGTTGCGGAGCCGACAACATTGCCGGGACGCCAAGCGAGCAACCTGAGCGGCTTGCTGGCTGGGTCTGCAGCGCTTGAGCTGATCCTGCTCCTCGCTCTTCCGCCACTGTTCACTCGTTTCCGGCCGCGTCGTCTCAACGCTCCGGGGCAAGGATCGAAGTCATGAGTCGTCGATCCCGCGCGCCGATCGTTCGCGTCGCCATCGCGTTTGCATCAACCGTCTTGATCGTTGCCTCTTCGGGGGCGGGCGGCGCATTCGCAAGCAGCGGATCAGCGTTCTCGAAGACTGAAAGCATCTCGCGGATCCATCTTGTAAACGGCGCCGATCAAGTTGTCGATCAACGAACGTTCCACGTTTCGGTCGATGTGACCTCGCACCTTCGCGACCGCCAAGGGATCAACGTCGATTGGACGGGGGCGCATCCGACCGGCGGCCTTGTCGGAGATCAGAACTCCGGTCTCGCGGGGCAGCAGGAATACCCCGTTGTATTGATGGAGTGTCGCGGAGTTGATAGCTCGTCGGTCGCCTTCGCGCAGCGGTTGACCCCCGAGACGTGCTGGACGCACACGCCGGCTGAGCGCAATCAGAACACACAAGCGTTCAACTTCCCCTCGTATCGCCTGGATCGCTACGCAACCGCGGCGGACCGCGGTTCGTTCGTCGGCGTTCCCTCACCGATCCCTTCGACGTGTGCCTCGTACACGAATGGCATCCAGCATTGGATCCCATTCCGAGCAGCCGACAAGAAGGTCTACTACGGCGGGCCGCTCGGATGTGCCGGCATGGCACCCGAGGCAGTGAACTTCGAATCGTCACTGCAGCCGAGCAACACGACCTATGGAGCGACCGACACGAGCGGGAACGGGTCGGCGAAGTTCATCATCTCAACCGCCGAGACGAACGCATCGCTCGGCTGCTCGGACAAGGTTCCTTGTTCGCTCGTCATCATCCCGATCATGGGCATCAGCTGCGATCCGGCCGCGAACGGGCTGCCGCCGGACGATCAGCCATCCCCGCAGGACGTTCAGGACAAGGCGTTCGCCATCTGCTCGGCGACTGGTCAGTACGCGCCCGGTGACTACAACCCGGGCACGGTCGATAGCGAGGATCTCGCCGTTAGCGGTTACCTGTGGTGGAGCGCGTCGAACTGGCGCAACCGCATCTCTGTGCCTCTGAACTTTGCTCCACCCGCGAACATCTGCGGCCTCGTGAGCAAGTCTGCCCCGCTGTACGTCTACGGCTCCGAGATGATGTCGCAGGCGACGGAACAGTGGTCACCGCACTTCTGCTTGGATCCGAAGCTTTTCAAGCTGCAGCACGTGCAGACCGCGGAGCCGCAGGCGAAGAACCTGCTTGCCAATGGTTCGATCGAAGCTGCACTCCAGGGTGCGCCGCCTGAGACGCCGTTCGGACGCCCGGTCGTACAGGCGCCGGTCGCGCTCACCGGCTTTGCCATCACGTATGCGATCGACGATCACGCCGGACATGAGTTCAAGAAGTTGAAGATGACTCCGAGGTTGCTGGCCAAGCTCTTGACCGAGTCCTACGGGGGCTTGAGCAAGGTGCAAGCGGACGACCCGCAGATATCCAATAACCCCATCAGCATGGCGGTGGATCCGGAGTTCCGCGCGCTCAACCCCGGCCCGCCCAACCCTTCTTACAACACGGCGCCGGCTGCGACCCTGTTCACCGTGTCGAGCGACTCGGATGTCATCTGGGCATTGACGTCGTACATCAACGCGGATCCCGAAGCGCGCGCATGGCTGAACGGCCAACCGGATCCGTGGGGGATGGTCGTCAACCCCGCGTACAAGAAGATCAAACTCCCAGTTGTGGGTTGGCCGCTTCTCGATACGTTCCACTCGGGAAGCCTGTACACCGCGGATGGGAATCCGTGTTTGAACTCGAACCCCGTCCCGATCCTCCCGTTGATCGCCGCCCCGGTTGCGCAGGAGGCGGTCGTGACGTTGAACATGCAGTTCGGCATCGCGAACTCTCAGATCGTTTGCCAGAACGCCGGGCAGATCAATGAGAAGCTGGTCGCCACGGGTCGAGAGAATCCCGGGCAGCGATTCCTCGTCGGTCTTACGTCACTCGCGGACGCTGAACGGTATCAATTGGATACCGCGGCCTTGCTGACGCACGTTGCGGCGAATGCGCCGGTCAAGTTCACCGACGCAACGGGGCGTACGTTCGTTACGCCGAGCGATGCGTCTCTGCGCGCCGCGGCAGGCATGCTCAGACCCAACGACAAGATCGGGACATGGCCGATCCCCTACCAACAGATGCGGACGGATGCGACGGGTGCCGGCGCATATCCGGGGACCATGCTGATGTCACTCGACGTTCCCACGAGCGGCCTTTCGACGAGAGATGCCCAGCGGTATGCGCAAGTCTTGCGATTCGCCGCCGGCTCCGGTCAAACGCGCGGCTCAAACAATGGGCAGCTCCCTTTGGGCTACCTGCCGATGACCGCAGCGAACGATATGGGATCCCTCGCGAAGTACACACTTGCAGCGGCCGACGCGGTTGCGGCGCAGGGAGGCGGGATCACATCGGTGTCGACGCTTCAGACGCCGGGCTTGGGCGGAGGCGTCGCTCCCGGTCCGGCATCGGGACCGATCCCGGCGCCTCCGGCTCCGAGCATCATCCCGACAGCGACGACGACGACCCCGCCGCCATCTCGTCCGCCAACGGTCGTCGCCGCCCTCCTCCGGATGCTCGGATTGGGCGGTGGCCTCGTCGGCTGGGCGGGGCTCACCTTCCCGCTTGTACTCGTCGTCGGGGTCGGTTGCGCACTGCTTGCAGGGGCGACGTGGCTCATCAACAAGAGACGGGTCAAGGTGAAAGCGTGAGTAGCGTCGACATCCCACAGCGTGGCGACGTGGTCATCGACCTGCGCGACAAGGTCCAGGGCGAGGCGACGCTGGAGCCGCGCGCTGGGATGCGCTCGACGGTGCGCGCGCTGGTAAGTGCGCTCACGTCGGTGACGGCCTTGATCGCCACATTGAGCGCCGTTGCGGCTCTTGCGTTGTGGTTCTTGTTCCACGCGTTCGTTCTCACGCCATTGCAAGAGCACGGAAGCCAAGCGCGCCTTTATGCGAATTTCCGCGAGCAGCTGGCGAACGGCGTGGCGCCCCTCGGCGGAAAGATCAAACCCGGATCGCCGGTTGCACTTATCGACACTGGGCTTCGAGGGATGCGCGACCTTGTCGTCGTCGAGGGAACGACGTCGGGTGAGCTCACGATGGGTCCGGGCCATCTGCCGGACACGGCATTGCCGGGCCAGGTGGGAGAGTCGGTGGTCTTCGGCCGGAGCGTCACGTATGGCGCGCCGTTCCGCGACCTCAGTCGTCTTAACCCCGGAGACGAGATCAAAGTGACTACCGGGCAAGGCGTTTTCACGTACCGGGTCGACCGGATCCGAAGGCCCGGAGACCCGGCTTCCCCGCCGTTCCCCGAGAACGAATCGAAGATGACGCTGGTGACCTCGGCTTCGGGCGGCTGGAGAAGCGGGTGGGCCCCGACGCACGCGATCTATCTCGAGGCCAGCCTGCTTGGGAAGGCCTTGCCTGCACCCACCGGGCGGCCAACGAGTGTCGGCAGGACATCCCAGCCGATGAGGGGGGATAAAGCGGTCCTGTTGCCGGCCTTGTGGCTTCTGGGCGTCGCGCTGGTGACCGCCGGCCTCGTCTGGTCCTGGCGGCGATGGGGCGCCGCCCAGACGTGGCTCGTCGGTCTTCCGCTCGCGATGGCGGTCTTCTGGGGGGCCAGTGGCGCAGCGGTTCGGTTCCTCCCGAACCTGATCTGAGCGCCGTTCTAGAGTGGCTCTTACCTGCGGTTTTGATGCTTCCGTCGACCGCATTGGTCGCTAGCTTCGACCTTTAATCCGCAGTTCATCCCCCGTTTCCTCAACTGCCGTTGAGTGTTTTCCCGCCCCGATGCGAAAGTCCGCGCGACCGCTGCTGTCGACGTCCAAAGGAGGACGAACATGCGGTACAGGAAAGGCAGATGGGTCTTAGTCACGGCGTTGGCGGTGACGTTGCCGCTGGTTTTCACGGCTAAGGCTGCGTTCGCCGACTACGCGCCGTCGTTCACCGACGTCGTGGGCGTCGGGTCGGACACGGTGCAGAACGCTATCGACTTCCTCGCCGACGGCTTCCCGTCGGGGGACACCGGCTACAACGCCCTGGGAAACCTCTACAAGCTGATCAACTTCGACGCGACAGCCGATCAGAACGCGCGGCTCGCGTATGGTCCCGACGGACTCGGGTCCGGAACCTGTCACCCTGGCACCGGCGGAACGCAAGGCACCGGCAACGCCACCACCACGCACGCAGACAAGCCGTGCACCTTGAACCCGACGATCATCCTCCGCGCGGGTCTTTCTCCGATGCTCAGGCCGAACGGCTCGGGCGGCGGCTTCACCGCGCTGCAGAACGACGTCAACGCCGGTCACCACTACATCGACTTCTCGCGCGCCTCGTCAGCTCGAGGCAGCGGAAGCCCGGCCGGCACCTTCGACGACGTCCGGATCGCGATCGACCCTCTCAAGATCCTCGTAGCGAACACGACGAACGCTGTCGCGCTTTCCCCGGCGCAGCTGAAGGTCATCTACGAGAAGAGCTCACCCTGCGTCACGTGGAACGACCCGCAGATCGGTGGCACATCGTCCGACGCCATCATCCCGATCCTTCCGCAGGTCGGCTCCGGGACTCGTTCGTCGTTCCTATCCGCGATCGGTTCCTCAGAAGGTGCTTTGGGTAACTGCGTTTCGACCTTCGAAGAGAACGACCCGACCGCTCTGTTCCAGACGGCGAACTCGGCCGACGCGATCGAACCGATGTCGGGTGGCCGCCTCAATCTCTTCAAGGGCCTCCTCGGCAGCGGCGGCTCCAACGGTTACGGCGGGTTCTTCAAGGACCCGAGCTGTGCGGCCGAAACCGCTGCGCCGGCACCGGCCTGCACGACTGGGAACACGATCAGCCCGACGGTCGCGAACCTCACCGGTACGCCCGGTGGGTCCATCGGCGGGACGCTCTTCGGAGTGAACCGTGACCTGTTCGTGTACTTCCGTGACGCGGATGTGGGCACGGTCTTTCCCTCGGTCAAGCCGTGGCAACCCGGAAGCACGCTGAACTGGGTGCGAACACTCTTCTACAACCCATGTTCCGGCGGTATGACCGGTTGCGTCACCATCGGCGGTGTGACCTACGGTCCGGGCGGCGCTCCATACATCAACACGAGTGCCGGGCAGGCATTGATCCAAGATGCCGGTCTCACTCCCGAGTACGTCATCAACGTCCCGGGTTCGTAAGAGGTCAAACCAAGCACCGCGCGCAATGAGCTCCAACTGCTCTGGCAGGGTGGGCGAAAGACAAGGCAAAGGGTTCGCCCACCCTGCCCTGGGCAAGCGCTGCCTGAATCAAGTCGATCCGAATCACTCCATCTCTCTCGGAAGCCCTCTTGACCAAAGAAAGGACAGAGATGACGCGCAAGCGTAAGTCGGCTCTCGGTGTGGGAGTTGCCCTCGCGATGGTCGCAGGGCTCCTGCTCGTGATGGCGGCTCCTGCCCTCGCCGCCGCCCCTCCGTGGGAACCGGACACGAACTCCGCTAGCCCGTACGGCCAGATCGTGTTGTACGACGCGGCAGGTAACGTGCTGACGGGCGGAAACAACCTGAGCCACATCGCGGACTACGCAGTTGCTACGACTGGGGCGGACGCCGGCGCAACCAAGGCGAACCTGCTGTTCGCTCGTCCGGACCACACTCAGCCGACGACCGCCCTCTGGACGACCGGCTCTGCGTCCGCAAGCACCAACTTCCCGAACAGCGCCGCCCCGGCGCCGATCACCGGTCCCGGATTC
>Ga0070732_10000723_pt1 | contig 19341 bp, 20 predicted proteins | sample Coa_R1_5_FD_66449 | JGI IMG/M metagenome (GOLD analysis project Ga0070732, IMG submission 66449) | Surface soil microbial communities from Centralia Pennsylvania, which are recovering from an underground coalmine fire - Coalmine... | ecosystem: Environmental > Terrestrial > Soil > Unclassified ... | reverse complement strand
CTCGGAGAACTGGTGATTGAAGCCGGTTTTCCAGCAGGAGTGATCAACATCCTGACCGGCGGGCCGGAGACCGGCAAGGCGATCGTCGCGCATCCCGGGATCGACAAGATCGCGTTTACGGGATCGACCGCCGTTGGTAAGGAGATCATGCGCGGCGCGGCTGATACCCTGAAGCGCGTGACCCTGGAGCTTGGCGGCAAATCGCCCAACATTGTATTCGCCGATGCCGACGTCGATAACGCAGTCAAAGGAGCGATCAACGGCATCTTCTACGGCAAGGGTGAAGTCTGCAACGCCGGATCGCGGCTCTTTCTCGAAAATAAGTTGAAAGACGAGTTCACCGAGAAATTGGTGTCCCGCGCCTCAAAGATGCGTCCCGCGGACCCACTCGATCTTAAGACGCGTCTCGGTGCGATCGTCAGCCAGGAACAGATGAAAACCGTTCTTGGTTTCATCGAGGCGGGGAAGAGCGAGGGCGCGAAGTTGGTCGCGGGCGGAAATCGCACGTCGGTCAATGGAAGCAAGGGATTCTTTATCGAGCCAACGATCTTCGGCGACGTGAAGAACGACATGAAGATCGCGCAGGAAGAGATCTTTGGGCCGGTCTTGTCGGTGCTGACATTTGACGACAGCGATGAGGTCATCGAGCGCGCCAATAACAATCCATACGGCCTGGCCGCCGCCGTCTGGACACGCGATGTCAAGAAAGCTCACATGGTCTCGCGGCGATTGAAAGCGGGCACCGTGTGGATCAACACGTATGGTCTGATGGACGCGGCGCTGCCCTTCGGCGGTTACAAGAGTTCCGGCTTCGGCCGTGAACTTGGAGCGCATGCGATCGAGCATTACACCGAACTGAAAACAGTTTGGCTGAATATGGGATGAAGATCATCACCACACTGGTCACGGAGGAAGATTGGAAAAACCTCAGAGTTCCTCTGTGACCTCTGTGGTGAGAGAGGTTGTTATGCCGGGCAAAGTAGCAAAAATCGGAACATTCAGTGACTGGGTCGGTCTGTTCAACGACTGGCGGAAAGAGATCGGTGTCAACACCGACGACATCGAAGCCTTCCACTTCGACACGCTCTACGGCGCGATCGACACGGAAGACATCGAATTCGGCCATTACAAGGGCAAGCGCAAATGGGAGAACCTGCGCCAGATGCCCACGCAGCAGATGCGCGACGCGCTGATGAACATGATCGTCTACCAGGGAGACACCGAGTTCGCCAGCGTCGAACAACAACGCAATCTGCTCGAGAACGCCCCGACCGACTGGGACCGACGCGCCATTACGCGCGTCATGATCGAAGAGATGCGTCATGGCTGGCAGATGTGCGCGCTGCTGGTCGACCACTTCGGGTACTCGGGCAAGGTCGAAGCACAAAAGATGCTCGAGCGGCGCGCCTTCGAAAACAAGCGTCTGCTAGGCGCATTCAATGTCGACGTCGATAACTGGATGGACTTCTTTACCTACACCGACTTCGTCGACCGCGACGGAAAATTTCAGTTGCAGATGCTGAAGTACTCTGCGTTCGCGCCGCTGGGACGATCTATGTCGTACATGCTTCGTGAAGAGGCCTTCCACATGGGCACGGGGAATGACGGATTGCGACGCATCGTACAGGCTGGCGTCATTCCCGCCTGGCTGATCCAGAAGTATCTGAATAAATGGATTTCGAGTTCGTACGACTTGTTCGGAACCGATCACTCTTCGTCCGCACACTGGGCATACGTCTGGGGGATCAAAGGCCGCTACGACGAACCGAAGAATGACAAGACCGCAGATCTCGACGACCTCAACGACTACAACCGGATCCTCTACCGCGATGAAGTAGCCGGACTGATCGAGCGCTTCAACAACTCTCTGAAGGCTGGAGAACCGAAATTGTACGCGCCGGACATCAAGTTCAACCGGTTTATCGGTCGATGGGCGAATCAGAAGTTCCACGCGAAGACCGGCGAGCCCGTGGAAGATCGAGCGTATGAAGAACATCTGAAGGAGTACATGCCCACGGCAGCCGACAAGAAGCTGCTCCTGGATATTCTCGAAACCGAAAAGAAGTGGATTGCGGAGAAGACAGGCGCTCGCGATCCGCTGGCGAGTATCGGAGAAGTCCGCAAATCTGCCATTAATTTGTGAAGAACTCAGCACAGAGGACGCAGAGGAACACAGAGCAATGAATGCCGCATCTACGATTTCGGGACTCGGGCGGCTCACCACGAGCATTGCAGGCTCCGTCGCGCGCATCGAACTTCGCCATTCCCCGCTGAACATCATCGATGTCCCCATGATGGAGGAACTCGCGCAGGTTCTCTCGGAGATCGAGTCTCGGCCCGACATTGCGACCATCGTTTTCGGTGGAGAAGGGAAGGCCTTCTCAGCGGGCGTGGATGTTGCGGCGCATACTCCCGACAAGGTCGAAGAGATGCTCGCCAAGTTTCACGGAGTGATCCGTGCTCTGGTTGCTACGAAGAAAGTCACAATTGCCGCGGTTCACGGACACTGCCTGGGTGGCGGCGCGGAACTGGTCATGGTGTGTGACATCGTCTACACGACGGAAAATGCGCAGTGGGGGTTCCCGGAAATCAAGTTAGGCTGCTATCCGCCGGTGGCGTGTGCGGCCCTCGCGGCGCTGGTCGGACAGAAGCGAGCGTCTGAGTTGATCCTGACCGGCCGAACTATCAGGGGCAAGGAAGCGGCGCAGATTGGACTCGCGACTGATGCTGTCGGTGATCCCGAAACTGCTGTCGAGGAATGCGTTGGTAAACTTCTCCAACTTAGCCCGGCTGCGCTCAGCGTCACGAAGAAGGCTCTTTACGCGTGGGACTCGATTCATTTTGACAAAGGGCTGGCACGCGCCGAGAAGACTTACTTTGAGGACTTGATGAGGACCTCCGATGCGCACGAAGGCATCCGCGCGTTTATGGAGAAGCGTCTGCCGAAGTGGACTGGCCGATAGCGGTATCGATATGGATTACGAGATCACAGCCGAAGAAGTGAAAGGCAAACTCGACGCCGGCGAGAACTTCACGCTGCTCGACATCCGTGAACCGTGGGAATTTGAAATAGCAAAGATTTCCAGCGCCAAGCTGATGCCGATGGGCGAAGTACCGTCGCGGGCACACCAGGAACTGGATCCGGAGGACCACATCGTGGTCGTCTGCCATCACGGCGTTCGATCCATGAACGTGACAGTATGGCTGCGGCAGCAGGGATTTGAGAAGGCACAATCCATGCGCGGCGGAATCGATGCCTGGTCGCGAAGGGTGGATGGGAAAGTGCCGGTGTACTGAAAGGTCAGCAATGAGCCGTGAGCAATGAGCGATGAGGAAAGCAAAGGCTCACTCACTGCTCATTGCTCGCTCAAAGCTATGCGCAAAGAACTCATCGAACTCCGCATCAACGGCCGGACTCACGAAGTTGCGATCGAGCCGAGCGCGTTATTGCTCGACGTGTTGCGGCAGCAATTGCAGCTTACGGGCTCGAAGCGCGGCTGCGATGATTCTTCCTGCGGAGCTTGCACCGTCTTGGTAGACGGCGTCGCGATGATGTCGTGCACCCTGCTCGCTGCCAGTTGCGAAGGTCAGGAGATCACCACGATAGAAGGCGTCAGCGAGCACGGAAGTCTGGCTGCGATTCAGAAAGCGTACGGCGACTGGGGCGGCGCGCAGTGCGGGTACTGTACACCGGGCTTCATCATGACAGTAAAGTCTCTGCTCGCCGAAAACCCTGATCCTTCCGAAGCCGATATTCGCAACGCCCTGAGCAGCAATCTCTGCCGGTGCACGGGGTACGACCAGATGTATGAAGCCATCCGCTCGGCGATCGCCGCGGAGCGCTCGGCAGCGACGAATAGCGAGTAGGAACCGTGACTCAGCCAACGACCAAGGACGAACGACCAACGACCGATTTTTCCATCATCGGCAAGCCCACTGCGATGGTCGACGCCGCCCAGAAGACTACCGGCGCGGGTAAGTACACTGACGACCTCAGCGTCCCGGGCATGCTCGTCGGCAAGATTCTGCATTCGCCGTATCCGCACGCGCGGATCAAGCGAATCGATACCAGCAGGGCGGAGCAACTCGAAGGAGTGGTTACCGTCGTCGTCGGCAAGGACGCTCCGAATCCCTACGGCATTCTCCCGGTAGGCCACGACGAGCACGCGCTCGCGCTCGACAAGGTCCGCTATGTCGGTGACAACGTCGCGTGCGTAGTCGCGACTTCTGAAGCCATTGCCGAGCAGGCTTTGGAGTTGATCGACACTGATTACGAAGTTCTCCCCGCCTATTTCGATCCTGAAGAATCGATGAAGGCCTCTTCCGATCTGATTCACGACAACAAGCCCAACAATTTGGAGAAGGATTATCACCACGTCTTCGGCGATCCTGATGCCGGTTTTGCCGAAGCGGATCACGTGGCTGAGGCGCGATTCATCGCCAACGAAGTGACTCATGCCGCCATGGAGCCGCACTCGACGTTGGCGGCGTTCGAAGTCGATCCGCACACCGGCAAGCCCGGACGCCTCACTGTGTGGTCATCAACGCAGGTGCCGTATTATCTGCAACACAAATTGTCACTCGTGCTCGAGATGCCCATGGCGCAGATTCGTGTGATCAAGCCGCTCGTGGGCGGTGGATTCGGCGGGAAGAGCGAAGTCATTCCCATCGAGATCATCGCGGCGGTCGCAGCACGGAAGGCGCAAGCACCAGTGAAGATCACTTACACTCGTGAGGAAGTTTTCTGGGCACATCGCGGGCGCCCGCGCACCATCATCGACCTGAAGACTGGCGTGAAGAATGACGGGAGCATTACCGCGGTCAAAGCCCGCGTAGTACAGGATGGCGGTGCTTACTGCTCTTACGGCGTAGTTACGATTCTCTACTCCGGCGCGTTGCTCGGCGCACTCTACGACATCCCCAACATTCTGTATGACGGATACCGTGTGCTCACAAACAAGCCCGCATGTGGCGCCATGCGCGGGCACGGGACGGTGAACGTCCGCTTCGCCTTCGAATCACAACTGGACGAACTTGCTGCGAAGATCGGAATGGATCCGGCTGAAATCCGCCGCCGCAATTTGTTGAAACCGCCCTGCATCACCGCGAACGGGCTGCGGGTTCAAAGCTACGGATTGCCGGAGTGCATTGAGAAGACTGTCGAGCGCTCCCGCTGGGACGAGCGCAAAGGCAAGCTCCCAAGAGGACGCGGCCTCGGCATCGCCTGCAGCCACTACGTCAGCGGCGCCGCGAATTCGATCATTCGCTCTGACATGCCGCACTCGACGGTGAATATCAAGATCGACCGCGACGGCGGCGTCGTAGTTTATACGGGAGCGTCGGAGATCGGCCAGGGATCGGACACTATGACCGCGCAAATCGCAGCTGAAGTGCTCGGGTGTTCGTTGTCACGCGTGCGCGTGATAGCCGCCGACACAGATCTGACTCCGATCGACATCGGCTCGTACTCCAGTCGCGTGACCTTCATGGCTGGAAATGCGACGCTGCGGGCCGCGAACGAAGTGAAAACGCTGATCGCAGCGGCTGCTGCAGAAAAGATGAACTGTCAGCCTGACGACCTGGTTTTTCGTAAAGACGTTGTTGTGAGAAGAAATGGTCATGTGGGGACGGCCGCCATCGGCCGTCCGGCTGAGCAAAGCTCGGCGGCTACAGTGTCGGGCCGGGTCGAAGGCCAGATCTTACGCGGGTCGTTGCAGCAGAAGCGCAAAGACGAAGGCCCGAAAGATCAGATGAGCTTCGAAGAGGCTGTGGTCGCAGCCATCGATTTTCATGGCGCGCTCACGGGCACTGGGTCTTACGCGCCTCCGCCAGAAGCCCGCGGCGGCAAGCACAAGGGCGCTGGCGTGGGTCCGTCTCCCGCTTACTCCTATTCGGCGCAGGTCGCCGATGTCAGTGTTGACGAGGAAACCGGCGAAGTGACGGTGCACAAAGTGTGGGCGGCGCACGATTGCGGCCGAGCGCTCAATCCGGTTTCAGTCGAAGGGCAGATCATCGGCTCTGTGTGGATGGGCATGGGGCAGGCGCTCACCGAGGAGATGGTTTGGAAAGACGGGATGCTGATGAATCCCGGGCTGCTCGAGTACCGCAGTCCGTCATCGGTCGAATCGCCGGAGGTCGAGCCCATCATCGTCGAGAGCATTGATCCCGAAGGGCCCTTCGGCGCCAAGGAGTGCAGTGAGGGATCGCTCGCCGCTACCATTCCGGCCATTGCGAACGCCATCTACGATGCCGTCGGAATCCGGTTGCACGAATCGCCGTTTACACCGGAGAGGGTGTTGGCCGCGTTGCGTGCCAAGAAGAACGCGAAAGCCATGAACCTCACTGAGGGTGTCGATCCAACGTCGCCCACTCGCTTCCGCGAACACGGCGGATCGCTATGGTTCAAAGGCAAGGGCCCGGAACGTCATCCACTGGATCCCTCGCGCCACGAGCCCTCCGCCGGAGGTACAGATTGAGTTTGCCGCAATTCAGGCTGCTGCGGCCTCGATCCGTAGCAGAAGGCATCGAGCACCTCGCGAAGCATGCTGGCGGGGTGCGCGTGCTCGCCGGGGGCACCGACATAATCCCGTCCATGCGGCAGAAGCTGTTTGAGCCCGAATATGTAGTCGACCTGCGGGGAATCGGTGAAATCCGCGGAATCAAGCCGCAACCCGACGGCAGCACCGAAATCGGCGCACTTACGACGATCCGCACAGTCGAGCGCTCCGACTTTCTTCGAGAGCACTATCCCGTCTTGACCGAAGCTGCGGGCGCCGTTGCGTCACCCGTGCTGCGGAACATGGGGACGATCGGCGGCAACATCTGCCTCGATACGCGCTGTCTCTGGTACAACCAGTCGCTCACCTGGCGCAAGGGCTGTGGATTCTGCGTCAAGAAAGACGGCGATCTCTGCCACGTTGCCCCCGGCGGAACCAAGTGCTGGGCGGCGTTTTCGGGCGATACTCCTCCGGCCCTGCTCTGTCTAAAAGCGGAGATAGAAATCGCGGGCCCCCACGGAACCCGCCGTGTCGCTCTCGCTGACTTCTACACCGGTTTGGGCGACAACTACCGCAACTTGCAAACCACCGAACTCGTCACGCGTGTATTCCTGCCCGCAAGTTCGAAAGATTACCGTGGCGTGTACCGCAAGCTGCGTGTGCGCGGATCGATTGACTACCCACTCGCCGGTGTAGCTGTGGTGTTGAAGCGCTCGAACGGCCACGTTGCCGATGCGCGTATTGGACTCACTGCCGTGAACCCCGCGCCTTTACTTGTGACGGGTGCGTCGGAATTGCTTGCGGGAAAAGCAGTCGATGAAGCCCTTGCCGAAACCGCTGGCGATTTGGCCGCGAAAATTAGCAAACCTTTGACAACTTCCGCCCTTACTCCGGAGTATCGTCGCGAGATGATTCGTGTCTTCACCAAAAGGGCTGTCCTGGCCGCAGCCCAGGTGAATGGCAATTAACGCGAAAGGAGCAGAGTTGCATGCCCGTTTATCAAGTCGCCCAGGTCAACATTGGTCAAGTGCGAGCTCCGATTGAAGACGCCCTCATGGCCGGATTCGTCGCCCGGCTCGACGAGATCAATGCGCTCGCCGATCGCAGCCCCGGATTTGTCTGGCGGTTGCAAACACCCGTGGGCAATGCAACCTACTTCCGACCGTACCCGGAAGACGACCGCATTCTGATCAACATGTCCGTGTGGGAGAGCATTGCGACGTTGCGACATTACGTTTACAAGACGGCTCACGCGGAACTTCTCCGGCAGAGGGAAGCATGGTTCGAGAAGTTTTCGGGCGTCTACATGGCTCTCTGGTGGGTACCGGCGGGACATCGTCCTGGCATGGACGAAGCGACCAAGCGCATAGCCCATCTGGAGAAGAACGGGCCCACGCAGTTCGCGTTCACCTTCAAAACGCCTTTCGAGCCGGACGAGCAATTTCAGCAGGGAATCGATTGGTCATCGTTCGTGCCCTGCCCGGCGGCGTAGCCTGCGGACTGATAGAATGCCGCGCTGAGGCAAATCCTCACTTCTGTTGCGCAAAACGCCGCAGAAGTGGCTCGCCCGCCAATTACGAATGATCACCGACTGCCATATCCACATCCAGCCGATGGAAATGTTCAAGCCCCACGCGCTGGAGCTCATGAAGCATAAGCGGTCGAACTTCGATCAGATCGTCGAGTTCTGCCGTTCTCCGAAGGTGTTTCTCAAGTTTCTGGATGTGAGCGGCATCGACCGCGCCATGCTGATTAACTACGTGGCGCCAGAGGTCATCGGCTTCACCAGTGGCGTGAATCAATTCGTTGCGGACTACGTGAAGGAAGATCCTAAGCGGCTGTTATCGTGCGGCAGCCTGCATCCGCGCCATACCACCAACGTCTTGGCCGATGTCGAGCAGATATTGCGGCTGGGCCTGCAGATGATCAAGATTCATCCGCCGCACCAATTGTTGTTCCCGAATGATTACCTGAGTGGCGCGAAGGAATTGGAGATTATCTACCGTGCCGCCGAAGCCAATGGCGTGCCGGTCATGTTTCACACCGGCACTTCAATATTTCCTGGGGCGCGCAACAAGTACGGCGATCCGATTTACATCGATGACGTCGCTGTGGATTTTCCCAAGCTCAAGATCCTGCTCGCTCACGGCGGTCGCCCGCTCTGGATGCAGACCGCATTTTTCCTGGTCCGCCGCCATCCCAACGTACACCTCGACATCAGCGGCATTCCTCCGAAGACTCTCCTGAAGTATTTCCCGCGACTGGAGGAGATCGCGCACAAAACGCTGTTCGGGACAGACTGGCCCGGGCCAGGTGTTCCTGATATCAAGAAGAATCTCGACGAATTCCGCGCGCTGCCGCTGACGCAGTCGGTGCAGGAACAGATTCTGAGCAAGACGGCATTGAGCCTGTGGCCCGCATAGTCAGTCGCGGTGTCAACCAACAATTCAACTGCAAACGGGTCATTGAGTTACTAACGCCTGTTTTCATCAACGATCCGCTGTCGGGAACTTGGGGAGCTTGAACGGAGTCTATCGGTCTATGGAAACACTACGACGGATCAGGGGTCACTTGGGTTTGCCCGTTGTGGCGGTGATGTTTGGTACGCTGTTCGGTTTCGTGGCCGGGCGTTACATTCACATGTACTCGCCCAGTGTGTCGGTGTACACGCCACCAGTCTTAGAGACAGCATTTATTCACGCTGATGGAGTGGTTGTCGAAGCGCACGTGGATTCAAAGGGGCGCGTGTCGAACTATCGCGTCATCTCCAACGGTCGGAACGCCGTGAAGAATTTGTCACCTGAGATTAAGAACTCTCTCCTTTTCACGACTTTTCGTCCGGCAACGTACATGGGCGCACCCGTTGCGTCTACTGCCGCCTTGGCTTTCCCGAACATTTCCGCCGATCGACGCTGAGCGGCAGACTACACCACCCCAAAAGTAGAGGTGCCGGTTATTCCCGGGGAGCGCGAATAGAAGAAACCGAGTCCGCTTTTAGCGGACGGCGCACGCTTCCGCCCTCGTGGTCACCGTTTTGAGTTGGTTTATTTCCCTGCCTTCGCCGCGGCAGCCTTCGTTCCCATAAGCTCATCCGCCAGAGCGCCAGCACTGTAGACCTTACGAAGCGCTTCCTGAATGCCGCGAGAGTCCACCGATACCGCGCGCCCCTGGGTATCGCTGTAGGCAAAGTTCCAGGGCAGCGACTCGATATTACCGTCGAAGATGATCCCCACGACCTCACCATTCTTGTTCACGGTTGGAGAGCCGGAGTTGCCTCCGATGATGTCCGCTGTCGAAACAAAGTTAAACGGCGTCTTGAGGTCCAGCTTGTCTTTCGACTTGATCCAACTTTCTGGCAGGTTATACGGTGACTGGCTGCCGTGTTCCGCGGCATGCTGGTAGGCGCCGCCCATCGTTGTGTCAAATGGAATGTTCTTTCCATTCTCCTGATACCCCTTTACCAATCCATAGCTCAAGCGAAGAGTAAAGGTTGCGTCCGGGGGCTGGGTGAAACCGCTTTGCGCGAAGCGCGCCTTGGCAATCGCACCGCCGTCGCGCCGAACCACCGAGTCCACCTTGTCCTCGAACTCGCGCCGTGCCGAGCGAGCATCCGGATCGATAGAGCGCATCATCACAATAAGCGGATCGGTGCTGGCTTCAATGGCCGCCTTTCCGCCTTCATACAACTGCTTGCGGACGGCTACATCATCGAGTTTGGTGTTGGCAATCAGGTCCTTCGCCACGTCGGCAGGTGATTTTCCCTGCAGCACCTTCTGCACTTCCGGATTGTCCTTGCCGAGAGACTCTTGCATCTCGCTCAGTCCGTCAGTGAGAAGTGCGGTCTCGAGATTTTTGTAAATCGGCTCCGTGGAGAAAAGTTGCTGCTCGAGCGACGGTAGGGCTGAATCGCGGAACTCGCGCATCCGGTCGGGATTCGGCTTCGGTATTTCGTCGGCCGCACGAACCAGCGTTCGCGCAAACTGGGCCAGGTGCGAAGGGAAGGCACGCATCCGCTCCAGATAGCTCAGATTCGGAAAGATCGCCTGCTGCGTCTTGATGGCTTGCACAATTTCTTCCCACGGATCGGTCGCATTTGCATCCTTGGAAGCCACCTTGAAGGCCGCACGCAAATAGACTTCCTGGTTAGTTTTTTCCTTCATGATCTCTTTATCGAGCAATCCGGATTGGTATCCGGTAATCGCCTTCTGCGAGTTCTGCAATCCGAAGAGATCTTCCTTTGCAATCCGGGCGTTCTCTTCCGATTGCTTGCTGAACTCCTGCAGCAGGGCAATGCGCCGCGCATACACTTTCAGAGCTATCGGATATTGAACATCGCGCAAAAACTCAAGCTGCGCCATCGTCAGCAATCGCCCGGTGTTGCCCGGATGGCCGGAGACGAAGATCAGATCGCCGTCTTTCACGCCGGTCGGCGACCACTTCAGATAGTTGTCGAGGTGTGCCGGTTTGTCGTTTTCGTAAACGCGGAAGAAAGTGATGTCCAGATCGTAGCGGGGATAGGTGAAGTTATCGGGATCTCCGCCGAAAAACGCGATATCAAATTCCGGCGCGAACACCAATCGCACATCCGTGTACTTCTTGTACTTGTAGAGGTTATAGACCTGCCCGGAGTAGAAGGTCACCACGTCGCATCGAAGTCCGGTGCTGGTGGTGCAGTCTTTCTCCACTTGCGACATGGCTGCGCGCTGGGCCGTTCCAATTTCTGCCGTCGCCATTTCCGATTTCACGCCGGCGTTGATTTTTTCCGTGACGTCTTCGATGCCGACGAGTTGGTTCAGCTCCAAATTCGGGCACTTGACCTCTTCAGCCTCTGTTTTGGCATAGAAGCCGGTTTTGATGTAGTCGTGCCCTTCGGTCGAAAGCTGCTGAACGCAGCCCGCACCCACGTGATGATTGGTAAACGTCAGGCCATCAGGCGAGACGAACGATCCCGAGCCGCCGTTATTGAAGCGCACCGACGACAGCCGCACATGATCCAGCCACTGCTGCGTAAGATCAAAACCATATTTGGCTCTGATCTTCTCCTTGGGAGCCTCGTTGTAAAGCCACATACCCTCGTCAGCGACCGCGAGTGAGGAACACAAGAAGGCGCACGCCAACACAAGCGAAAAGAAACGTTTCATTTGGGACGAATCCTCCACTAGGAGTATGAAGAACGCGGGCAGGGCCGCGAAATACTTCGAGCGAACCTTTAACTATACGCTGCGCAAAACGAAGCTGGCAAAGCCCGACTTGCTCGATCTGTGAGGTTTCTCCGCGGCCTCAGCGGGTTTTCTCGGCGTTGAAAGCTTTTGAACGCCGAGTTCGCCGAGAACTGCCGCAGAGATCGCAGAGTGACCCTAACGGCTCCAGTGAAGGCGGACAGTTACCGGACTAAAGAGGCAAAGAGTCGATGCAATTGCGCATCTAATCATTCGATGCAGCCAGGGTCACCACTATGAGTGTTACCGAAGGGTGGTTGGAAACTTCAGAACGTTTGAGGTATAAACGAAGGTTGCGTCTCGCGTCCCTCTTCGCGCGGTCCGGCAACGCAAAATCCCGTCAAGCGAGAACCGAATGTCCAGCGTGACTACAACGCATGCTCCCAAAGGGCTCGAGGGAGTCGTTGCCACCAACTCCAAGATCTGCTACATCGACGGCGATCGCGGCGTGCTCGCCTATCGCGGCATAGACATCCACGAGTTGGCCGACCACTCGAATTTCGAGGAGACCTGCTACCTGCTGTGGTTTGGCAAGCTGCCCACGCGCCAGGAATTGCATGAACTTCATGACCGACTGGCCGAGGAACGCAAGCTGGACGCGTCGATTATTACGCTGCTGCGCAACGCGCCCCGGCATGCCTTGCCCATGGACGTGCTGCGCACGGCCGTGTCGGCGCTGTCGTTCTACGATCCGCAGGAGAAGAACAACGACCGCAAGGCGAATGTGGACAAGGCTATCCGTCTGACCTCGCAGATTGCGATGATCGTCGCCGCATATGATCGCATTCGCAAGGGAAAGCCACTGGTCGATCCTGATCGTTCTCTGTCCCACGCCGCAAATTTCCTGCTCATGCTCAATGGCAAACATCCCTCCCCGACGGCTGAGCGCGCTCTCGACATTGCTCTGATTCTTCACGCCGACCACGAGCTCAACGCATCGACCTTCGCCGCGCGTGTAACGGCTGCAACTCTGTCGGATATGCACTCTGCCATTACCTCAGCGATCGGCGCCTTGAAAGGCCCTCTGCACGGGGGAGCGAACGAGGCGGTGTTCCGCATCCTTGAGGCGATCGACGAGTCCGGCGCTGACCCCATTGAGTACGTCAAGGGCATGCTGGCGCAGAAGAGAAAGATTCCCGGCTTCGGACACCGGGTATATCACACCGAAGACCCGCGGGCCACTCACCTGCGTGTCATGTCTCGCGACTTGGGGAATTCCAGTGGCCAAGGCAAGTGGTTCGAGATCTCTCACAAGATCGAAGAATTCGTGAAGGCTGACAAGAAGTTGAATGCCAACGTCGACTTTTATTCAGCTTCGACGTATCACACGTTGGGAATTGACGTGGACCTGTTCACGCCGATCTTCGCCGTCTCGCGCATAAGCGGATGGGCTGCTCACGTCATCGAACAACTCGACGATAACCGCCTGATCCGCCCGCGCGCGGAATATCTTGGCCCGGAATATCCCAGCCACTACGTGCCCATCGACCAGCGGAGCTGAGATTGCAGATTTTAGATTGCAGATTGATCGATCAATCTACAGTCTGAAGTCTGCAGGCGATCTTTCTCTGCGTCCTCGGCGGCTTTTCTCGGCGATCTCCGCGGTTAAGCTGTGTCCACCGGCAAGCCTATATCCCTCTCCTTAAATCCCGTAGAATAGAAGCGGGTTCTGTATGCACCGCGTTTACCTCGACAATAACGCCACCACCCCGGTTCTGCCCGAGGTGTTTGAGGCCATGCGCCCCTTTTTCGGGGAGCGTTTCGGCAATGCCTCGTCGATCCATCATCACGGACAAGAGACTCGGGCTGCGGTCGAGGACGCTCGCGAATTGGTAGCCGACTTGCTTGGCTGCAGTGCGGCGGAAATAGTTTTCACCAGCGGAGGTACAGAGAGTGACAATCTCGCGATCGCCGGATGGGTGGCCGCAGGCGATCACGTCATCACGTCGAGCATCGAGCACCACGCCGTGCTGCATGCGTGCAAGCATCTGGAGAAAATCGGCTGCGAAGTGACCATCCTCCCGGTGGATGGCCGCGGCCTGATTGATCCGTCGGATGTCCAACGTGCCCTCCGTCCAAACACGAAGCTGATCTCGATCATGATGGCCAACAACGAGACCGGGGTGTTGCAGCCGGTCGAGGAGATCGGAAAGATCGCCTCCGAGGCGAACATTCTTTTCCACACCGACGCGGTGCAGGCGGCTGCGAAAGTTCCGGTCAGCGTCCGGCAGATCGGTTGCGACGCGCTCTCCATCTCCGGCCATAAGATTCATGCGCCGCAGGGCGTCGGCGCGCTGTACGTGAAGAAGGGAACGCGCATCCAGCCGCTGTTCCACGGTGGCCGCCACGAACGCTCGCGGCGCGCTGGGACCGAAAATGTCCCCGGAATTGTTGCCCTGGGTAAGGCTGCTCAACTTGCGAAAGAAGCTCAGGAGCGCGGGGACGACCGAGAGATGGCCGCTATGCGTGATCGTCTGGAGGAGGGAATTCTGGAGCAGGTGGATGAAGCCGGCGTGAACGGCGAGGGCGCCGCACGCGTTCCGAACACGACGAACATTCATTTCGATCATATCGAAGGCGAAGCGATGGTCATCGCGCTTGACCTGAAGGGCCTGGCAGTTTCGACCGGGGCTGCCTGTTCTTCGGGCACCATCGAGCCTTCGCACGTCCTGATTGGCATGGGCCTTCGCCCCGATCAGGCGCGCGCCAGCATCCGCTTCAGCCTGGGCAAGCAGTCCAGGGAAGCCGATATCGATTTCGCATTGAGCTTAGTACCGGAGACGGTCGCGCGCTTGCGCGCGATCTCGCCAAAGTACAACAAGCAAGTCGTTGGCATTTAGCTAGAGCCTGCCCCGTACAAGATTTCCGCGGAGCATAATTTCCCAAGGCCCCGGCCAAGGGGCGCTTAACGCACCGTGGAAGAGCGGCTCTTTAGGGCCGCGATAAGTGGCAAAATGAGAAGGGCTTTAGCCCCTGAGGTATTAGTTGAATACAGATACGATTGCGGTAGCCATGTCGGGCGGTGTGGATTCTTCCACCGTCGCGGCGATGCTGCGCGCCGAAAGACACAACGTCATCGGCCTGACGATGCAACTCTGGAACCAGCGCCGCCTTGCTGGCCACGAGGGCATGCCCGAGTCTGTGCAGGGACGCTGCTGCTCACTCGACGACGTCTACGACGCTCGCCGGGTCGCCCAGCAGATCGGCATCCCGTATTACGTGGTCAATCACGAGGAGCGCTTCGAGCGCGACGTGGTCCGGCCGTTCGTGGAAGAGTACCTTTCCGGTCGCACGCCCATCCCTTGCAGCCTCTGCAACAATCACTTGAAGTTTGATCAGTTATTGATTGTGGCTCAGCAGATTGGCGCGGAGCGAGTCGCCACAGGCCACTATGCCCGAGTCGTCTATGATGAGGTCCGGGGCCGCTGGCTCCTGAAGCGACCCGCGGACCATAGCAAAGACCAGACGTATTTTTTGTTCGGGCTAACTCAGGAGCAGTTGAGCCGCACCCTGTTCCCGCTCGGCGATATGATCAAGCCCGAGGTCCGGGAACTCGCCCGTAAGCACGGCTTGGCCTTGGCCGAGAAGCCAGATTCGCAGGAAATCTGCTTTGTCCCCGGCGGCGACTACAAGCGTTTCATTGATGCTTACCTCGCCGAGCAGGGCGAGAGCCTGCCCGACACGGCCGGAGACCTCGTGACCACGTCGGGAGCGGTGATTGGCGAGCACAGCGGCATTCACAACTTTACCGTGGGTCAGCGCAAGGGACTCGGCGTCGCCACAGGATCGCCACTCTACGTGATCCAGATCAGCGGCGCGAACAAGCAGGTGATCGTGGGCGGAGATGAGAATCTCTACTCGCGCACCCTCCGCACCAAGCGCGTGAACCTGATCTCAGTCGCGGATTTGACCGAGCCCATGCGGGTCTCCGTGAAGATCCGCCACCGCCACGAGCCTGCCGCAGCCGTGATCGAGCGCACCGGCGCAGACGAGATTCTCGCAACCTTCGACGAGCCCCAGCGCGCCATCACCCCAGGCCAGGCAGCGGTCTTCTACGACGGAGACGTTGTAGTCGGCGGCGGCTGGATTACGTAACGAAACCGGGTGTCCCATCCTTGTCCCTGCGTCTTTTGCAGGGACAGGGCGGGGATTTTGATTTTGTTTCAACACCGATCACGCCCCAAAGTCAAAAACCCCGCCCTGTCGCACAAACCGCGACAAGGGCGGGGCACCCTCAAGACCGTTCTTAGCTTAGTAGTTGTGCTTCGGGTAGTGACTCTTCTTCACACTCTCCCTGTACATCTTGTCTTGAGCCTTCTTCTGCTTCTTCATGGCCTTCTTCATGGCTTTCTGTTGCTTCTTCTGGATTTTGTGCGCGGCAGGGTTTTCGCGGTAAGCGGGGTTGTTTGTCTTGGCGAACCCCGCAACGCTGAAGCTTAAGTAGCAGATCGAGAGGCACAGAAGGGCGACGAGTCTTTTCATAAGGGACACCGGCCAGCGACTACCAGACATTCTACCTTAAGCCGATTTCCTGCCGTTTGTTACGGATGACTCAGACCGTTGGGTAGCCCCGCCGGAAGCGCATCCGGTCCGGCAATCGCTGTTTCCTGCCTGAACTGAGCGCAAGACTTTCAGAAATTGTGCCCCAGTTTCCTGGAGCTTCATTTCGAGCTTCATGGTGCAGTCGCAATCACTGCATGCCCACGGCTCGGTTCCATTCTCATCGCGGCAATTGCGCCGATCATGCGCGTCCTGGACCCGCACCAGATCAAAGTATTGCTCCCAATATGGACGCTCTTCCTGCAGCGGTGTCGGACAGTAGCAAACCTCGACCCACCGTGCCGTCTGGTCCGGGCAAAGCCGCGCGTCGTTCATGTTGCGCAGGTACTCGCCTTCCGCGACGGAGCCTTGGCCAAGACTTTCGTTTTCAATGGCGTTCAGCAGATCAGCTTCGCGACCAGGTTTAACGCGGGCTCGAACAAGATAACGCATAAGTCTCCCCGAAACGTGTAGCCCCAAACGCCTTCGTTCGGGGTTGCGCGCGATCGCGCGCACTTAAGACAGTTAGAGCTAAGGCAATGCTGGCGTCAACTCATCCCACCGCCACGCTACATCACTGCCTCCAGGCTCGCTTCGCTCGCGGGGCGGACGAAGGCGTCCGCCGCTACACAAACTAATTCAATCCAGCCGCCGCCAGCATCTGCTGAAACTGGTTGCGCGTGCGCATGTCGATGGACTGTGCTACCAGCTTTCCTTCGCGGTCGTAAACGAAGCTTTTCGGAATCCCTTCTACCACGAAGGCCTGGTTCACCTTGCGTCCCGGATCGAGCAGTACGGGATAGCTGATATTCCGCTCGGTGACGAACGGAGAAACCTTGGCCACTTCTTCGTCCGAAATCGAGAGCACTACGAAGCCCTGATCTTTGTACTTGTCGTAGAGCGCCTGCAAGTCAGGCATCTCTTTGCGGCATGGCGGACACCACGTCGCCCAGAAATTTACCAGCACGACCTTGCCTTTCAACTCTTGCAGATGCCATGTCTTTCCCTGCAGATCCGTAAGCGTGAAGTCGGCCTTCTGGCGCTTGGCATCATCAGCTTCCAGCCGAGCCATTGCCTCCTCGAACTGGGGACTCTCCGATACCGCCGACATATGTTCGTAACGCACCAGTGATGCCAGTTCCACATACTGTTCCTCCGGCTCGCCAGGCTTGCCCGCGGGAGATTGCTCGTGCAACGCCCGCGCCAGAGTGGTGGTGACCTCCTGCAGCGTATCGCGTCCAAAGTCTCCTTCAGTGGAAAGGTTCGCCAAAGCGCCGGCAAGCCGCAATTTGTTGGGAACAACTGGCAACTGCCGAATCTGCAGAGCCAGATCTTTCGTCGTGCGCGCCCGCACACTGTCGTCGAGGTTTCGCAAGCCGCGAATCTGCTCAACGATCGGTTTTTCCTGATCGCTCCAGACAACCTTCTCTTGAGCGCAAACAGAGAGGCAGAAAATAAAAACCCCTGCGGAGAGCAGGGTAGTCAGAATCCAACGATTTCTCATGAATAATCGACGCGAGACAGACTCGCACGTGGGCCAGAATCCCTGTAGCTGTAGATAAAGATCCGCCTAGATGAACATCTCGTCTTGCGGCACTGGCCGTCGTTCGTCACGGGTGCCGCCATTCCTTCGGTTGCGGCCGCTAAAGAGAAACTCCAGCCCCGTCGTGATCCCCTGCACCAGTCCCGAAAGCTGCTTCACCGGTGAGACTACTGTCTTATGCACGATGTCGGAGGTTTGTTCCACACGGTCCAGCGTGCGGCTCAACAGCTCATCAGCGCGGATGATCTGCAGGCGGGCGCGGTCGATCGCGTCATTGACGGTCGCATCCACACGCCGCACCTCTGACCGCAGAGTCGTGGTGGTCTCGCTCAGGTTCTCCACAATGGTTTCGATTTTGGGGCGCAGTGTGGTCATCATCGCTTGCGCTTCTACGACGGTCGGCATCACTTTCGTCTTCACATCGGCTGCCAGTTCTTCCATGCGCTGGCTGCTCTTGCGCATAGCGAGGTACATCGCCAGCAGAACGCCGGCCTGTAGAAGAACGGCAATCCCAGTCAGAGCGACGAACAGCGACATTTTATCCATACGAATCCTCCGGCAACCATCGAGCGCGCGCGAAGGAAGCAGCCGGCGCGATAAAAGCTACAGATTCTTGGAGGTTCCGGTATCCGCCGTCGCCTCGTGATACGCCTGGCGTCCAGCTTCGTACGCGGCCCGGAACTGCTCCTTCTGCTGGTTCACCGCCTCGCGGCCACGACCAGCCCACTGCTCAGCCTGTTCCCGCGCTTCCCGTGCACGATTGCGTACATAATCGCGGCCCTCTTCGGCGCGCGCCCGCAGGACTTCACGCGTCTCTGCGCCAGAGCGGGGTGCATAGAGAACTCCCGCCAGTGCTCCCAATCCCAAGCCCGCCAGGAACCATACGAAGGTATTGCTGTCACGATCCGACATAGCACCTCCTCGATAAAAGCGTAACTTCAAGATGGTACAACCTCCCACAGACAAAGACAATTACAGCGAAGCCTGTAAAGCGGCAGCAGAGATTGCGGAACGAATTATTTCTTCGGCGCGGGTGGTTTGGCCGGCGCAGGCGATGGAGCAGGCTGCGTCTTTACAGGTTGCGATTTGACTCCCTGCAAAACGGATCCTGAGGAGGCGCTGTGTCTGCTCGAATAGACGGCCAGTGTGATTGAAGTGACCATGAACGCCACCGCCGACCATGTGGTAGCGCGGGACAGAGCGCTGGCTGCTCCCCGGGGCCCAAAGGCGGTCTGGCTGCCTTGTCCACCGAACGCGGCAGAAATGTCGCCGCTTTTGCCGCTTTGCAGCAGCACAACCACGATGATGAAAAAGCAGACGAGGATGTGGATAGTTGTGACGAGGTAAATCATAAGTTCAATGTTTCCCTAAGTTCGACGGCGAACAGACCTGAAGCCACATTCGCTCGGATTTCCGGAGGCAAGTGTATGGTGCGGAAGGGGGGATTTGAACCCCCACGCCTTTCGGCGCCACCCCCTCAAGATGGTGTGTCTGCCAGTTCCACCACTTCCGCACTGATCTGAATCGCGACCGCCGGACCGCA
>Ga0070732_10000722_pt1 | contig 19358 bp, 14 predicted proteins | sample Coa_R1_5_FD_66449 | JGI IMG/M metagenome (GOLD analysis project Ga0070732, IMG submission 66449) | Surface soil microbial communities from Centralia Pennsylvania, which are recovering from an underground coalmine fire - Coalmine... | ecosystem: Environmental > Terrestrial > Soil > Unclassified ... | reverse complement strand
TTTCACTTCCTCTGCTGATCTGCTCCGGGCTATTTCTGCGAACACTGCGGAATCTCGCCAGCGCGAATCCAGGATTTGAGCAGGATCACATTCTCACTGCGTCCGTGGGGCTGAATATTGCCGGCTACAGCCACGACGAGGAACAGGTGATCCGTCACAAGATTCTTGATCGCGTGTCGGCATTGCCTGGCGTGAAGGTTGCGTCTCTTACGGACTGGATTCCGATGATCTTGGGCCACAAGGGGGACGATGCGTATCCGGAAGGGTATGTGCCACACCCCCATGAATCTTTGCAGGTGTACCACGCCGAAGTGGCCCCGCGGTATTTCGAATCCCTTCATATACCCATTCTGGAAGGACGCGAGTTTACACCGGATGACGATGAAAAGGCCCCGCGGGTACTCATCGTGGATCAGACCGCGGCGAGGCGATACTGGCCGGGACAGGATCCGCTGGGAAAGAAACTCAGGATATGGGGCGGCCTTTTCACGGTTGTCGGCGTCGCGAGAAATTCGACACATATATTCGTGAAAGAGTCACCGGAGCCCATCGTGTATATGAGCTTTTTCCAGGTGGGGTATGAGACTATCGTGCAGGTGAAGACCGAGGGAAATCCGGTCGACCTTGCGCCAGCGGTGGAAAACTCCATCCACGAAATCGATACACGGCTGCCAGTTTTCGATGTGCGTCCCATGCGAGAGAGTACCCAGATGGCGAGCAGTTTCGCTGTCGTACAGAGCGCCCTGGCGGGCATGTTCGCGCTGATCGGGCTGGTTCTTGCGGTGACCGGGATCTACGGAGTTGTGGCCTATCGGACTCAAATGCGGACCCACGAGATCGGAGTACGAATGGCTCTGGGCACCTCGCGCGTCGACGTGCTGAGACTCGTGCTGTTGCAGGGATTGTGGCTCACAGGCATTGGGATGGCGCTGGGACTGGCGTTTGCGTTGGGACTGACACGTTTCATCGCGCGGCTGTTGTACGGAATCGGAGCCAACGATCCCGTCACCGTTGCTTCCGTCGTCACGCTCCTGGGAGCGATGTCTTTGGTAGCATGCTACCTTCCCGCACATCGAGCGATGCGCCGGAACCCCGTGAGGGCGATTCGCGAATTGTAAGCCACAGTTTGAACTCGGCCCGAATTGCGCGAATTCAGCGTATGCACGCTGCTCCACGTGGTTGGCAAGGAAAATAACAGAATTCCACCGGGTAACCAACAATCTCCGCAACCTAACCCTTTTCTTCAGACTGTCGTCTTCGCGAATTGCTTTCGGGAGAACGTGTGGGTGCGTCAGACGCAAAGAAGATTCTCAACACCGATTGGTCTCGAGAAACAGCGCAGTGTTTACGAATCCACTTTGACGGTTTGTCGCCACTTCGGGTGAGCGCCCCCAAAACCACTCGCCGCTTGCCAACCCAAGTTGTGAATGATAAAGGACGTTATCACCCTCGTACGTTGTTGCCTTCCCTTCATCGCCGAGAAACGAGCATCGCATTCTTCATATGGTATCGCCCCCTACTTTTTCAAAGGCTCCATAACAATCGCAATTGAGTCCCTGTGTGGGCACTCTAGTTGGGGAATTGTTTTTTTCTTGGTAGGATTGCAGCATGGGCCCTCGGCCTCGTACTGCACTTTCGCACCTGCGGGCATGTCGGGGAACTCGGCCATTCCGGTCTTCTTATCTACACTCAGGTGACGCGGGTCATCGTTGACCCATACCGTTACTTTAACGTCTTCGGCGATCTTCTCACCCACCTTTACCTGAAAAGTCAAAGAACATTGCTTCGGCGCTTTTGCCCCCTCCGTCTTTCCCTTGTCCTCGGGAGGCTTGTTCTCTTCCTGCCCCCGGCAGGGGAACGCCAAAAGCGCAAGCATCGGCAACAACACTACCCACTTCAGCGGCGGTTTCGCGATTGAGTCCCCTTTCATCGCAGCACTCCGATCTATCTTGTCAATGGACTTGGTTTCTCAGTTTCTCAATAACATCGTCGAGGAAAGGCTTATCGCGAAGGCTAGTATAAGAGTCGGGAAAGTACAGGAGATTGAGGTGTGCAATTGACCTACTGTCAATTTCGCTTATCGAAATCGCCACCCGTCCTCCTCCCTCAAGTCGAACGTTATGCGTAATGGGGAAGTCAAACGGGCTCACGGTCAGATCGTCGAGTTCCTTCCAAACTGGCGAATCTCCACACTCTCCATATTGCAAGATCACATTCATCACCGGACTCTTTCTATCGATCCGCGGGGGCTCCCCGGAGACCGTAGCGCGTAACTTGCGGCAAGGCAGATGCGGACTGCCGGGGCAGTTACCCGGCTCGACTGCAAGCAGATAGCGGTCATCATCACCCTCCCCGGACTGCGTGTCGCCGGACCACTGGTCGTCGAGGTCATCAAACTTGAAATCTTTGCTGCTAACGCAACCGACCTCCCGCAGAGTAACGAGCTCTCGTCCTACAATTTCCGCGGCCAATTTCAGCAGACGCTCGCGAGCAGGTTCATTTTTCGCGACCGATGCCTGGGCATACACCTCCTTCAGCAAAGGACCCAGATCAATCGATTCATGAAAATTATAGGCGAGCAACTCAAGGTCGAGAATGCGGCTGTTCAGATCGGTTTGACGCGGAGTTACAAATGTGTCGATAACTTTGCCAAACATGTCTTTGCGCAGGGCATCGTCAGACTGCTCGCGCTGGTTCAGCAGATCGATGTAGGCATGATTCTCCTGCTCTTTCTGCAAGGTCTCTTTAACGTAATAGCCAAGAACGGCGACCAGAAGAGCTGTCAGCACTTTTCCAATGGGGTCGGACAAAATCTTGAACTTGTCCCATCCATCGCGCTTGTCGTTCTCCGCCATACTACCTCGTGTTTCGCGGTGTGAGCGTTTTCCCGTCGTAGTTGAAATCGTAAGCCGTCGGTCTATCGTAGGAGTAAACGCTGGCAGTGGCTGTAGCTTGGTCACTGACGGAAAGCGTGCAGCTACCAGACTCGCGTGCAAAGAAGCGATAGTTGCCGTCCTTATCTGTCTTCGGTGTCCCGGGCACAGGGCGCCCTCCGCAACTGAGGCTAACGGTAACCTGAGCTGCCGGACTATTGTTGCCGTTAAAAATTCTTCCGTGCACCTCTCCCGCCATGGCCATGCTGGTGAAGCTCACAAGGAGTGTGGCACACAAGGCGACTCGTCTCATACTAGGCTCCCGCGAGGTGTAAGTTGGTTTTGTTTAAGAATCCAAGGCCTTGAAAATGAGGTCTACAAAATACCACGGAGTGTTGCGATAGTCTATTTGCGGGCCTGCCAAAGCTTAGCGAATGATAACGTCCTTTATCGTTCACTAACTGGAATGGCGACCTGCAGCAGGTCTTGGGGGCAATTGCCCGAGGTGCCGGTTTTTCGTCCAGGGTGAAGCAAACTCGTTCGTAAACACTTGCCGACAAGTGAGGAGTTATTTTCCCAGAAGCCCGTTCCGGGGCGAAACGCAACGCGAGGCCCCACGGCTTTGTACTGCCTAGCGAGTCCACTAGTGACCAACTTCGTGCATTACTGAGCCCCGGTTCGGAAAAAAGATCCTGGCTAAGGGGGTAGAGACTGGTCTACTTCGCCAGCAGGTCAGGGATCTCCGAGAGTGTGACCACGCGAAACACCCGCGCCGTGCCGTCCACACTGGCGGTGACGATGCGCTCGCCGTCGGGTGAGAACGCCGCGCTCACAACCCAGGCGGTGTGTCCTAGGGTGGCCAGGAGTTCGCCGGTGGCCGCATTCCACACCCGCGCCGTGTCGTCAATGTCACCGGCGGTGACGATGCGCTGACCATCGGGCGAGAACGCCGCGCTCGCAACAACGCTAGTGTGGCCTTGCAGGGTGGCCAGGAGTTGGCCAGTGACCGCATTCCACACCCGCGCCGTCTTGTCCCCGCTGGCGGTGACGATGCGCTGGCCGTCGGGCGAGAACTCCGCGCTAAAAAAAACGCCAGTGTCACGGCCTTGCAGGGTGGCCAAGAGTTGGCGGGTGGCCGCATTCCACACCCGCGCCGTGTCGTCGTCACTGGCAGTGACGATACGCTGGCCGTCGGGCGAGAACCCTACGATCGAAAGAGGGTACGTGGTGGCGACAACGTTCAGTGTGGCCAAGAGTTGGCCGGTAGCTGCATTCCACACCCGCATCGTGTCATCTCTGCCAGTGAGGATGCGCTGGCCGTCCGGCGAGAACATCGCGCGGTTAAAGAGAGAGCTGGAGGTGTTGGCATGCAGGGTGGCCAGGAGTTGACCGCTCGTGGCATTCCAGACCCGCGCAGTATTATCTTCACTGGCGGTGACGATGCGTTGGCCGTCGGGTGAGAACTCTGCACTGTGAACCGAGCTGGTGTGGCCCTGCAGTGTGGCCAAGAGTTGGCCAGTGGCCGCATTCCACACACGCGCCGTTTTGTCGTCACTGGCAGTGACGATACGCTGGCCGTCAGGCGAGAACGCCACGCTCCGAACAATGCTGGTGTCCCCCTTCAGGGTGACGAGCAGCAGTCCGCTGGTGGCCACATTCCACACCCGCGCCGTTTGATCAGCACTGGCAGTGACGATGCGCTGACCGTCGGGCGAGAACGCCGCGCTCCTAACCCATCCGGTGTGGCCCTGCAGGGTGGCCAAGAGTTGGCCAGTAGCCGCATTCCACACCCAGACCGTGTCGCGGCCACTGACAGTAACGATGCGCTGACCGTCGGGTGAGAATCGAGCGCCCTCGACATAGGGGCTGGGACCTTCAAAGGTGGCGAGGAGTAGCCCACTGGCCGCATTCCAGACCCGCGCCGTATTATCGTCGTAGGTAACAATGCGTCGCCCGTCGGGAGAAAACTCCGCGCTCCAAACAGGCTTGGTGTGGCCTTGCAGGGTGATCAAGAGTTGGCCAGTGGCTGCATTCCACACCCGCGCCACTCTATCATCGCGGGTGGGGTAACCGCCGGTGACGATGCGCTGGCCGTCGGGTGAGAACGCCGCACGCCGAACACCAATGGCCTGGCCCACCACGGTGGCCAGGAGTTGGCCGGTGGCTGCATTCCACACGCGCGCGGTCCAGTCTCTACTGAAGGTAACAATGCGCCGGCTATCGGGCGAGAACACCGCGCCTTCAAGGCCGAGAACACTTCTGGAGGTGTTGGCTTGCAGTGTGGCCAGGAGTTGGCCACTGTCCGCGTTCCACACCCGCGCCGTACTACCTTCACTGGCCGTGACGATACGCTGGCCGTCAGGCGAGAACTCCGCGCTCACAACACGGCCAGTGTGGCCGCGCAAAGTCGCCAGGAGTTGGCCACTGTCCGCGTTCCACACCCGCGCCGTACTGTCTTCACTGGCAGTGACGATACGCTGGCCGTCGGGCGAGAACTCCGCGCTCACAACAGCGCCAGTGTGGCCTTGCAGGGTGGCTGATAGTTGTGGGAATGATCGGATGATAGCGTTATGAGCCTCGGGAGTGCGAGCCACCTGCCACGCCTTCACCGCCAAATTGAGGGCACTAGGTTGGTCACGGTTGAGGGTTTCCTCTGCCTCAGCGGCCAATGCTCGAGACTCAGCACGCAATTGTTGCTGGCGCGCAACCCATGCGGCACCTATGGCCGCAATGGCAAGCACCCAAAAAAGGAAGGCTAACCCCGAGATCAGCCCGATAACCCGGCGCCGCTGTGATCGCTCCTCACCCCGCAATTGCCCCCAATCCCGATCCGGATAGAACCGCAAAAGAACTTGCTTTAAGTCTTCAGTGAGTTCTCCTCGAAGCCGATGGCTGTTCGGATTGGCCTCAATCTCGCTGCGGCGGTGCTGCAACGGAATCCACAGCGGTTCGGTCGCCAAGTTGTCACGCACCGCAGCGGGGAGCAGAAGCTGACGTATTTCCGCCCAGGTCTTGCAATCCCCTGCGGTAATGACAATCAGAACTTGTCCGTCCCGTTGCTGGCCGAACCAGTGACGGGCTTCCATGTCCATGCCGCGGCTCTGGGCCGCTTCAGGGGAAGCGAGGATTATCAGATGTTTTGACCGATCCAGGCGGTCGAATAGTTCAGTTTCCAGACTCGAACCGGCTGGTAGACAGGAGAGGTCGCGAAACACTGTCTTCGCACGCGGCTTGTACCACGGGCAAAGGAACCGCTGAATTACTGATTGGATGACGGGTGCGACCGCGCTGTCGCTTTTCCAGCTATAGGACAGAAATGCGTCATAGCCTCTGGCCGAATCAACCCATATCAGGGAGCGCAGCCATGAGGGAACGAAGCGGCGCCATATCTTTGGAGGTGCCAAATCGAGCAGCGGGTATCGAACCCGATTTGGAAGGTCTTCTGGCTGAGGCCGAACTGTCGCACGGCCGTCCACGACAGCGATTATAAGCCGAACGCGGATTCCGTAAGCGGAATAGCGAACGGCGAATGTCACGAATCGGACTCAGATACCGGCTTAAAGACCGCAGTCATGTTGTCTTGAGAGGTCCTTTCACTGAGGGTTCGTGGAATCCGCTTTAGCACAGGATTGAGGGCATTGCAATGAACCGGCACGGCAACGCGCACGCGAACTCGTCGACACACCGGGGTTCGTGAAGGCACAACGGGAGAGAAAGAAAGTGGAAGCGCTGTTTGCAGAACTGAAGAATCAGATCGGGCTGCGTCGCCTACGCCTGCGACGATTGAAGTTCGTACGGGAGCAGTTCTACTTGGCGGCAGCAGCGCAGAATATCAAGCGCCTGGTTCGCTTCCTCTGCAAACCGACAGAACCGCTGGCAGTCAGCGCTTAGAAAGAAAAAGAAGAACCCCCCCTCCCTAAACACTAAGACATCGTCGCAGTCACAGAGTTTTTCAACACCCACGGACGCTATCGCCATCATCGTGCGCAATTGCTACTTTGTCAGACTCGCTAAGCCATATCCCTGGTCATTGAGACTCCAAATCGATCATTGATCGTTTCTGGTCTAGAGTCAGGCACGGGGGAGTACTGTCATTAGCTTCGGACGTGCTGTAAACTTTTGTGCGGTCGTGGAGGACGTTATGAATCCCAAAGCTGCTGCGGTTGTTTCCGCCATCGAGCACGCGACGCGCCATATGAGGACGAAAACCGGCGGAGTGGGGCAACCGCCTCTCGACCCAAAACAGCCGTGGAGTGCACACTGCTCGGCCTTGTTTCGAGAAACAATGCGGCAGCTGGCATCACGAGGTACTTTGGTAGGCCCCCAGTTCGTGGATGAGGATGCGAACGCTAACAAGATAGGAATGAGAATTCGGCATTCTCATGCTGATTGGGAAGAAATCGACATCCAAAACGCCCAAAAGGAAGCCAACAACGGTGCGGTCGTTGTCGGCAGCTATATCAATCCGACTGCCGGCGAACCTGGGCACCTAGGTTTCGTTTATCCGGCGGAGACGCACCGCAGTCACCCGCTTGTAAGGGACGGAAACATCCACAAGAATCCGGCGACCGGGGTGGTCAAAGCCGCCTCTTCGTACGGAGCCGTGCCCGCTGGGACAGTCTTTCCGTTAGGTCATACTTCCTGGTTTAAATACCGTCATACTGTCCGGTCTTGAATTGTACGGAGATTGCTGCGTTCTTCTATGCTGATGCTACCCAACTAGCGAACGATAACGTCCTTTATCATTTACAAGCGGGGGTTAGCATGCAGTGTGGGTTTGAGTGAATATAGTCTTACGATTCTGCACTCAGAATGCGAACTGGTATTTAAACGTTCTCGACGCGAATCTGCTGGGTTCGCCGAGCCAGCAGTTGATTGAATTTTGCCTCGGCTGGCCTGACGATTTTATCCTCCAACACCTCTATCAGCCGGTCGACTGATGGATAACCGATTACGGGTTTGAGCACCCAGTCATGCTTGTTCTGCAAGTCTTTGAACATTGAGAAGGCATCCTCCCCGGTTTGGAGAATTGGGGCGAACGGGACCATGTAATCTGGCACCGTCGCCTGCAGCTCAAGCGGTGCCGACCGGGGGTTGGTAATGTCGACAATCACGAAGTGGGACAGGTTACACAGCAGCCGCACCGTCTCGCTGAAGTCCTTCGTGTCGGGCTTGTCGAAGTTGAAGACGATCGGCACGAAACCGAGATCGCGGAGTTTCCCTTGCAAGCGCTCCAGGACCACCATCCGACCCTCCGTGAAGCGGCCCAGCAACAGCACGGCTTTCTTACCGATGGTGTCGATTACGTTCCGGATCTTGGAATTGTTCAGAAGTAAGTAAACGAATTGAGCAACTTCAAGATTGTCAACGTAAATCGCGGGCTCGTCTGGGGGTGTAATCCGCAAGTTCAACTGAATCGCGTCTTTTAGGTTCACGTTCCAGGCGGCAATTCCATAGATATTGCAGCCGGAAAGGTTAGCTCTTTCCAATTGCGTGCCGATGAGGGTGGCCCTGGTCAGCTTCGCCCCGGTTAGGCTCGCCTCGCTGAGGTTCGTGTTTGTGAGCCTTGCCTGGTCGAGGTCCGCTCCGTCAAGGTGAGCTACCCCGTCAAGTTTCGCTGCTGTGAGATACGCCGCGTTGAGCTTCGCCCGGGTGAGAGTCGTCCCAGTGAGGGTCGCCCCAGTCAGGTTTGCCTCGTAGAGGTCCGCCTGCGTGAGGTTCGCACCGGTGAGGTTTGCCCCGCCGAGGTTGGCACCGCAAAGGGTCGCGTCGACGAGTTCCGCCTGGGTGAGGTCCGCCCCATTGAGGTGCGCTTTATTGAGATACGCCTGATTGAGGCGAGCCTCGGTGAGGTTCGCCTGGCTGAGGTTCGCCTCGAAGAGGTTCGCCGCGGTGAGGTCCGCCCCGGCAAGGTCTGCGTCGATGAGGTCCGCCCCGCTGAAGTTCGCCGTCCGAAGGTCTGGCTCAATATTTCGATTTGGAGGGCGCCGCCACTCATTCCAATGTTTAACACCCTGTTTAAGGTGGACGAGATGTTCGCTGTTGGCCATAATTCGGGACCGTCCCTTGGATGTGTCGAGTTGCCTGCTGATTCGAACTCACTTCATAGCCAGCGCGCATCATGTTTGCCGCTTGCTATTACTTTGCGCGTACTATTTCCCGTCCTCTGCTCCGCATACGCTCCGCAGCCTTTTCGGCGGGCAATGTCCGGAATACTCACTTCGGAATTTGCTCTTTTACTGTACCTCTCAAATCGATGCCGTACTACAACACAAAAACGAATCGACAGCATAGGATCAGAATCCCTGAATCCCGCGGGCTCGATCATAAACAACAGGAGCGCCGACAGCATTACTCGCCTTGGCTAAGTTCGCGTGTTTCTGATCGGAACATGCGGCAATTCAACGCAGCGAGTGAAGCTTTCAACTTGAAGTTTATTTCGCAGCGCGAGATCCGGCTCTCAGTAGTCGCATAACCGAGAAACGCTCCGCCCAACGATTGTCCTCTTGCGTACACGGTTATTGAATGATAATGGAGCTCCACGCCAGGTTGTTCATAGAGGTGAGCGTATCCGCGTGCTCGAGTGTAACCTGGGGCATTCTGGCGATTTCTCTTGACATCGTTAACCCTCAGCAGGAAGATGTCGCCGTCCTAACTTCCCCGTTGACCTAAAAGAAGCGAAGGCTGAACCAGCCGGGTCGTGCTGGGACCTTCCTGTTGGATTCCCGCTCAAGGAACTTGAAACACAAAGCCGAGTTTTTTTGAGGAATTCCTCCCGGCTGCCATCAGCAGAGGAAAGTTGATGGAACCTCTGAACCTGGTGAAACTCATTCCGTTGATGCAGCGAACGGGGGCACAGCAAAACTGAAGGTCGCCCTGATCGATGGACCTGTGGCCATCGACCATCCCGACCTCGCCGGACAGATCATTCAGCAGGTGTCGGTCTGTTCCACGACAAGCAGTGTTGCATGCATGAACGGCACCTTTGTGGCTGGAATGTTGTCGGCGAATCGTGTCTCGGCTTCGGGTGATTAGCAGTGATTAGATGACTTTCAAAAACACATTAAGAGGAGAAAGGAAGGAACTCAATGACGAACACTATCATGCTGTCGCTGGAGAGTCTTGTCAGGCAGAATACATTCAGGAGACCAAATCCAGTTGAAGTGCTCTCTATGCTCTGCCGCTGCCGAATCCTGCTTCTGCTGGCCGCGGCTTTAACCGTCGGCACCTCGGCGCACGGTCAATCTTACTACTACGTGGACTGCTCGGGTACAAATCCGGCAGACTTCTCTACGATCGGCGCGGCGTTGGCAGTGGCCGGACCGAATTCGTACATCCTTGTAACCGGAACCTGCAATGAGAAGGTGAACATTACCAACTTCTCGAATCTCAATCTCGGCGCATATTATGGTTCCGTTGCAACCATTAACGGCAACGTGTCGGTCACTGCTTCGAACAGTGTGTTCCTGTATGGGCTCAACGTTACAAATCCGGCTGGCAACGGCTTTGAAATCAACAGCAGCCACAACGTGACGTTATGGACCTGTACGGCGAACGGAAATGCAGGCACTGGCCTTGGCGTAGCTACGATATCCGATGTGGTCGTCCAAGGACCGGGGTCCTTCGACTCGAATGGCTCGTCCGGGATCGGTGTGGACTCTAACTCGGTTTTGGCCGTGGTGGCGTTGGGCGGTCCGGTAGACATCAGCAGGAACCACGGAGCAGGTGTTGGCGTCAACGACGGCGCTCTGTTCAAGACATACGGAAATGCGACAATCGAAAACAACATCAATACTTCGACAAGCATTCGGCCAAACGGCTATGGCATACAGCTACTTGCCGGTGCCAAGCTTCAGGTTGGGAGTTGCAATGGAACCAACCAGATCTCGGGCAACCAGAGCGGGGGAATCGACGCCCGCGAGCATTCCCGGATCTCGATCTGGGCCTGCGCGCCGGTCGCGGAGAACATTATCAAAGATAATGGCCCGGTGGGAGTCGAACTTGGGATGGGAAGCGAACTCGCTCTGTACACCAACGTCGTCATCTCCGGACACACCGAGGCCGGGATCGATATGTATGGCGGGGCACAGCTCTATATGATCGGCCCGAATCTGATTTCACAAAACGGCAGCAGTGGCAATCCACGCAGCGCCGGCGTCGTAGTCGATGGAAACTCCGAAGCGTATCTGCGTGGCGGAACGATCTCCACCAACGACGGCCCGGGCATCTTAACCCTCGTTAATTCCAGCGTGGACTCTGTGGGCGCAACCTTCCCCGACAACACCAGAGGGAAGATCACGTGCGATTCCAGTGCATACCTGGTGAGCGACCTGCTTCCCGCCCACGGCAATCCGCCTCCCGGAATTCTATGTCGCACGCCGCACGATCTCGGCAACGGAGACCGTGCAGCCGCGGCACCGGTCGCACCCGACTTCACCCCACAACAGAACCAGACCGCGCAATACAAGAAGTTCGCATCACCCAAATAAAATCCGTAATTGCAGCGCCTGCGGCGCAAATGACGAGATGGGCGAAGGTGAAGAGCGGAGGGTCGAGACACCCACCCCGACGTTCTTTTCGAAGGAAATGAGGAATGAGGATGGATCGGGGCTAGCGAGAAGTCAGCTATTTGGGCTCGCCGAAGACTTACACCCAGTCCAACACGATGCCGGAAGAGGTTTCGAGTTGTGGTCCGTTACAATGAACTGTATGCCTCTCCCAGCCAGAGTCCGTGCATTCTTGTTGCTTTTGTCGAATAACGGGCAGTCCAGAATTCAATCGGTCGGGCCATAAGTCGGCTCTCCGGAAACCTGTCTGTACTGAGACCCGGGTCTGGTTTTAGTAGGGAGGAGTTTTCAGGAAAGTGCGAGTGTGGGGGACAGTTTGAGTGGTAGTTTGCGGTCAGCTGGAAAGTTCTGCATAAGCAACTCCTTGGGTAAGTCCTCGGTAACGACGTAGGGTGGAGTTTCGGGCATTCTTACGGGCGACGGTCAAGGAGGCCGTCGCCCATGTCGAAAAAGCGCAGAAAGAAACGACCGCCGAAGCGAGTCCTGGCGCTCCCCGACCTCGAGCAGTCCAAAGCGGCGGTCCTGAACAGCCTTACATCCAAAAGTGGCCAGCGCACTTATGACCGCGCCATCACCGACTTCGTCGACTGGTACTGCTCCGAGCCGCGCCTCGCCTTCAACCGGACTGTAGTCCTACGATACAGGATCTTTCTCGAACAGAAGCAGTACGCAGCAACGACCATCAACCTTCGGCTGGCGGCCGTGCGACGGGTTGCCTTTGAGGCGGCCGACTCCGGCCTGCTCAGTCCGGAACTGGCCGCCGGAATTCGGCGAGTGAAGGGGGTGCGGCGGATTGGGGTTCGGATAGGCAACTGGCTCACGGCTGAGCAAGGCAAGCGGCTCCTGGCGGCCGCGGATCGGAATTCGCTCCGAGGTAAGAGGAACTACGCCATGCTGGCAACGCTGATCGGATGCGGACTCCGACGGGGCGAACTGCTGGGCCTCCGGGTCGACGCCATCGGAGTGCGCGAGGAGCACTGGGTGATCGCCGACTTAATGGGGAAGGCCGGACACATGCGTACGGTGCCGATCCCAGCATGGGTGAAGGCAGCAATCGACGTGTGGAAAGAAGCCAGCGGCATCACGGAGGGTGTGATCTTTCGCTCGATCAACAAGGCTGGCCGGGTTTGGGGGAATGAAATGACGGCGAAGGTGCTGTGGCAGGTTGTTCGCGATGCCGCCGGCAGTTTAGGCATAGCGAAACTTGCTCCGCATGACCTACGGCGCAGCTGCGCCCGCTTATGCCATCTTGCTGGCGGAGAACTGGATCAGATCCAATTCTTGCTCGGGCACGTCTCGATCCAGACCACGGAACGATACCTCGGCTGCAAACAGAAGCTGCAGCACGCGGTCAATGACCGGCTTGGCCTCGAGCCAGATGAGAACCGTTGACCGCGATCCCGGGAGCTGGCGGACCACCGGATCAGTCGCTCCTTGGCGACAAGTGAGGACCTATCCAGAAGCCTCGTTTGGTGGCTATATTGGACGCGCCCCATCCGAGCCTCTGAAGATAATCCATCTTCGTTTTGGGGCGTCCTCTCCACTAACCTTTATGTACAAGAACTGTTAACGATTACTTCGGCATTTCCACCGACTCACTCGCAACTCACTCTTTCTTTGCCGTGGTGCGGACCTGGGATCGCAACCACACGCTGACTCACGGTGAGGTGTGAACTACTTCGCCAGTAGCTCAGCTATCTCTGAAAGCGTGACCACGCGAAACACCCGCGCCGTCTCGTCCCGGCTGGCGGTGACGATGCGCTGGCCGTCGGGCGAGAACACCGCACTGCAAACGACGCCGGTGTGGCCCTGCAGGGTGGCCAGCGGCTGCCCGCTGGCCACCTTCCACAGGCGCGCAGTACCGTCAAAACTGGCGGTGAGGATCCGCTCGCCGTCGGGTGAGAACACCGCGCTCAAAACGCGGTCGGTGTGGCCTTGCAGAGTGGCCAGGAGTTGCCCGCTGGATGCGTTCCACACGCGCGCCGTATGGTCATTACTGGCGGTGAGGATCCGCTCGCCGTCAGGCGAGAATACCGCGCTCTCGACGACGTCGGTGTGGCCTTGCAGAGTGGCCAGGAGTTGCCCGCTGGATGCGTTCCACACGCGCGCCGTATGGTCATTACTGGCGGTGACGATGCGGTGGCCGTCGGGCGAGAACTTCGCGCCCCCAACAGCGCTGGTATGGCCTCGCAGGGTGGCCAGCAGTTGCCCGCTGGTCGCATTCCACACCCGCGCCGTGCTGTCACCGCTGGCGGTGACGATGCGCTGGCCGTCAGGCGAGAACACCGCGCTGTAAATTCTGTCAGTATGGCCTCGCAGGGTGGCCAGCAGTTGCCCGCTGGTCGCATTCCACACCCGCGCCGTGCTGTCACCGCTGGCGGTGACGATGCGCTGGCCGTCAGGCGAGAACACCGCATTGTAAACCCAATCGGTGTGGTCTTGCAGGGTAGCTAGCAGTTGCCCGCTGGCCGCATTCCACACCCGGGCCGTCTTGTCATTACTGGCGGTGACGATGCGCTGGCCGTCGGGCGAGAACACTGCGCTCTCAACTTCGTCTGTGTGGCCTTGCAGAGTGGCCAGCAGTTGCCCGCTGGCCGCATTCCACACCCGTGCCGTGTGGTCATAGCTGGCGGTGACGATGCGCTGCCCGTCAGGCGAGAACACCGCACTGTAAACCCAGTTGGTGTGGCCTTGAAGGGTAGCCAGCAGTTGCGCACTGACTGCATTCCATACCCGCGCCGTGTTGTCCCGACTGGCGGTTAGAATGCACTGGCCGTCAGGCGAGAATACCGCGCTCTCGACGACGTCGGTGTGGCCTTGCAGAGTGGCCAGCGGTTGCCCGCTGGCCGCATTCCACACCCGCGCCGTCTTGTCATCACTGGCGGTGAGGATGCGCTCGCCGTCGGGCGAGAACACCGCCCTCCGAACGGGGCCGGTGTGGCCTTGCAGGGTGGCCAGCAGTCGCCCGCTGGCTGCATTCCATATCTGCGCTGTATTGTCCCGGCTGGCGGTGACGATGCGCTGGCCGTCGGGCGAGAACACTGCGCTAAGAACAATGTGGTTGTCGTCTTTTAGGGTGACCAGCAATTGCCCACTAGCCGCATTCCACACCCGCCCCGTATAGTCATCACTGGCGGTGAGGATGCGCTGGCCGTCGGGCGAGAATACAGCGCTATTAACAGAGTCATCACTGCCGTGCAGCAGGGTGGCCAGCAGTTGCCAACTTACGGCATTCCACACCTGTGCCGTCCCGTCCACACTGGCGGTGACAATGCGCTGGCCGTCGGGCGAGAACACCGCGCTCACAACAGACTCGGTGTGGCCTTGCAGAGTGGCAAGCAGTTGCCCACTGGCCGCATTCCACACCCGTGCCGTGTGGTCATAGCTGGCGGTGACGACGCGCTGACCGTCGGGCGAGAACACCGCGCTCCGAACAGGGCCGGTGTGGCCTTGCAGAGTGGCAAGCGGTTGCCCATTGGCCGCATTCCACACCCGTGCCGTGTGGTCATAGCTGGCGGTGACGACGCGCTGACCGTCGGGCGAGAACACCGCGCTCCGAACAGGGCCGGTGTGGCCTTGCAGGATGGCCAGCAGTTGCCCATTGGCCGCATTCCACACCCGCGCCGTATTGTCAGCACTCGCGGTAAGGATGCGCTGGCCGTCGGGCGAGAACACGGCGGTCTCAACATCGTCGGTGTGGCCTTGCAGAATCGATGACAGTTGTGGGAATAAGTTGGCAACTGCGCTAGAAGCCTCGGGGGTAGGCTCCGTCTGCCAGGCTTTCGCCGCCAGATTCAGGGCTGCCGCTGGATCACGGTTAAGGGTTTCCTCTGCCTGCACAACCAATGCACGAGACTCGGCGATCAATTGTTGCCGACGTGCGTACCATGTTGCTCCGATGGCAATGAGTAGCATCCCTGCGAGAACAACGGAGAACCAGCGAAATCGCACAGCAGCAGAGCGGGCCTTCTCCCGGAGTTGCGCTTCGGCTGAAGCCCGTGCTTCGGCAGCCGCGCGGGCATGCTGTTCGGCAGCCGCTCGCGCCTCTGCTGTCTCTTTCATGCGGTTCGCATTCTCGATCTCCGCCTGCCGACGCCGCTCTTCTTCCTCCCGTTCCTGCTTACGAAGTGCGCTGCTGTCCTGGATGAGCCGCTGCTGGGTGGTCGTCAAGTCCTGCCGCCGCCCGATCAGCCATTGTTCCCCCTCAGATAGAGACACGCCGCGCAAGAGATAACTGGCATCGCACTTGTGCTCGTCCCACTGCTCTACCTGGATTTGGAGTCGCTGCCTCCACAGGAGGAACTCCCGGTCTTCATTGAGCCAGCCTCGCAGTCGGCCCCAATTGCGGATCAGGGCTTCGTGCGCCACTTCCACCGTCTGACGTCCGGACGGTTCTTCACCCTCAGGCCGCCCCATGACTAGCAAACGCACCTCCGGCCCGGCGAGCGTCTGTGCCACCTTCTCGGCGACAAGGTCTGTTGGCTGCAATTCGATTCGTTGCCGCGTGTCTTCGGCGCCTTCCTCGGGCCTGGCCACGCGCACCAACCGGCTCAGAAGTCGACGCACCGCCGTCTGCTCCTGAGGCGCAAACTGTGCGAACACCGCCTCGGCCCGCTGGGCCAGCGCTCCGGTGACACCACCGATCTTGTCGTAGGCAGCATTGGTCAAGGTTCGATTCTGGCGTTTCGACCAAAGCCCCGTCAGAGCAAACTCAAGCAGCGGCAGATTGCCGGGCTCGCTTCCGACATCATGCAGAATCCGGTCGACCAGTCCCGGTTCAAATTCAAGTCCGACGAGTTTACCTGGCTTGACGATGCTCTCCCTCAATTCGTCGCGAGTCAGGGCACCGATGTTGACCTGCGCCGGAGCCAGACGGTCGCTCAGCTCGCGGTCCAGCGTGATGATCTGGCTGTAAAAGTCAGCGCGCAGGGTGACGAGCAGTGTGAAGCGAGCCTTCCCCAGCGCCTGAACCAACGCCCGTGCGAAAGGCCGCCGGTTTGGTTCCGGCGTGAGGGTGAAGAGTTCCTCGAACTGGTCTGCTACGGCGAGCAGGCCTCCAGTGCCGTTGGATTTCTCGATCACGCGGTTAATGACCGATTCGAGCCGGATTTCATCATCAGCCAGCCGCTTCCCGAGCTTGTGTGCTTCGGTGAGTCGATCCGTTTCGCTCAAATCTTGCTCGAGAAGTGGAGCCAGGGCTGAGGCGAGGCGCAGGAACGGATCGGTGCCGGGTGTGAAGGTGATGACGTCCCATGTGATCTCTGGCGGTAACTGGCGACGCAGAAGAGGAACGAGTCCGGCCTGAACTACCGAAGACTTGCCGCTCCCCGAAGGACCGACCACTGCCACCAGTTCCTTCCCCACGGTGAACTTGAACAACTCGTTGGCGAAGGCTGCGCGACCCGCGAAGAAGGCTGCATGCTCTTCGCGAAACGCCTCCAGCCCGCGATAGGGACACAGCGCCGCAGCGCGGTCGGCCGATTGCGGCGGAGCGCACTCGGACGTATTGACAGCGTGCTCAAAGGCGTCCAGTGGTTCGGCTACGGCCACAGTGTCGATTCCGCCACGAAGATCAATCCAGGTGTTCGTAAAGAGAAAACTCGGCGTCAGGTCGGCGCCAGCAAGCAGCACAGGGATCACCGGGAAGGGATGGCCCTCCTTTTCCTCGCGTACCTGGCGGTCGAGAGCAAACCACATCTCGCGCTTTTGCCATCCGCCAAGTTCGCGCCCGATGAAGACGGCCACGGCTCGGACGCCGCGCAGTCCCTGTTCGAGCGCTGTGGGCCATGGAAGGCCAGGAACTAGTTGGTCTCGATCAAGGAATGTTGTAATGCCGCGCGCGGCGAGTAACTTCTGGACTGCGACGACCGACTGTCGGTCGACACCGTTGTAGCTCAAGAACAGTGCGGGTCCATCCATGGCTGGCTGACGGCACGAGCCGCGCCGCTGATAATAGCACCACAGACATACTTGTCTGAACGGCGGGAATCTGGAGCTTGGAGAATCGCGACCGCACCAACTCGGGGAGCCGTTCCACTATTGCCCAGGCAAAACGGCGGTTCCCTGAAATCGAGTGTCCGAACTTGATCGAGTGATCTGAATTGATTCAAACACGCCCTCAACTCCTCGGGGTTCTGAAATCAGTAAAGGGCGATTCGTGCCACGAAGTTCACGAAGATCCGATTCGATGAAGCGTGTTGAGCGCTTTGTGGGAAGTGTGGGACGAACCGAATTAATGAGAATTAGTCCCCTGTAACGGCGTAGTGCGGAGTTTCGGGCACTCTCACGGGTGATGGTCAAGGAGGCCGTCGCCCATGTCGAAACGCAAGAAGAAACGACCGCCGAAGCGGGTCCTAGCCCTTCCCGATCTCGAACAATCCAAGGCGGCTGTTCTGAACAGCCTGACGTCGAAAAGCGGCCAGCGAACTTATGATCGCGCGATTACTGACTTCGTCGAGTGGTACTGCTCAGAGCCTCGTTTGGCATTCAACCGCACGGTAGTTTTGCGCTACCGGATCTATCTCGAGCAGAAGCATTACGCGCCAGCGACCATCAACCTCCGGCTGGCTGCCGTCCGGCGGGTTGCCTTCGAGGCTGCCGACTCCGGTCTGCTCAGTCCGGAACTCGCCGCCGGAATTCAACGAGTCAAGGGAGTGCGATGGATTGGAGTTCGGATGGGAAACTGGCTTACCGCCGAGCAAGGCAAGCAACTGCTCGCTGGTGCGGACCGGCAGTCGCTGCGGGGCAAGAGGAATTACGCGATGCTCGCGACATTAATTGGATGTGGACTCCGACGAGGCGAACTGCTCGCGTTGCGTGTTGGTTCTATCCAGTTGCGTAAGGCACACTGGGTTATTGCCGACCTGCTGGGCAAGGCGGGGCACATCCGTACCGTTCCCGTACCGAGTTGGGTGAAGGCGGCGATCGACGACTGGAAGCAAGCCGGCGGCATCACGGAAGGCGTGCTGTTTCGATCCATTTAACAGGGCGGGACGGGTCTGGGGCAATGGAATGACGCCAGGTGATATGGGAGATTGTCCGGGAGGCCGCCTCGCAGAACAGGCACCGAAAGGCTTGCTCCGCATGACCTACGCCGCACTTGCGCGAGGTTGTGCTATCTAGCGGGCGGCGAATTGGAGCAGATCCAGTTCCTGCTTGGACACATTTCGATCCAGACCACGGAGCGTTACCTTGGGTGTAAGCAGAGACTGCAGTGCGCCGTGAACGACCGGATAGGGATCGAGCCGGAAGACCACCGATGACCGCGGTCGCAGTGATAGGTCGCTCCTTGGCGACAAGTGAGGACCTATTTCCCTGAATTGCCCTTTGAAGGCGAGCAGAGCACCCTGCCCACCTCGACTCTTCCACCAAGACGCGCGTCCGACCCGTGGGAACCGATCCGTTCGTACCTCCATCGTCGCACCACGTAAGCAGTCGGCGCTTTGCGAGCATTTGTTTGCCGGGGCCAGTCGGTGCCGGGGACGAACGAATAAGTCCCGATCACGAAGCGTTCGGGATTTAAGGTAAGGGCGGGCAGGTCTCGGACGGAAAGTAGCGTTGGCACTCCTTGGCAGTGAAGGTACGCGTAACACGGCTGCGAGCCAAGTCGAGTAATTCGCGCAGGTCGAGCGCGTAGACCCGAACAATACCGTCCTGACTGGTTCTGGCGAGGCGCTTGCCATCGGGGCTGAAGGCCACACCCCAAACAGAGTCCAACTGGTTGCGGAGAGTTAGCAGTTCCTTGCCGCTCTCCGCGTCCCACACCTTCGCCGTCCCGTCCCCACTGGCGGTGGCGAGGCGTTTGCCATCGGGGCTGAAGGCCACAGCTGTAACAGAGTCCAAGTGGCCGCGCAGGGTCAGCAGTTCCTTGCCGCTCTCCGCGTCCCACACCTTCGCCGTCCCGTCCCCACTGGCGGTG
>Ga0070732_10000721_pt1 | contig 19359 bp, 13 predicted proteins | sample Coa_R1_5_FD_66449 | JGI IMG/M metagenome (GOLD analysis project Ga0070732, IMG submission 66449) | Surface soil microbial communities from Centralia Pennsylvania, which are recovering from an underground coalmine fire - Coalmine... | ecosystem: Environmental > Terrestrial > Soil > Unclassified ... | reverse complement strand
CGCAGAGGAACAGGCCGGCTTTCTGGGCCGCGGCTGCCAGCAGCAGGGTAGGACTTTGGCCCTTGCACGCTTTCAAAGCCGCACCGGTGTAGCCCAGTTCCTGAGCCAGCTTCAGGCTCTCCAGGTCGATCAGCGATTCATCAATCACAATGGGCCTGAGCTTCGCGGCCTCGTGCATGACATTGTGCCGGTTGGCTTTCAGATCGCGGGCGGTGGGCTGCTCGATGTACTGAATGCGCTCGAAGCCGTGCGGCCGCTGCTCTTTCACCCGGGCCAGGAATTCAAGCAGGTAGCCCACGTTGGCACAACGTTCATTGAAATCGAGGGAATAATGCCATTGCCGCACGCCGCGCTCGTGCTGGGTCTCCGCGGCGGCTTCATCGACTTGCAACACGCGCTCCACGTCCCAGCTCAGATTGTCGCCATTCAGTTTAATCTTCAGATGTGTCAATCCGTCGGCCCGAATCCACTCCGGCAGCGTCTCCGGCAAGCCGTCGTTGATCCGCTGCTTGATGTCGGCATCGGTAATCGGGTCGAGCGCGCCGATCAAGTGATAGAGCGGCATCCGCGGCTTGGCCTTTGGCAGTACATAGCGCTCCAGGTGTTCGCCGGCGTACTCCGGTCCAAGATAGTGATCGAGATCGCGCGGCAAAAACTCGCGGCTGTAGGTCTGGTAACAATTGCGGCCATGAACTTTGCCGAACGCGTCGTGAACGGCGGCATCGAACGGGCTCGCTACCACCAGAGCGCACAATTGCGGAATCGGCTCGGCCAGCTTAAGTTCCCGGCTCACCGCATCCGCAGCGCGGAAGATGTCTTGCTCCAACGCGTGAAAAAGATCGATAGGATGGCCGGTTTCCTTGCAGCCGGCGAAGAGGCGACAAACGCGCTCGGCCAATGCCTTCATGGCCGCGAGGGTCTGATCGTAATTCAACACGCGGCTTGGGAACGACCAGACATTGCCGAGCGGCATCGAGCCGAAGCCGCGGGCGCTTTTGCCCGCCACGGTGCGCACGTTGGCATGCACGTTCAGGATGGTGACTCGATCCAGCGCAATGCCGCCAAATTTGATGGGCGTGCGGTAATTGAAGTCTTCGTAGCCGAAGACTACTGAGTCGAGGCGAATATCGGTTGGCAGGGGAGGCATAAGGGGTTCTCTAATTCTCTGCGTTCTTGGCGTTCTCTGCGGTTATGTGCTGATCGTATTTAACCGCTGAGGGCGCAGAGAACGCAGAGCCCCTTCCAGCTCGATAAATCATATTTTCGTGAGCCGATATAGCCAGCACGACATCAGAAATGCCGCCACGCCGGCACACAACACGCCGCCGCTTAGCATGAAATTGAACATAGCAGGAAAGGAATCATAATACGGCTTCTGAAAGACGTACCACTCCTCCGGCCCAGTAGGCGAGGCAATCGGCTTGTGGCGCTGCTGAAATTCATCGAAGAAATGCTCGTCGTGCATGTCGGCCCCGGCGGCAATCTTCGCAGCCTCGAAGTCCTGATACTCCTTCTGATAGCGCTGCCCGTACGCCAGCTCATCGTCGAAATTCGGCCGCAGGTTCGCCACCTCTTCGGCCGGCAGCGTCTGCTCAATCTCCTTTTGCCGGCTATCGCAATGGTCGCGCAGCGCCTGCTGGATTTCGGGCTTGGGCCAGTAGCGGCTGGCCAGCTGCTTGCAGCGCTCGTAAGCCGTCCAGGCAATCCGCCGCTGCCCAACGCGCAGCATGATCTCGCCGATGCACAAACAGAAATGCGGATTCGCCCCGCCGCCCTGCCGCCACATGCCGATGATGGCCAGCATGGGGTCATCGAACTCCGCGTGGCTGCGATGCGATCGTACGGGTACGTCCTTCCAATCTTCTTCCGCACCAACAATCATAATCGCGTCGCGCACGCCCTTCACGTTGTCCCACACCTCCGGCAGTCGATCCTCGTTGCCACCAATCACATTCCATTGCCGTTGAAATTCGCGTTCATCCACGTAACCCAAACCAAAGAATGAAGCCCGCCCGAAAGAGTCCTTGCTTCTATCTTTAAACCGCGCGACATGCTCCGACGTTCGCAATTCCCCCCAAGGCTGGTCAATCCGATCCCCTACAAAATCGAACTTCGTCATCAACTTCGGATCATCGCTGGCGGCAAGCAGAAACTCGGCTAGCACAATTTGCCAAACTTCGCGCCCGAAATGCGCTTCCGGGTTCACCTCGACTGATTTCTTCAGCAGATCGATCCCTTCGCGCACCGCGTCTTTGCCTTTCGAGTCGCCGGCAATCGCCTTCGGCATATTCGTGTGGACGATGAAGGTGCCGAGATTGGCGTAGGTTGTGTACAAATCACGGCCGCTCAGGCCGCGCTTTTGCTGAAGTTCCAGCTTGTTGCGAAGGAGCGGAATCGCCTCGGCAGGCTTGCCGAGCCGGTCGAGGCCAGTGCCGATGTCGTCGTACAGGCCGAAGGCTTCGTCGGAATCGGCGGGAACCGATTTCAGCTTCTCGCGCGCCAGCCGTTCGCGCTCCATGTACCAGACCGAGCCGTGCTTCGGATAGCGCTCGTGAATGACATCATGCGCCATGGCAAAGCGGAACGAGGCCGCATTCGGCGACTTGGGCACATGATGCGGAAGGGGAACGGATTCGGTTATTGGGCCCGTGTTGGTGCGAAACAGAAAAGCGCTGCCGATGCAGCCGGGCACAAAGGCGACGCCGGCCGCCAACAGCGTCCAGATAAGTCGCCCGCCACGCGACATGACTCATGCTTTCGTCGAGGGCCTGCGAAGGATCATCAATCCCGCCCCGGCCAGCAGCGCTCCGCCGGTGCCGTACAGCACCAGCGGCGTATTCGATGAAGGCTGTGAATCGGTCGAAGGCGCCGGCGGCGCCTCGCGCTTGTAACTCGAGCGAAACTCGCGCTCGTGCCCCGGTAATTCCGAGTCATTCAGGCAAGCCGACGCAACGCCGCAAAGCGCGAACAGACAGGCGAATGTAGCGAGCAAGCGGAACATAAGGCACCCGATGGGAGTTGGAAAAGGGAACCTTCCATTCAGTCTGCGCGGGCGCAGCAGCGTTGTCAACAAGAATTCGGATTATTTGCGCCAGCAAGAAAAAACTGACGCCTACGAAATTCCAAGCTGGGGAACTAGGATTCGAACCTAGACAAACTGATCCAGAGTCAGTTGTGCTACCGTTACACTATTCCCCAAAAATGCCTGTTTCCAAGGGCTTTCAGCGGCTTTTCCCTTCTGCCTTTCATTTACCTTTTTGAAATCCCACCATTTTATCGCCTCACCATTCGCCACCAAATCGGCACTGGAATGCTAACAAAAAACCCCCTACTCGTGTAGGGGGAATTGGTCAGGTGTCGTGGCTACTGTTAGCGGAATTTGAGTCGTGGCGCAGGCGTGCGTCGAAGAATCGTGCAACCGGCGGACGCGCCCTCGGTGGCCGGGGCAAATTCGAGCCCTGTAGGTCAGGCTTCCCAGCCCGACCGATTCACTTCTTGTCGACGTACTTCTCGCCGAGCAGGTCATCGAGTATCCTCTGTTGCTCCTTGCTCAGGGTTTCCCGAACCTTCTTCGGCACGCTAAAAGTCAGCCTGATTAATTTTCGTGCAGCTTCTTGATTCGTGATCTTCTTCGCCTCCACGTCCGCGCGCAGCTGCGCCGTGTATTCGGTCGCCAGTTTGCCGTAGGCCGACTGAAGTTCCCGGACCTCCGGATCGCCCATTTTCAATGCCGAGCGAATTTCCGGGTAATCGAAGATCTCCATCCCGCGCACCTGCAAGACAATCTGCTTCATCCGCTTGAGCTGGGCGGGCCAAAGCGTTTCGCTGTACACCTTGCACAAGTCATCAACCACCTGAATTTCGAGGCCCCGCAACTTCGCGTTCTTCTCGCGCTCAGAGAGCTTGGAATTCGCAACTTCGCCGCAGGCTTTACTGTAGCGCTGCCAAATCTGCGTCCGCCGCTCCTCGCTGCCCTTGAGACTGCGCTCCTGGTCCGGTGTGATTTTCAGCTCGGCCTTCATTTCAGCGGTAAAAAACGTCAGGATATTGGGCGCCGAATACACGCAGCGCTTCTCGGCATCGTTGGCGAGCGCGGCCGTGGAGATTGAAAGCAACCAGGCGGCGGCGAGCACCAAGCGCGAAGTGGAAGTCATCGATTGCCTCGGTGTGGTGCGGGGCGACGGCAGGTCGGTGAATTATCGACCCAATGCGGCCCGACACGCAAGCATAGGTCGAAAATGCCGGTGCGGCAGCGCGTAGTTGCGTTGAGGAAGTTCATCGAGAAGAAAGCCGACGCCAAGAATCTTCGGATTGCTCCAAATCTTGATCGCACAAATGGGCCGAGGCGTTGGGCCGAAAGCTGGAGGTGGGACCGGCGGCGGATTAAGCCGCGCGAGCGCGCTCGGAATGGAGGCTTCCCGCTTAGTCTCCCGGATTCCGCGGGCTGCTATTTGCGAATGCAATACACGTTCTCGACGGTCCGCAGGAAGAGCGAGTCGCCCGTTACAGCCGGTGTGGACCAGCACATCTCATCGATCTTGTTCTTGCCCAGAACCTTGTATTCCGGACCGGCTTTCAGCACGTGGGTGGTGCCGCTGTCGTCGAGGCAAAAGACCTTGCCGTCGCAAGCCCAGGGGGACGAAGTGAAGCCGCGGGCGCCGGGAATTCGCTCTTTGTAAAGCTGCTTGCCGGTCTTCGGATCGTAACAGCTGACAAGGCCGCCGCGATCTTCGAGGACGTACAGGTAGCCGTCGTAAATCAGTGGCGAAGGGGTGGCAGGCCCGGCCTGGGGCAGCTTCCACAAAACATACTCGTTCGACTTCTCGCCGTCCTTGAGAGTGATGGTGCCGCTGCCGCCTGGCTTGATGGCGAAGAAAGGCCGAGCGCCGCCGCCGAACCCGCCGCCGTTGCCACCTGGCCGTCCGCCGCCCGGAGGCCCGAATCCACCGCCACCCATGCCCATCCCACCGGGACCGCCGCCCGAGCCGACATACAGCATCTCTTCGGTGGCCACCGGCGACGCCTTGATCTGGCCGTTCACGCCGCTCATTTCCCAAAGCTGCTTGCCGGTGGCCGGGTCATAGGAACGCACGCTGGGGCTGCCGACGCACACAATCTCGGTGCGCGTTTTGTTTTTCCAAACCAGCGGCGTGCTCCAACCGGTGCGCTCGCTGCGGTTCGTGCGCCACAATTCCTTACCGGTTTTCGCGTCCAGCGCCACGAGGAACGACTTCTGTTCGTTGTCGCACTGGATGAACAGCCGGCCGCCGTCCAGTGCCGGCGAACTGCCGGTGCCATTGCCCATGGCCATTGGATAAGAACCGAGCTCCGCCTTCCAGACGAATTTGCCGGCCAGGTCGTAGCAAAACACGCCGGTCATTCCGAAATACGCGTAGACGCGCTCGCCATCGGTCACCGGGGTTTCGGTCGCATACGTGTTGGTGGGATTGGTGGGGATCGTGGGCTTCTGCTCGGCGGCCGTTTGTTTCCAGAGGATCTTTCCATCGGCCGCGCTGAGGCAATAGATTTCGAACTTGTACACCTCGTCGGGAGGCTTGCCGCCGCCAAAGCCGCCGCGGCCGAATCCGCCGCCGGGTGGGCCGCCGCCCGGAGGGCCGAACCCGCCGGGGCCGCCAAAACCGCTCGCAGGTTTCTTTTGCTTGTCGCTTACTGCCGAGGTCACGAAAACTTTGTCGCCCCATACGATCGGTGCCGACCAGCCATAGCCTGGAATCTTGGCTTTCCACGCGATGTTCGTCTTGGCCGACCACTCGTCGGGCAGGCGCGCTTCGGCCGACATACCGGTGCTGTTCGGCCCCCGAAACTGAGGCCAGTCGGCCGCCGACGCCAGGCCGGTTCCCAGAAGGAAGAAGCACAGGACCAAAGTGGGGCGCATGATTGTCTCCTCCACGCGGGATAAAAATGCTCCGCTCAGAGTAAGCAATCGGCGATGAGGAACTGGTGAGAGACGCATGCCTGACAATGACCCAGGTGGCCTAACGCATTGGCATCGCACCCCGGCTCTCTCGCGCCTCGAAACCGGCAAACGACCGGTGCTACCAGGGTCGGCGCTCGCCAGCAGCAAGGATGAGGTGAAAAAAGGAGCAAACCGGAATGATTCTAATTGCTGCCAGAGTCATTCCGTCTGCCCCCGTGGTTTCCACCGGAACCTGCGATGCCCGTTTTTCCCTTTCTCAATTGTGTTTCAATTCTTGAAATCGCGTCGTCGGCAGCTCATGGTTTCGTGGCCGACGAAACCGAGGAAGGCCCCAAATGCCTCGCGCAAGCGTGTACTCGGCACTCGTTTTGCTCTCTTTCCGCACCTAAGGACTCCTGAGCGCATTAGGCGCTGAACTTTCTCCCGGAAAACGAGTACTGAATAGCTGGGATGCCCGCTCTGTAAGGCAAGCAGTTGCCTATTCAATGTTACGGTTCGTTCTCATCCGCGACGGAGACCATCATGAGCGACCTCCTGACTTGGATTGTGTGCGGTCTAATCGTCGGCCTGATTGCGCATTGGCTGGTCGCAGGCCGCTCTCCCGGTGGCTTCCTGCGGACCATTCTCGCGGGGATCACCGGCGCCGTTGCGGGCGGCCTCCTCTATGGCTTCGTCCGTGGGCGTCTGCCGATCTGGTTCGGCAGTGCCTGGGAAGTCTGGATCTTTCCAATCCTTGGAGCGTTTGTGGTTATCCTCATCTACACGCGCTGGCGGCGCGGTTCGTGGGGAGGACACTGGTCGTGGCGGCGGTGGTGGTAGTTCCGAAACGAGGTGAGTTATGCGTAAGTTACTGGGTGGGTTGGTGATCATCATTTTGCTTGTAGTCGCTGTGGGCATCTGGCGCGGCTGGTTCAACTACTCGATGAACAAAACAGACCCTGAAAGACCGAGCATTGAGGTGAACATCGATAAAGGGAAGCTGGAATCGGATATCGGAAAGGGCAAGCAAAAGCTGCAAGAGTCGGCCGACCAGGGAAAGGGCGCCTTGGAACACAAGTAATCCGCCTCGTCTAAGAGACGAGAGCATCAGCAGCCCAACAGTTTACTTTGTGGTTACTCCCTAAAAGTGAAAACAATCATGCCTGCAATCCTCTCGCCGCCGTCCGCTCCGAAGAAGGAACCAATGGCGCCTCCGCCCGAGGTGGACGTCCTCGAGGCAAAATTCCCGGAATTGGGCGCCTTCCCCAAGGACCAAGGTGTATTCTTTCGCGTCTGGGCGCCGAACGCGACCAAGGTCGCGGTTGCCGGCTCGTTCAACAATTGGTCGGCGACAGCCCATCCGCTGCAGCGCGACGACCAAGGCTGCTGGGCCGGCCACGTTGCCGAGGCGCAGGTCGGACACGAATTCAAGTACGCCATTAGCCACGGCGAAAACACTGTCCTCAAGAACGATCCCCACGCGCTACGAATCAACAATGCCTCGAAGAACGCGGTCATTCAGCGCTCCGACTTCGAATGGAAAGATGACTCCTTCCATCTTCCGCCCTTGAATGAATTGGTCATTTATGAAATCCATGTTGGCACGTTCGCTCGCTCCAACCCGAACTTGCCGGGAACCTTTGCCGGGGTCAAGAAGCTCTTGCCCTATTTGAAAGCGCTGGGCATCAACGCGATCGAACTGATGCCGCCGGCCGAATTCCCAACGGCGCTGTCGTGGGGTTACAACACCACGAACCCGTTTGCGGTCGAAGAGAGCTACGGCGGCCCCGATGGGTTGCGCGATTTGATCCGCACGGCGCATCAAAACGGCATCGGTGTAATCGTCGATGTGGTCTATAACCATTTCGGGCCCGGCGAATTGGATCTATGGCAGTTTGACGGCTGGAGCGAGAACAATCTGGGCGGCATCTACTTTTACAACGACCACCGCGCCAAGACTCCCTGGGGCGATACCCGACCCGATTTCGGCCGAGCCGAAGTGCGGCAATACCTCCGCGACAACGCTTTGTTCTGGCTCAAGGAGTTTCGCGCTGACGGCCTGCGCTTCGACATGACGGCGTTTATCCGCAACATCAACGGCGGGGCGAACGCCAGCGAGGATCTGCCCGACGGCTGGTCCTTGCTGCGGTGGATTAATGACGAAGTGCAAAAGTTTTTTCCTGGCCGCATTACTATCGCCGAGGATCTTCAGAACAACGAATGGCTCGTCAAGGGCACCGGTGCCGGCGGCGCCGGGTTCTTCACGCAGTGGGATGCGGCCTTCGTGCATCCGGTTCGCGCCGCGGTCGTCACGCCGGCCGACGAAGATCGCAACCTGCAGGCCATCCAAAGCGCCCTGGCCGCCTGTTACGATCAAGATGCCTTCAAGCGGGTGATCTACAGCGAATCGCATGACGAAGTCGCGAACGGCAAAGCCCGCGTGCCGCAGGAGATTTCCCCCGACAATCCCGGCGGCTACTTTGCCCGGAAGCGGTCCACGTTGGCTGCCGGTCTGGTCTTTACGGCCCCCGGCGTGCCCATGCTCTTTGCCGGGCAAGAGTTCCTGGAAGATCGCTGGTTCCGCGACGATGAACCACTCGACTGGTCCAACCTCGGCGCATTCGTCGGCATCAATCAACTCTACCGCGACTTGATTCGCCTGCGGCTCAATCGCGACGGCAACACGAAGGGGCTCATCGGCTCGAAGATGCAGGTCGTTCATGTCAATCCGGCGGATAAGGTGATCGTCTTCTTTCGTTGGTACGACGGCGGCCCCGGCGACCACGTCGTCGTCATCGCCCATTTCTCTAATGCGACTCGGAAGGGTTACAAGTTTGGCCTGCCCGCCGGCGGACGCTGGAAAACGCGCTGCAATTCCGACGCCAAGGTGTACTCGGAAGAGTATGCCGGCGTGACGCCTTCCGAGCTGGACGCCTTGCCCGGCGACTACGATGGTCTGCCGCAGTTCGGCTTGACTGACCTGGGTCCCTACAGTGTCGTGGTGCTGTCCCAAGATTCGCCGAAGTGAGATTTGGGCTGACGGCGATGCAGCGCAGGCGGACTGCGCTTTTTTTGAGCAACACGAAAAATCTGACATTCATATCTGTTAGGAGTTACGCAGTAGCTCCGTTGGTCAGTTGGTAGCGAGGGTTGGCGAGGTAGGCGCGGACGGCGTCGCGAGTGATGTCCCACTTGGCCTGCAACCAGCAGATGCCGGTCCGAAAGCACCAACTCTCCAGCCGCAGGAAGGCCCGTAGCGCCAAGCCAATGTGGTTGCGTTGGGCACAGGCCGACCGCGCTTGGCAACGTTCGATCATCGTCCCCTGCTTGAGGCCGCGATGAAACTCCTCGATTCGCCAACTGTGCTCGGCCAAGGTCAGCCGTTGCAGTTCATCCATCTGGAGGTCATTGGTGGCCCAGTATTCCGTGTCCCCGTCCTTGGCGACGATCCGAAACACCTTGATCAACCCGTATCCTTCCAGATGCACCACCGCCCCCGCCGCCGGCACCACTACTTCCCGGATGGGCCGCCAGCCCGTGCGGTCCGGGTTCACGTTCCGGTTGAACTTCAGCCGCGTCAGCCACCGCCAGCCCAAGGTCCGCACCAACTTCAGGTTGTCCAAGCCACTATTCCAGTCACCATTCGCGCCACAATTTTCGGCCGCCCTACAACTCCAGCACGGTCTCCACCACTTCCGGCGCGGCGGTGTCGTTGACCTGGAAGCCCAGATCCTTGGCCAGGGTCAGCATGCCGGCGTTTTCGCGCAACACCGGGCCGATCAGCCGGCGGACGCCGCGTTGCTTGGCCACCTGGATCAGTCGCTGCATCAGGTGCCGGCCGAGGCCCAGGCCCTGGTACATGTCGGCCACGGCGATGGCGTACTCGGCATCGCCCGACCCGGCGTGCAGGAAATAGCGCGACACGCCCAGGAAGCGCGGCCCCTGCTCGAAGTGCCGCACCGCCGCCAGGGCCATCTCGCGGTCGTAATCGAGGTGGCACAGCCGCACCAGGTTATCGTGCGTGAGCCGCTTGAGCATGCTGAAGAAACGCAGGCGAATCGTGCGCTCCGAAAACGAATCGAAGAGTTGCAGCAGCAGCGGCTCGTCTTCCGGGCGAATCACGCGGACGGTGATCGGCGTGCCATCGGAGAGTTTCCAGTCCGTCGTGAGTTGATTCGGATACGGATGAATGGCCACACGCGGCTTTTCCGACCCGGGCGGAGCCAGCAGCACGCGCGCATCGAGGGCGATCAGCCGCTCCGGAGTGGCCAACAGCGGGTTGATGTCGATCTCGCGAATGTCGGGCCGGTCCACGACGAGCTGGCTGAAGTGTACGAGCAGCGTTTCCAGCGCTTCCAGGTTCACCGGCTTTTTGCCGCGCACGCCTTGCAAGGCCTTGTAGATTTTCGTGCGCTCCATCAACCGGCGAGCGAGGGTGCGATTCAACGGCGGCAGGCCGAGCGCCTGGTCCTGGAAGACCTCCACCAGCACGCCGCCGGCGCCGAACAGGATCACGGGACCAAATTGCCGGTCGATGGAACTGCCAAGGATGAGTTCATAGTCGCGGTCGCGGATCATGGGCTGCACGGTCACGCCGTCAAAGCTGTTCTCCGGCAAGCGTTGGGCGTGGGCGTAAAGCTCGGCGTTGCGCTTGATGACTTGCCAGGCCTGCCGCACCGCGGCTTCATCCACCAGGTGCAACTTCACGCCATCGGCATCACTCTTGTGCGTGATGTGCTCCGAGAGCAGCTTCAGCACCACCGGGAAGCCGATTTGCTTCGCGGCGCTCACGGCCTCTTCTCCCGAACGAGCCGTGATGGTGGGGACCACTGGCAAGCCATAAGCGGCCAGCAGTTCCTTGGCTTCGTGCTCATTCAACAACAAACGATTCTGCTTTCGGGCCGACGCGATGATCTGATCGACCTTCGCAATATCGGGGTTCCAGCCTTCAGGCAGCGCCGGTGGCGTTTCGTACAGCAGTTCCTGGTTCTGCCGGTACAGCACCATGTGCAGGAAGGCGCGAACCGCAGCTTCGGGGGTGTCAAACGTGGGCAGACCGGCCCGCTGGAGCAATTCGCGGCCATGGCGAACCGAGGGCCCGCCCAGCCAGGCAGCCAATACCGGCTTCCCCGGCGTGCGGGCAAAGTCGGCGACTTGTTTTGCTGTCTCCGTTGGGTCGGTCATTGCCTGCGGCGAAAGGAGAATGAGTATGCCCTGGATGTTCGGATCGGCCGCCAGGACTTCGACAGCTTGCCGGTAGCGCTCGGGAGTGGCGTCGCCGAGCACGTCGATGGGGTTGGCATGACTCCAGAACGGCGGCAGCACCTTATCGAGCGCGGCCTTCGTTTCTGCGCTCAAGCTGGCCAGCTGTCCGCCCAGAGTCATGAGATCATCGGCAGCCATCACGCCTGGGCCGCCGGCATTGGTAACGATCGCCAGGTTGGGGCCCAACGGTTGCGGCTGCATAGCCAGGATTTCCGCCATATTGAACAACTCGCGGATGGTGATCACGCGCAGCACGCCGGCCCGACGAAAGGCGGCATCGAAGACCTTGTCGGCCCCGGCCAGGGCGCCGGTGTGCGACGCAGCCGCCTTGGCCCCGGCTTCATGCCGGCCCGCCTTGATGACGATCACTGGCTTGGCCCGAGCCACATTCCGGGCAGCACTCAGGAACTTCCGCATGTCGCCGATCGATTCCATATAGATGAGAATGCTCTGCGTGCCAGGGTCGTCGCCGAAATAATCGATGAGGTCGGCGAAATCGACGTCCACCATCGCCCCCACGCTCACGAAGCTGCTGAAGCCCACGTGCGTGTCGCGAGCCCAGTCGAGAATGGAAGTGCAAATCGCGCCGCTTTGGCTCAACAGGGCGATGTGCCCCGGCCGAGCCATTGTGGCGGCGAAGCTGGCATTGAGCCGGCTCGGCGGATGGATCACGCCCAAACAATTTGGCCCGATGAGCCGAACCTTCCCACGGGCAATGTCGCGGATTTGGTTTTCAAGCGCTCGGCCTTCAGCCCCGAGTTCCGAGAACCCGGCGGAGATGATGATCGCCCCCTTCGCTCCGATCTCGACGCACTCGCGCACCGTGGCGGGCACCGTGGCGGCCGGCGTGGCGATCACTACGAGATCCACGGCATCGCGCACATCGCGCAAGCTGCGGTAGCAAGCCACGCCGTGCACGGCTTTGCGATTTGGGTTCACGGGGTAGACCACGCCGCCGAACGGATTCTCCATCAGATTGCGCATGAGGATGTTGCCCACGCTGCCCGGCGTGGCGCTGGCGCCGATCACCGCCACCGATTCCGGCTGAAAGATGGGCGTGAGAGAACTGGCAACAATGGAGGGCATGGCATCTCTCCTTGCAGGCGAGGTTCAGGCTCGGATTGTCGGAACTGGTACAGGCTGGCACAATTGTGGGAGAGGAATGCCACCAACCATTCCATCGAAGAGAATATGCTGCCCAGCCTTATTGTTCCACAAGCAAAATCGATTTTGGCCGCGGAGACAGCGTGAGCGACATCCCTGCATTGCTAGGCGGCCAGCCAGTGCGGCCGCAAGGTCCGCCCGAATGGCCCGGCCGCGATCCCGACGTGACCGCCGCCGCGAACGCGGCCCTGGTCGACGGCTCCTGGGGCCGGTACGAGGGCGCGCACGTCCAACAATTCGAAACGGCTCTGGCCGAAATGCAGCAGGCGCCGTTTGCCCTTACCTGCGCCAGCGGAACGCTCGCTATTGAAATCGCGCTGCGGGCGATTCCGGTTGGTCCCGGCGATGAAGTGATCGTCGCGGCCTATGATTATGAGTCGAATTTCCTGTGCGTACACGCCACCGGCGCCACGCCGGTGCTGGTGGATGTTGCCCCAAACAACTGGAACATCGCCCCGAATCAAATCGCGGCCGCAGCCGGGCCGAATACCAAGGCCATCATTGTCTCGCATCTGCACGGCGGCCTCGTTCCGATGCGCGAGGTGCGCGAAATCGCCGACGGCTTCCGAGCAAGGCTCATCGAAGACGCGGCCCAGGCGACCGGGGCCATGGTGGACGGCAAGCGGGCTGGCAGCTGGGGCGACTTCGGCATCCTCAGTTTCGGCGGCTCGAAGCTGCTCAGTGCCGGCCGCGGCGGGGCGATTCTCACCCATCGGAATGAATTCCATCAACGGATGCGGCTACTATTGCGCCGTGGTTACCAGCAGTGGGCTCCGCTTTCCGTACTCCAGGCAGCCCTGTTGCTGCCCCAGTTGGCGAAGCTGGAAGAACGCAATGCAACCCGCTCCGCAAATGTCGAACGGCTCAAATCCTTGCTCGCTGATTTGCCTGGCTGGCGCTTCTTCGAGAATTCGATTCCGGACTCGCAGCCGGCTTACTACAAGCTTGGCGTGCAATTCGATGCCCAGGCCTTCGGCCTGCCACGCGAACGGTTTCTCGAGGCAGTGCAAGCGGAAGGAATCGCCTTGGATTCCGGCTTCCGCAGTGTCCATGTTGGCCGCTCGCCGGCGCGCTTTCGCGAAGCGTCGAGACTAACGGAAGCGGAACGAGCCCATCACGGGGCCGTGGTGTTGCACCATCCCATTCTGCTCGAAACGCCGACCGCAATGGCCGAGATTGCTCAAGCGGTTCGTAAAATATATGTTAATGCCGACCGGCTCGGCCGCCAGGATGGACGCCCCAACCCTCGCCCTCGAAAGGATCCTGCCTTATGAAGCGCATCACTTTTACTCTGCTGGCCGGCGCGCTCATCCTCGTGGCCGCGACCGCCCGAGCCGCCGATGGCCCCGCCGGCAGCTGGCGGTTCAGCGCGCCGGGGAGCAATCTCAACGTATTGCTCAAATTCGAGGAAAAGGGCGGAAAATGGACGGGGCAGTTCATTGGCCCGCTCTCCGATTCGACCAAGGCGCCGCCTATCCAGGATTTGGCGGTGACGGAAGCGGGCATTCGTTTTGTCCTGAAGGCAGGGCGGGAACTGAGCTTCGACGGCAAACTGCCGCCCGACAAGAATGGCCGGATTATGGGAACGTTGATTGGGGTGCTCCCCGCCAACCGCATGATTTCGGCCCAGCTCGATGCCAGTAAACTCAAGACGTTCGACGAGTTTGAATTCAACAAGGAGATTCTGGAGCAATCGACCGACCCCATGACGACGCTCGACACCGCCATCGACCTGATCAAGCAGGCCGGGCAGAAGAAGGCCAAGGCGGATGAGGTTCGCCCCTGGGCCGACAAGGTCTACCGGCTCGCAGACGCCTATGGCAGTCGCTGGCAGCGTTACGCCACGTTGAGCCTGTCGCAGGCACTGGTTTCGCAAAAGGAATTTGCCGCGGTGGCGGTGGAGTATGCCCGCAAAGCCGAGCGCCTGTTGGATCGCGACACGGACGAGGTAACGGTGCAGATGGAGACGCTCGACAACGTGGCCCAGGTGCTCACCAAGGCCGGCAAGGCCGATGAAGCAAAAAAACTGGAAGCGGAGCTGGCTAAGCTGGAAGAGCGCGACTTTGCGGAATCAGCCAAAAAGCGCCCCTTCAAGGCCGAGCCGTTTGAAGGCCGCAAAGGCAAGAGTGAGCGGGCGGTGCTGGTGGAAGTTTTCACCAACACGGAAAACCAGCTGTTCGTCGCGGTCGAATCGGCTTTTGACGTGCTGGAAAAAACCTACAAGCCATCGGAAGTGGTCTTGCTGGAGTACCACATGCTGTTGCGGGAGCAGCTCGACCCCCTTGCCAACTCCGATAGCATGAACCGCCTGGGCTTTTATGTGAAACAACTCGAAGAGGCTCAGGCGAATGGCGCGCCGATGTTCATCAACGGAAAGCTGGCCAACATCGCCGGCGGCGGCCTTGCCGCCGCCCGCAAATCGTATGCGCAATTCCGTGAAGCCATTGAGCCGTTGCTCGAGAAAGACCCCGGCGCCAAGATCGAATTGACCGCCACGCGGAAGGATAAGGAGATCGCCATTAAGGCCAACGTTTCCGACCTGGCCAAAACCGGCGAGAAGATCCGGTTGCGGTTCGTGCTGGTTGAAGACCACGTGCGCTTCGCCGGGGCCAACGGCCTGCGCTATCACCATTGCGTCGTCCGCACCATGCCGGGCGGTGTGAAAGGATTTCCCATGCCGAAAAAGATGGCCGAGCAATCGGTGACGGTGAATCTCGATGACCTGCGCCTCAAGATCAACGATTACCTCGACGACTTGGTCAAGAATGGCGCCGAGTTCTCGAAGCCAGACCGCCCGCTTGAACTCAAGAACCTGCGCGTCGTCGCGCTGATCCAGGACGACGATAGCAGCGAAGTGCTGCAAGCCGTGCAAGTAGACGTGAAATAACCAGAAGTCAGAGGTCAGAAGTCAGAGATCAGAAAAGCAAAGCGATCTGACATTTGACTTCTGACCTCTGACCTCTGACTTCTGACTTCTGACTTCTGCTCCATGTCCAGTCCGCCCCGTTCCCTCCGCGTCTTGCTGGCTTCCTCGGAAGTATTGCCATTCGCCAAGACCGGTGGGTTGGCGGATGTGGTCGGTTCATTGCCACGGGCTTTAGAGCAGCGCGGCGTCGCGCCGGCAGTCATTCTTCCGCTCTGTCGTTCGGCGCGCAAAGCTCGTACGCCGGTGTCGCCGACGGAGCACCTGCTGCAAGTGCCCTTGGGCAACCGAATCGTCCCGGCGAAGTTATGGCGCTCGACGTTGCCCGATTCCAATGTTCCCGTGTGGCTGATCGAGCAAAACGATTTCTTCGATCGCGACGATCCGGCCCGGCAACGGGGACTCTACCAGTTCGTGGACCAGGCCGGTCATAAATGGGATTACCCCGACAATGGCCTGCGCTTTGCCTTCTTCGGCAAGGCAGTGCTGGAAGCGTGCCGCGTGCTCGATTACTGGCCCGACGTGCTGCATGCCAACGACTGGCAAACCGGGTTGATTCCCGTCTTTTTGCGCGAAGCGACCCCCAAATACTCGCGCTTTCAATCCATTCGCGCGCTCTACACGCTGCATAATCTTGCCTATCAGGGCGTGTTCCCGAGGAGCCTGTTCGACGAACTCGGCCTGCCCGACTGGTTGTTCAGCATGCCGTACCTGGAATATTACGATCAACTGAATTTCCTGAAGGCCGGCATTGTCTTCGCCGATTGGCTCAATACCGTTAGCCCGACCTACGCCAAGGAGATTCACCAGACGAGTCTTGGCTGCGGACTGCAAGGCGCGCTGACCGAGCGGCGCGACCGGCTCAGCGGGATCATGAACGGCATCGACTACCACGTTTGGAACCCGGCCACCGATCCGAAGATAGCCGCCCGCTATACGCCGGAGACAATTAGCGAAGGCAAACCCAAGTGCAAGGCCGCGCTCCAGGTGGAACTGAACCTGGCAACCGAACCGCGCGCGCCGCTGCTGGCCGTTGTGGCCCGGCTCGTGGAGCAGAAGGGAATTGAACTCATCCTCAGAGCCGCTGAACCGCTGCTGGCCCAAGGCGTGCAACTCGTGGTGCTCGGCGAGGGCGATGCGCAGTATCAGGAACAATTGCGTACGCTGGAAGCCCGCCATTCGCGGCAATTGAAGGCGATTATCGGCTTCGACGAAGACCTGGCCCATCGCATCGAAGCTGGGGCCGATATATTTCTGATGCCCAGTGTCTATGAACCATCGGGGCTGAATCAGCTTTACAGCTTGAAGTACGGCACCGTGCCGGTCGTCCGCGTGACCGGCGGCCTGGCCGACACAATCGTCGACACGACCGAAGAGACGCTCGCCAACGGTACGGCCACCGGATTCAGCTTTCACGCCATCGCCGGCTGGGCACTGCGCGAAACGGTTGAGCGCGCATTGGAAATCTACCGAAACCGGCCCAACGAATGGCTGCAAATTCAACAAACCGGCATGCGCCAGGATTGGTCCTGGAACCGCTCGGCCGCGGAGTATGAGAACCTGTATCGGAAATTGGTGGAGTGGTGACTGGTACCTGGTAAACCCGCGGGGCTCGAAGACTCGCCCCCCGGCTTGGAATCGAATTACCACTCACCACTCACTCTGATTGATAAGATGCAAAACGACGTTCCCTTCCATGTTCCTTCGTTCCGGATCCGTTCGCTGGCCGCGCCGGAGCTGCGCAAAGACCCATTGTTGGATCACTGGGTCATCGTTTCCACGGATCGGCTCAGTCGTGCTCTGGAATTACACGCTTCCACGACCGTAACGCCACTGGATGCCTGCCCCTTCTGTGGCGGGAATGAACAGCTCACCACGGCCGCCTTACTCGAGATTCCGGATGGCCTGGGCGGTTGGCGGGTTCGTGTGGTGCCCAATCTTTACCCCGCGGTGCGAAGCGATGTGCCGGCCCAAGCCTGGAATGATGGTTGGCACGAAGGCGCCCGGGCGGTTGGCCGGCATGAAGTGATTGTGGAGTACCCGCAGCACGAAACTGCTTTCGCCAATTTAAAAGCCGATCAAGTCGCTGAAGTGCTGCGTGCCTATTGTGAGCGGCTGCAAGCTGCCAAAAAGGATGCCCGTCTTGCTTTCGCCATGGTCTTCAAGAACTCCGGGGCCGATGCCGGGGCGTCATTGGAGCACGTCCACTCCCAGATTCTAATTTTGCCGCAGATTCCCCGGACCGTGCAAGAAGAACTCGAAGGCGCGAAGCGGCATTTCGATGCAACCGGCCGCTGCTTCTTTTGCGATTGGTGGCGAATCGAAAAAGGAACCGGCGTGCGACAGCTATTCGATACGCCGCGCTTCAGCGTTTTCCTTCCCTATGCCGGCCGTTTTCCGTGTGAAATGTGCATTCTGCCGAAAGAACATCAGAGCCATTTCGAGGACAGCAACGACGAAGCCCGCCGGGAATTGGGCGAAGTCTTACGTACGGCACTGCGCAAACTCAAGCGTGGCCTGAACGATCCACCGTATAATTATCTTCTGCACACTGCCCCGCTTCGCGCCGAACAGATGCCGCATTATCACTGGCACTTGGAAGTGCTGCCCCGGCTCACCGGAGTGGCCGGCTTCGAATGGGGCACCGGCTATTTCGTCAACCCGGTGCCGCCGGAGCAGGCAGCCGCGTACCTGCGCGGCGTGGAGGCCTGAGCCGCTTGCAGTGCCGCGAGGATTTTCCCATGCGCGTCGGCATCTTCGGCGGAACCTTCGATCCTATTCATATTGGCCACCTGCTCTTGGCCGAACAGTGCCGAGAACAGGTTCCGCTCGATCAGGTCTGGTTCATGGTGTCGGCCGCTCCGCCGCACAAGCGCGACCGCGAAGTCACCTCGTTTGATAAGCGCGTGGAGATGGTGCATCTGGCCGTTGCGGGCAATCCCGCCTTTCAAGTCAGTGTGATGGAGAAGGACCGAAAGGGCCCGAGCTACACGGCCGATACGCTGGCCGAGCTACATGAGCAACACCCGCAAACCGAATTTCACTGGATTCTGGGTTCTGATTGCCTGCCCGATTTGCCGCAGTGGCATGAACCGCGGACGGTGGTGTCGCTGGCGAAACTGGTGGTGGTCACGCGGCCGGGCTGGCCGGCATGGTCGGCAGAGCAATTGCGCTCGGCCTTGCACCTGGCTCCGGACTTTCCGCTGCGCTTGCAGTTGGTGGCCGCGCCCCTCGTCGATTTCGCCAGCCGCGATTTGCGCCGGCGCGTTTCAGAAGGAAGATCAATTCGCTACTTCGTCCCGGCCGCCGTGCAAGCGTACATTCAGGACAAGAAGCTCTACCGCTGAAAAGAACAACGCCGCAAGCGGCATGCCCGCCTGCGGCGTTGCCTCGAATTCACTGCTGCGACAACGAAGCCGGCACCACGCTGCCGGTGCCGCGAGCCTTCGTATTCACCGGCGTTTCGCCGGCCCGATTCAACTGGAATGACATTTGTTCCGCCAGCACCTGTGACGAATTGGTGCCGCGATAGCAGGTCATGTGAACGGCGCCTTTCAACGTCACCTTGCCATCCGCGGCCGCGACGGTGAGTTGATCGCAGATACCATCCAGACCAGCGCCGTGCAAGCGGATGTGGCCAGTGGCGGTGAGGCCGGGCAACGCGGACGAACCATCCTGCGCGCCGTGCAATTCCACCTTGTCGCAGTAGACCTTGAGCAGGATCTTGTCGCCGTCGCGGATTTCGAAGCGGTGCGTCTGGCCGCCGCCCATGTGCAGATGCAGTTGGAACGGCGCGACATTGACCGTCGACTTCGCCAAGGGAACCGAAGGCACCGGCTGCGTGGAAGTCGTGGACGGCAGGGGCGGTAGGTTGTTATCCGTCAGCGGTGGCGGCGGAAGCAACGTCGTGTTTTGCTCCACTGGCTTCGGGTCTAACGGCGGGACCGATGGCTTCGGCAAAGTTTGGCCGCTGGGCAACGGCGGTGGCGGCGCTGGCGGTTCTACCGGCGTAACCGGCTTCACCAGCGGCGGCACACTCGGCGGATCGTTTTTCAGATCAATCTTCGGCGCTTGCGGAATGACCGGCGGC
>Ga0070732_10000720_pt1 | contig 19390 bp, 24 predicted proteins | sample Coa_R1_5_FD_66449 | JGI IMG/M metagenome (GOLD analysis project Ga0070732, IMG submission 66449) | Surface soil microbial communities from Centralia Pennsylvania, which are recovering from an underground coalmine fire - Coalmine... | ecosystem: Environmental > Terrestrial > Soil > Unclassified ... | reverse complement strand
GAGCAGTACGTACAGGAGATCCGCTACCAAACTCCGCTCGAACGGAGGATGCCGCAGAGCCGGACGATGAAAAGCGAAATCTACTTTATTTCCTTACCGCCGAGTAGCGATTGGATGGCTATCCGGGATGTCCAAAGTATCGACGGGAAGACCGTGACGGATAAGCCAAACGTCCCGAACATGCTCGCGACGATTCCAGCCGCCCAGGTCGAGGCAAGTCTCAAGGCGTATAACGCGCGTTACAACATCGGTCGGACGATCCGAAACTTCAACGAACCGACGCTGAGCCTCCTGGTTCTTCAACCGCAGCGGGCATCGAGCGTGACGTTTGACATGAAGGGCATCGCGACCAGCCAGGGAGTTCAGGTGGCCACCCTCGCCTTTCGAGAGGCCGGCCCTGAGACCGTTCTTCGCGATCTCTCTCTGAAGCCAATCCTATCGGAGGGCGAATTACTTGCCGAAGTCGGCACTGGACGGATTCGACGAGCTCAGCTGAAGGCCAAGCTTGGGACTGTCAAAGTCGAGTTCACCACGACGTACGTTCAGGATGCGACCTTGCACGAGCTTGTTCCTGCCGCGTTTCAGGAACAGTACGAAGACGGCCTGTATCACGCCAACGCGCGGAATGAGCCCGGAAATGTCGAGCCATACGAACAGATCGTGTGCGAGGCCAAGTACAGCCACTTCCGTCGCTTCGAGGTGACGGGACACATCAAGGGCTTGAACGGTTCTGATGAGCCACCAAAGGCATCTGAGAGGAAGGGCCAGTAATCCGCGCAGTGCACCAGGGATGGTAAGGGCAAGAAACGGGCAAAGTGCTCAGCGGACTGATCGCCGGCGATCCCACAATCGCGGAATGGCTCAGGAAAGTGGCGCGCCCTGCAGGACTCGAACCTGCGACCTCCTGGTTCGTAGCCAACTCGTTTGGACACCGATCGTCGAACAGCGCGGCGCGCCATTTCGAAGCCACGACAGAGTAAGTCGCAGCAGCGCAATCACTTGGGAGACTCACAGTCGTTCAACACTTCCGTTGATCCGACGCAACCTGTGGGTCGGCTGCCCTTCTGGATGGTCCCAATCTTGGTCCCAAGTCGCCGCTGGAAGCTCGAATCGGCTCCGGCGTCGGGTGAGTCGCTGGACGATCTATGGGTGCTTCGACCCCTCAGCCGATCGCTGTCTCAGCGAGGCACGGCGCGGCGGCCGGGGACGGAAGGGAATTCCTTTCCGCTTTCACCGCGGGCCGAACGCTAGATCTTCTCAAAGTAGCGGCAGTCTTTCCTGTCTTCACATGACCATGCGGGCACGTAATCCCCTGACTTGTAATCACCGCCAGACGCCATTCCGCTCATGGGAACGCGAGTGCGAGCACTAAACACTGCGTCACGCTTCTTGCACTTCGGACACAGTTTCTTTTCGCCTTCTGAGAGCATACCGACTCCTGACAAGTCTTCGAAGTTGAATTCTAGAGGACTCTTGTTCCACCGGACCACTCGGCGCGTGAATCTGTCGTGGCCGGCCGCAAATTGGCAACAGGGTGTGCACGCGGGTCCCGATTCACGGGTAGGTGCCCATGAGCCAATGCCACCAAGAGACATAGCGCACTCTGGCGGTCTTGTCTTCGCGGTAGACGCCGCCCTCCATGCGTGGATGGCCGCCACGGCTTACCCAGGCCAGCCGTCCGTCGTTGGCCATGAACATATTGGCCCATCCAGGCTGGTCCCGCTTACTGTCCCATCCTGAATCGTCGCATTTCCAATCGTCTGAGCTGAAGACCGCACAGTTCTCAAGCGCCACCGGACCCAGCCCGTCGAGATGCACAACGCGCTGCGCGCCGACATCGACTCGAAACTCCTCACTCGGGCCCTTTTGCGTCTTCCCGTCGCACCGGTCCCCGACGAACGGGACGGAACAGTCCATAGGGTAGATAGTGCGTGTCTGGTCGTCCGCGATGCCACGACATCCGGCTAACTGAACGGTGAGACCAACGAGGAGACCGAGACACTGAAGTCGATGATTCATATTCCACTTCACGCGACCCGTTCCGAACGGAGCGACAAGTGGGCCACGCGTGCCAAGAGACTCGCCTTGTCGAGGATCCGATCAGGCGGCTGCTCGAATGCTCCAGTAGCGTAGCACCGAGGACATCCGCGCGCGACGCTCCTGCGAATCTCGCGCGAATTCCTCCTCAGCATTCGCACCACGCGCACGGCACGCGCACACGCGCGAATTTGCGATACCGCGCACGCCCCGCGAATGCGTTCGCATTTCTTGGCATTCGTCAGATTGCTCGGCATGTGTCCTGCCGGCCTCGAATACGCGAGCCCGCTTCGTTCACACGCCAGGGCGCGGTCATCAGGATCTGGATCAAACGCGCGTACTACGGGATGCACCGCATGCGGACGTGGTAGTACGTTCGGCGATCCGATCGCTTCGGGACCCGCCTTCGCGAGCGGTTCAGGCGCGACGCTCGCCAATGCAATCACGTTCCTCGGCGTCAGTCGTCAGCTGAGTCCAGTCGAACGGCCTCGTAACGATGTCTTAGCAGGTTGATCAGATTGGCACCTGACGCCACATCCGCTAGGTCGGAATCGTCAATAACCGCGATGACGATTCCTCGATCCTGAAACACCTTCAGCTGCTCACGATCGGCATGCGCTGCTTGACCAGATCCCGAGATGCCGCCTCGCGAAAACAGAACGCCAAAGCGCGCCTTCGTCGAATCCAGAACCCTACAGAACTTCGCAAACGATGAGAAGTCAGCCGGCCCGGACCAATCCTTGCACTCGCACACAAAATACCGACCGAGTTCCGACCTAAAATCCACCTCAAGTCCCTCCATCGAACAGACCAGATCGTAATCAGTCGAGCGACTCCGCACTCTTCGCTTCGCCCGACAGCCCGGCATGCATGACATTAGATACTGGGCAAGTCGTTCTAGGACCTGGCCGGAGTCATCGTGAAGGGCGCCCTGCATGGATTGGACGTATTTTTGATTAATCCGATAGTGAAACGCCTCCTCGGCAGATGGATATTCCGTCACCCAATCGTCGTCCAACTCCTGAAGCAGCGCTTCAGGAAACACTGCCCGGTCAGGGTACTTGTTTGCAAGGGCGAAGAACTCACCCGCGTAGCGTGTGATGTCAACGTGAGGAACTCCTGCCGCCCAGACCAGCCGAAAGTAGATTCCAGTCGTGTCTGGGTTGACGGTTCCCTGCTCGCGCAGTGCGTCCTCGCAAAGAGTGAGCATCAGATATCGCTTGGCGTGAACAGGAAATCTCAGGGCTCGATAGCAGTCGGCGATCCATACAAGCGGCATTCCCTTGTGCAGACGCTTTCCACAGCTGGCTTGCGCACTTAGCATCTGTTGATAGAGACCGTCAAAGACTGCCAACGCTTCATGCATCCGGCCGATCACCATGTAGAAGCGGCCCGCAAGTTGCCAGATCTCATGACTTGCAGGATTGTCACCGATTTCCTCCAGGGAAATGTGTTCAGGAAGGAGCTGAAGTAACCGTGCGACGCTGTCGCGATTACGGTCGGGAGCGCTAAATAAGTCGGCAAGAAACGGCGCTCGCCTCACCAATTCGGCGGAAAAGAATTTACCTGGGTCCTGCTCTGGCATCATTCGCCAACCATACCTACACTGTGGGACGTCCACACGGCCACCCAACGCGAAATTGGGTTGTCGCGATTGACGACGACAGAGAAGCCTGCGCAGATCATCGCACTCTCAGTGCGTTGCGGCCTTGTAACTCATTGTGCCGGCAATCTTGAACGTGTGCTCGCACGACACGAGTCGCGGCCTTTGACGCGTGACGCCTCGACACTTAACGCTCACATCGATGGTGGGTAGGGCCTGACGGATAGCTTTATCGATGTCGCTGTCGAGAAAAAGACCCCCACCCTTGCATGATGGATTGCGGCAATCAATAACCTGACCAGGAGTTGAGCTGACTGACAGGTGATCGACGACCCTCGAGGCGCGACTACCGTCGACTTCCCTTACCGTGATGTCGAGTGAAGCCAGTTGCGGGTAAATGTCGGCAAAAGTTCTTGGTGTTTCGCCGGCTCGCGCCGGCCGACGAAAGACAAAGTCGCCACGGGCAACCTTGTCACTGAGTTTCTCTTTCTTGTGCGCCACTGTCTTATCCGAGTGTCCTTTTCCCGGCCTTCTTCGCTTCCGCCCAACGGCGCTTCGCTGAGGCTGCCAATTTGCTCCGCGCTTCCTTGCTCATCTTGAAACCGGGCTGCCGACCGCCCTTGGCCTTCGTCGGCAACGAAGCACCGAGACCAGCCATCTGGCCCATCTTGGCAACGACGGGCATCGCACTCATGCCGAGCGCTTCGACCGCAGCTTCGATTTCCTTAAACAGTTCATGCCGCTTGAGGTTGAGTGCGTGCAAGTCCTTCTCGATGGCGCCAAGCGCCCGGTGCTGCTTACGACGGCCTCGTGGCATCCGCAAACTCCTTGGCGTCAAATTATACGGCTTGCCGAGTTACGTGATCTGCTCGTGGCGACTCAGCGGGTACCGATTGAACCTTCAGTTGGGCCTGGTCTTTGACCAACGGGTCGCCCGCCTGCGGCTCGCACCGTGCCACGCTTCGCCCGCCGCGCATTTCTCGTCGGTTCGATGCGAGTTCGAACCAGCCCCAGCGCCGCGTTGGGTGCAATCGTCGCGCCTCTGAAGTTGGCCCAGTTTGTAAGGTCAGATTCGGGGAATTGCAGCGTGAATTCCGCCCTATGACCGCCACACTGCACCGATCGGTCCGCTCGGCCAGTTTCGGTCTCCTCTCGCTTTTGACATAGTTTAGCTCATAAGCTAAAATGACAGAACGACTTGCAGCCATTCGCTGCCATGAAGGAGATGCCTATGCCAGAACGCTTCGGGGACGCCTTGCGAAAGCGCCGGAAGGCTGCCGGCAAAACGCTGAGTGACGTCGCCGGGCTCCTGGAGGTTTCTATCGTATATGTCTCCGACGTCGAGCGCGGCAATCGCCGCCCGTTTGATAGCGACCGAATCATTAAGGTGGCCAAGTTCCTGAAGACCGATGCCTCGCCGCTTATCGCCGCCGCGGACCAGGAGCGAGGCGTGATTGAGTACGACATCACCAAGGCCAGACCCCTCGAAGCCGACGTGGTCGGAGGGCTCGTCAGCGGCCTCGCCCGCGGCGGCGTCACCGATGACCAGCTGCGCAACATCCGAAAGATCCTTCAGAAAGGCTCTGACGACAATGCCTAGGCCGCTCACCGGTGTCCGCGCCGACCAGCCCCGCAGCTACCGCAATCTCGAGAGAGTGGCCGCCATCGTTCGCCGCAAGCTGAACTTCCAACCGGACGAAGCCATCGACGCACTCAGGCTGTTCGAAAGCCTTGATGACATCCAGATTGAGCCGACCTCCGGCAAGCCGATCCCGCTCGGCTACGGCGTGGTCGAGCTCACGGACTCCGAGGGCTACGTCAAGTACGACCGCGACAAGCACATCATCGAGGTTCTTGGTTCGGAGGAGACATACGGCTGGCTCGAGCAACGGCACCCGCGCGGCGGCTATTTCGTGGCTCACGAGCTCGGGCATTGCATGCTACATGCCGACCAGCTGTTGCGCTTGGCGAAGATGCCGACCGCGGACCAGGCTGCGTTCCACCGCCTCAAGACAGAGCACAAGCCTTATGAAGACACCGAGTGGCAGGCCAACGCGTTCGCGAGCGCGTTGCTGATGCCAGCCGTCGGTCTTGTTGCGCTGGAAAAGGAGCACGGCCTGATTTCTGTCGCCGACATCGTCGAGCGGTTCGGCGTGTCCAGCGAGGCCGCTGGCTATCGGCTGGAGCTGTTCGAGACCCGCCGCCGCGAGCTCCTGCGCCCATAGGCGCCTGCTCGTCAGCGCAACGGCCATCAACGCTGCCAAGCTCATTCTTAGCCGGCGCTTGAAGATGTGTTGTATTCCGCGGTGAGCGCGCCCTCTGCGGCCTGCCGCGCCACCCGACCCGGCATCGGAATCGGCGCCCGGTAGACCGTTCGAAGAATCTCGGTTTGCCCACGCCACGCGTGACACTTTTTATGGCCCGGGGCCTATGAGAGATCTGTTTTCCTGACCGTCATTAAGCATATTTAAGCGCACAAGCTAAATATGTGCTACACTCGGAAATGGGCACTTCCGATTCAGGATGCAGGCCGGACGGCGTGCCCGAACAGGAGAATGAGATGGACATCCCCGAGACTTCGCAGCACAGCGACCACGGCGTCGCGCACCCGGAACCGCCGCACGGTAGGACCTTCCAGGTGCGCATCGACGAGGAGCAAGTCCTGCTGCACGAGCAGCATCCCACCGGCGAGGATCTCTTGGAATCCGTTGACAAGCGGCCTTGCGCCTACGCGCTGATCCAACTTCTCCGGCACGACGAGCAGCGCACGATCCCGCCGGACGACAGGGTCGATCTTGGCGCACCCGGCGTTGACAGGTTCGTCACCGTCCACAAGGAAATCGTCACCATCACCATCGACGGCGATCCGTACGAGATCCAGAGCGGTAACCGCACGGTCGCGGAGATTCTCGACAAGGTCGGCAAGACGCCGGACGCGTACGCGCTGCTCGAAGAGAAGGACGGGCCGCCACTGCCGCTGCCGTCGAACCAGCCCGTGCCCATCGAGGGCTGCGAGGTCTTCCATACGCAGGTGCAGTCGGGAGGCTCGTCGTAGGACGGCCGCCGTGGATTACCCGGAACCGCAGGTCGAGGAGCTGAAGCGGTACTGCCGGAAGCTCGGCGCAGTACAGGAGGGCGGGGTCACTTTCTACAGCCTGGAAGGACTCTGCTTACCTGCCGGGTGCGATCCGCCGGTGTGCGACGCGTTGCTCTGCCCGACGTCCCGCGACCAGTACCCGTCGCGGCTGTTCCTGTCCGTCAAGGTCAAGTCGCCCTACGATCGGAACTGGAACCGCGAGAACGCCCGCATCGGCGAGAAGAACTGGTTCGCCTTCTCGTGGAAGGTCGAAGGCGCGAATCTCACGCTCGCGCAGATCTTGACTGGCCATCTCTTGGGATTCACGAAACCAAAATGAACGTCGCGATCAAAATGACGGGGCGACTTTACGATGAGATCCGGCAGGATCTCGAGCGCCCGCACCCGTTTGCGTTCGAGCGCGTCGGCTTCGTCTTCGGCAAGATCGGCACGGCATCCGATGCCGGCTGGCTCGTTCTGCTGACTCGGTATCATGCGATTCCCGACGACCATTACATCGATGACCCGACGGTCGGCGCGCGCATCGGGCCCGATGCCATGACCTGGGCGATGCAGGCGGTCTATCACGGTCGGCCGGCGCGCGAGGGCATCTTCCACATTCATATGCACGCCTGCCCCGGCGAGACGGGCATGAGCAGGACCGACGCGCGTGAGATGCCGCCGATGATTCCCGGCTTTCAGTCGGTCGGCCGCGACGCCGCGCACGGCATCATCATCATGAGCCTCGACCATGGATCGGGCTGGGTCCGTCTGCCGGGGAGCAAGGACCTGCAGTCGTGCAGCAGCATGAGCGTCATCGGCACGCCCGTCGGAGTGTTCGACCGGACGGGAGAGAGGTCGTGACGGCCGGGCGGTTCTCAAGGCAGTCTTTCTTGGGCAAGGATTCGCAGCTCCAGATCGCCCGATGCACGATCGGCATTCCCGGGCTCGGCGGCGGCGGATCGCACACCGTCCAGCAGTTTGCGCATATCGGCTTTAAGCGGTACGTGCTCTATGACGGCGACGTCACGGAAGACTCGAACTTGAATCGGCTCATCGGCGCCGAGTCGCGCGACGCGCGCGCGCAGACTCCGAAGCTGCACCTCGCAAAGATGATGATCCTGGGCCTGCAGCCGGACGCCATCATCCGCGGATATGCGTGCAAGTGGCAGGATAATCCGGAGCCGCTGCGCGAGTGCCAGATCGTGGTCGGCGCCATTGATGAATATCGTGGCCGACGCGAACTCGAGATCGCCTGCCGCCGCTACCTGATGCACTACATCGACATCGGCATGGACGTCCACGGCGAGGAGCGACCGGTCATCGGCGGACAGGTCATCCTAACGTCACCGGGCGCGCCCTGCATGACGTGCATGGGCTTCCTCACCGAGGAAAAACTCGGCGCCGAAGCCGCACGCTACGGCAACGCCGGCGCGCGGCCGCAGGTCGTCTGGCCGAACGGCGTGCTAGCCTCCACGGCCGTCGGCTTCGCCGTCGAACTCGTCACTGGCTGGATGCGAACGGCGCGGCCCTACGCCTACATGGTCTACAACGGGAACGACGCGACGCTGATGCCGAGCAAAACGCTCAAGGGACTGGAACGCCACGTGTGCCGGCATTTTTCGGTGGAAGATCTCGGTGACCCGGTCGTCATGGCACTGTAGACGCTCACACACGAAGGCATAGTCAGCACTCTGCCTTCGCCATCTCGCAGATTGTACCCCCGCTACAAAGCAAGGGACGGACGGCACTACGGCTGCTCGGCGACCGCGAGCGGCGCAAGGTGCGCAGCGCACCACGATCGGACGAGTTTGCGATCCGCGTCTGTCATGCGATCGGAGGCGAGCGTCACGGCAGGAACGTCTTGAAGCGGCGCAGGCAGGAGTCGCGAACGGAGATGTGCAGACCCGCCCTGCCCACCATTTGTTCGACGTCGGCTCGCGTGGAATCGGCCGCGTAGGGGCTCACGACGATCTCTGTTACGAGTGCCTGCAGATCGACTTTCTGACGGAGGAACATGGGCTGGCGACGCTCGTCGATCCATTCGAGGATCGGACGTTGGTGGGCGCGGTTGTCATTGTCGAAGTGCCGGTTGTTGCTGGCCAGAGGATCGATTCGCCAGAGCCCGAGGCGGAACTCGCGATCGTCGCGGAACTGATCTCGCTTAGTCGTGATGAACTGCTGAACATTGTAGTGCCCGTTCAGGTGTGAGGTGCCGTATTGCACGAGGCCGACGTGCGGCCGAGGCTCAAAGCTCGTCGCGACGGCGCACAACAGATCGTACCGTGTGCAGAGCGCTACGCCATCGAGGCCGTAGGTCTTCCACGTGCCGGCCCGCTCCTCGTCAAAGTGATACCAGCAGTGGATGAAGAACGACTCGCGGTCTTGCGCGAGCATGCCGACATGACTGTCGATCGTTGCCCGGTTCCTGGGATCGAACCGATCGAGCCGGAGCACGGCGGCGATGTATTCCTCGGGCGGGATGCCCTCTTGCTCGTCCTGCGGAAACCGATCGGTGCGTGTGAAGTGGAACTCGCGCGTCTGGATGATATCTCGAAAGAACTTGAGCCGGCGGAAGCGCCAGATGGGCGTGTCGGGAGCCGGCTGCGGGGCATGCGTGAAGAATTCGAGCGGGGGCACCCTCCAATTGTCATCGACAACAACGGGCCCGTCGATCCGGCGACGGTTCTCGGAGAGCGTGTGGCTCATTGCTTCTTGGCTAGGCGGCCCAACCGATCTGCCGAGCCCCTTAAATCCGCGTGTTCCTTCATTGCCTCCGCGATGTTCTCAAGGAGAACCGTGAGCATTCGCTTGATGTCTGTTCCCAACTCTAGGCATTCGGCGTCCGAGAGCGTATGGAGCTCCACGCTCAGCGCGTTGTGCAGCAGCGTCAAAGGGTTTCTTCCATCCGGGAGCATGAGCTTCGCTGGAAGTTTGTCCGCGAGCGAGTCCACAGACGCCTCGAATTTCTTCGACGCAAGGGCCTTCTCGTACACGGTGAGATCGGTTTCGCCCAGCTTCTTCGCAGCATCTCGAATCTCGCCGACCACACGGACCCACTGGTTCTCGACGATTCGACGAAAGTAGCTCGCGGCCCCAACGCCGAGGGCCTGCGCCTCGGCGCGCGCGCCCTTTCGGTATAGCTCTAGGTGCTCATCGTCGAGCAGCTTCTCCACGCGGCGCGACAGCGGAGCGCTGAACGGGGGAAATTCGCCGAGTTTGATGATGTCTGCGTCTAACTCATCTGCTTCAGTCGGGCCGCGTGTGACCCGGAGTGAAAAGGTCCTCATCTGCCTTTCGCAGTTCTTACATTGGTAATGCACAAACTCATAGGCGATCTTCTTCACGGCCGTATGTTCCAACGCCGTCGAGAACACCCGAGGGCCCCCACACTCTTCGCAGTGCAGCGTGATGTTCGGGTAGTCGATCGCGTGGAAGTGCGAGACCATTACTTGGCTAGGGCTCATGTGCGTGTGCGCGGGTAGCTTCTTGAAGAGACCAGTGACCTTGACCCGCTGGTTTGGCGGAGTGCTTTCCAAGAACTTGATCCACTGCTGTTCGGGGGTGGGGGAGGAAACACCGCTCATGATCAAGATCTTATCGTGGAGCGGCACCCGTACTGACCGGCGCCTGCCTCGTCATTGAACTCGGCCACCGGCTTCTTCGCGAAGGTGCCAGGCCTGACTTCAACTACTGGTGTTTGAGCCCGTGGGCGCCACCTGTGGAGCAAATGAAGCACCTTCGAAGACGCGAGCCGTGCTGGCCTTTTGCTCCAAAGAGCGGCACCGCACCCTTGCCAGGATGTTATGGGCAGAAGCCGGGCGATAGATCCCATGCTTAAACTGCGGTCGCCCAGTCGCCTCTTCCGGTCCTGCAGCAAGGGTGTTGATCAGGTCTTGCGCCAGGGCCATTGAATCCGTCACAGGTTCGCTGGATGGCGGAGCAAAGAGTCCTGAGGAAGCGGTAAGGAACAAGAAGCTGCAGGAGCTGCGGGAGGCGGGCCTCCTCTCGTGTCGCTGGCCTCCCTCGTTTGACATGCTAATCTGGCTCACGGACCAGCGGGACAAATCGAACCGCCCTTGACGGCCTTCGACAAACACAGGAAAATGAGTATGTGACCACTCAGGCAGTCGACCGCATTGTGCTAAACACCGTGCGTCGTGCCGGCCGGACGACCGCCAGTGACCTCTTCTCCACAACACGCCAGAAGCACGTTCCGGAGACAGAGGCCCGTCAGTCTGTCTGGCGTCTGATTGATCGCCGTGTCCTGCGACTTACGCCGGACAGAAAGCTTCAAATCGCCGCGAATGGTTTCAACGATGTCGGTCCGGTCAGAGCCCAACACAGGTAGACCGCTCTCCGCCGAACTTGTTGCGCCTCCCGAGTCGGACAGCCCGCTTCCACAAGAGAGATCGCGGTGACGACCAGCGCAGCGCATTCGAACGCGACCGAGACCGCGTGCTGTATGCGTCGTCGCTTAGACGATTAGCCGGCGTAACTCAGGTCGTTTCAGCGGCAGAAGGGTCAGTTTTTCACAATCGGCTGACGCACTCACTCCAAGTCGCGCAGATCGCGCGGCGGCTCGCGCAGCGGCTCGTCAAGGACCACCCAAGCCTCAGTGCAAGACTCGGCGGGCTGGATCCCGATGTTGCCGAGACTGCCGCCTTGTGTCACGACCTGGGTCATCCGCCCTTCGGTCATGTTGCCGAAGAAGAGCTGGATCGGCTCGTTGTCGCAGCTGGCGACTCCGATGGATTTGAGGGCAATGCACAGTCGCTTCGGATCGTGACGAAGCTTTCAGTCCGGCACAAGGACTTTCCTGGCCTCAACCTCACCCGCGCAAGCCTCAATGCGATCCTCAAGTACCCCTGGTTCAGAATGGGAACTGGCAAGCGCCACCGGAAATGGGGCGCCTACAGAACCGAGCGGCGTGAGTTTCTATGGGCCCGCCGCGGACTTCGACCACAGGCGAGGACACTCGAAGCTCAGGTCATGGATGCCGCCGACGACATCGCATTTTCGGTTCATGACGTTGAGGATTTCTTCCGCGCCGGTTTGATACCACTGGACCGTCTCTTATCTGATCGGGGAGGCGTTCAGTTGGACCGCCTTGCTGAAGCGGTCTTTCAGCGGCGGAGGACCGACAAGAGACCGCTCACCGTGGGAGGCCGACGCATCAGCCAAAGTACTTTCAGATCTTCGCTTGAACGACTCCTCTCATGGTTTCCACTGACCGAGCCCTTTCGCGGCTCAAGAAACGAACGAGCGCTTCTTCGAGCGTTCACGTCAACCCTGATCTCAAATTACATTCAGGATCATCGTCTCGAGCGTCCGACGGGCGCGGGAGATGCCCTCGTACTTCGCCGTGATTATGAGATCGAAATCGTGGTGCTGAAGGAACTTGTCTTCCACTACGTCATCCACAATCCAGCACTGGCAACTCAACAACTAGGCCATAAGGCGGCGGTGCGTCACCTGTTCAGCGAGTTTCTGCACGGGACGACCCACAACGCCGATCTCCTGCCATCGCATTGTCGTGACGATTTGACGATGATCGAGCGACTGCCGAGTCGCGATCGCCGTCGAGCGCGAGCGAGGCTCGTGGCCGACACCATTGCGTCAATGAGCGAGCGGCAGATCGTCCTCTTGCACAATCGCCTCCGCGGCATTGATCCTGGATCAATATTTGACCTCATTGGTCGATAAGCAGACGAACGACGAGCGGCCCGAAGGCCTCGCCTCACCGTCGCAATAGTCGGAAAGTCTGGTCCCGCGCCAGTTGGCGGCGGCATCGGTTTTTCGTTTCGCTAACATCCGTGAACGCGGCGCGCGTCCCCTTCACCCCTGCCCCACACCCCCCGCCTGATCCAGCGACGCCGCCGCAATGATGGCCAAGAACTCCGTCAAGAGTTCCGGATGGTGATGGTTCAGGTAGCGCTTGATGTCGCGGTTCCCCACCAGCTTCGAGAGGTAGCCCGACGCGATCACCAGTTGGAGCACGTCATCCCCGTAGCTCGACTCCACGCTCTTCAGATGCACCTGCAGGGCCTCCATCTCCCGCTCCATGCGTGCCATCTGCTCGGGACTCATGCCGGCGATCTTCTTCGGCTGATCCGGTCGCATCATGTCGGCCTGCCGCGTGGCGGCGAGGAGCGCCCCGGCGTAACTGCCGCTGTAGTTGCCGGCAGTCACCATAAGCTCGGCTGCCTCGATCTGGCGCCGCGGCTTCATCTTACGTAAGACCTCGAACGCAATCGGGTTGACTGACTTGTCCTTGAGGAGCTCGACGACCTCCGGACACACGCCGTCCAGCATGGTGCGGCGACGCCTGATGGCCCTGACATCCAGATTGAGCACCCGTGCCAGCTTCTCCTCCGACACGCCGCGCTCGATCGCCCGAACAATCATGAAGTGCTCTTGAACCGTGGCGAGCCGATTAATCCGTTTGTTGTACGTGAACGCCTCATCGTCTTCCGCTACGAGACAGCGGACGTCGACTTCGCCGATATCAACCAGTGCGGCCAGCCGCATGTGCCCGTCAAGCAGCAAGTACTGATTGGCCTGCTCCTTGGAACGCGCCACGACCAAGGGCTCGATGACCCCGACTTCGGCCACGGATCTCGCGATGCACTTGTACTTGGTCGTCTGCTTGATCGCATCCGGCACGGCCTTCATCGGTAACAAGCCCGAAACCGGCAGGACGCGAATGCGACGCTCGAACGCGACTTTGACGGCCCCTGCAGTGTTCACACCGCCTCCATGCCGAGCCGTTCGGCCAGCGTACGCGGAAGAGTCAGCATCTTCTCAGCGCGTAAGAGCGTGACGAACTGCTCATCGTCGAGCAGTCGGCGGAGCGCGTTGACCACGAACAACAAGCGGCTCTGACTCACGGTCGCTTTCTTGACCAGAAGTTTCTGCCGGTCGGACTCCTTGCGGTATGCGCGAACCAAGGAGTCGGCCGTCACTCGCTTTCGGTCTGACGCCTGCTCACGGACGCCTCGGTGGCCCAACGCCTTTCCCCGTATTCGTCGCTGCTCCACGATTCGTCGAATGGCAAGCAACTGATTGCCGGGAAGCTGCTTCCGCTTGTAGGCCTCGGTCAGGGCCTCTTGAACGTCGGAGTCTTTGGCCCGCACGATTTCCAACGCGATGGTCGCCGGGATGACGCCCTGCTCGACGGCGGTGAGCAGCCGGGCTTCGCCATGGTCCAGCAGATGGCAGATGGCGTCGATGTACTCGACGCTGAAATCCGTCTTCGCGGCAATCTCGGCGGTCGTGTAGCCCTGCGTCCTGAGCGCTCCGATCGTCCGCATGAGTTCGACCGGCGCATGGTGACGCCGAGCGAGGTTCTCGACCAGACTCATGACGAAGCAGTCTTCCTCCGACGCTTCGACGATGACCGCCGGAATCTCCGTCGCCCCTAGCGCGATGAACGCCTCCAGGCGCCCTTGGCCACATACGAGGTCGTATCCCGAGCCCGTCGGCCGCGGGGCCACGGTGATCGGCTTCTTCAGACCAAGGTTCGAGATGCTGGTGACCAGCTCGTTGAAGATCCTCTTGTTGCGTGAACGCGGATTCAGGATCGTGATGGCCGCGATGGGAATCATTCGAATCTCTGGGACGTTCGGCGTCATGCGGCTCTCCTCAGCAGGGTGCGCGATCCGAGGTGGATGAAGAATTCGAGGGAGTCGAACCGGTACGCATCAAGGAGAAGGCCGTTGTCTTCGCCCAGCCGGAGCGTCGACGCGACGATATCCTCTCGCGGCAGCAGGTAGTAGTCCTTCACGGACTGGTTCGTGGCGTCCATGCGAACGGCAACGGTGATGTCCGGGCGTAGGCTGGTGTCGAGTCGGAGCTTCCACCGCAGCGACCCACCGGACGTCCGAAAACAACGGCTGATGACCAGGGAGGCCGTAAACTCGTCGCTCACGGTCAAGAGGTCTGTGGTTGGGTCGGAGCGGACCGTCCCGCCTCCGCGCTCGATGGCTCCAACCGTGTCTGCGATGACCGCCGGGTGCATCGTCCTCAGAAGACGATTGATCTCGAGGTAGTCGTAGTCGCGACCAGGCGAGTACCCCACAAGTTGATAGGCGCGTAGGAGGCTGCCGAACCGGGTTCGGTACGCCGAGCTCGAGGGCATGTCGTCGTGCTCGTCGATGATGAGCCCCGACAGCCAGCCTTGCCCCTTGAGCAAGGCGGTCAGGCGGTCGAGCATGTCCTGATCGCTGAACCGGTGGGTTCGCCCGTGGATGATTCGTCGGACGGCTTGGAAGAGCGCCGGCTCGACGACCGGCGAAAAGGCACCCTCGGCCCTGATCCACATGTCGGGTGGATTCACGACTCGCTTCTTCTTGAGTTTGAAGGAGATCCGGTTGTAGACGTTGTGGCCAATGTACTTCTCGTTCGTTAGGACTTGATGAACCGTGCCGCGTGTCCACGGGCGACTCAGATCGGTCAGCTCGCCCTCGTTGTTCAGGAGGGCGGCGATGTCACGTTCCGACCGGCCCTCCTCGACGAACATCCGATACATTCGCCGAACAGTCTCGACCTCTGAGGGGGGCCCGGGCACCAGAATCACTCGGTCCGTTTGAAGGCTCTTCTGGGCGCCCATCCGAAGCTCGCCTCGGGGTTGACGATGTTCGTCAATCAGCTGGCGGCGTAGACCGTAGCCCGCCATGCCCCCTTGTCGAAACCCGAGGCCGATCAGACGGCACTGCCCCGTGAAGACCTTGGCAGACAGCTCGCGGCTGTATTCGCCGGCCATCGCCCGCTTCATGCTCTTGATGATGGTCGCGCTCAGACTCCCGTCGTTTTCGAATTGCTCCGCGCAGTAGTGCACGGCGATGCCGGCCTCCTTACAGAGGAACTCGTAGTAGGCGCTCTCGTCGGCATCCTGGAAGCGACCCCACCGACTGACGTCGTAGACCAGAATCGCGGTGAAATCGACCGCACCCGTCCGGACATCCTCGATCAGACGCTTCAGGGCATCCCGACCGTCCAGTCGCAACCCACTCTTTCCGTGGTCGGCATACGTGCGGACGATCGTGATGCCGCGCTGTTCGGCGTAGCGCACGATGATCTCGCTCTGATTCTCGGTGGAGTACTTCTGGTGCTCGGTGGACATTCGCACGTACTGCGCGGCCCTGACCGGAGGCCGGCCAGAGTCAGTGTTATCCGGCGAAGGTGCAGCGACGCGTGTCACGGTGTGCTCTTGTCTCCTCGTTGGAAACTGCCTTGCGCGTGCCTGCCGGCTGGCGCTTGGGCCGCCCGCAAAGGCTATGCCAGGGAGCTGTGGAATGTCGCCTACCGAAAAGGACCGAATTAATCGGTCCCTAACTGGAAAACAGATTCCATCTGAAACCTTCCAGGGGGCGTTTGCCCGAGCCCTACACCGTGAGTACGGCGGAACTCGGGCGGCTTTGAAGACAGTCATCACGTTGACGCAGGCCAATCCTCGAGCAGTCAAGAACTGGTTCAACGCGAGTAACGCGCCGAACGCTAAGTTTCTGATCGCGCTATGCCGTCACTCCGATGAGGTGCTGGAAACGTTTCTGTTGCTGGCGGGCCGAAACGATCCCGTCAATGCCAGGAAGGTCATCGACCTCAAGCACAAGGTACGGGAAATGCTCGAGTTGATCGACGCACTCGAGTAACGGTTGGTGACGATTTTCACGTGGGAGCTTCGGCCAGAGGCCCGTGACAGGACCGTGTCCCTGCGAGAGCCTCCGCACCCGCCGTCAAGAAATCGGACGCCTGATCTCCACTCGCGGTATCAACGGGCACTTGACACCGCAGACTGGAGACGATGAACATTGCGGAGATCGAAAATGGGACTCGGTGGATTCTCGTGGAGGCGCGCGATCGGGCTCTCAGCCGCAAAGGCGCGGCTGTCTCGTCGAATTGGGATTCCACTCACCAAAAGCGGTCGGCAGCGCAAGATCGGCAAACGGGTCATCGGCCTCTTCAGTTGGCTTCGAAAGTGAGAGAGTCACCTCTGACAAAGTCGGAAACGTCGGCTTAATTGGCTCGTCCCGGACCGTCACTCGCCGCCCTCGACGAAGAAGATCATATCGATCACCTTCGCGCGCGTGTACCTTCGAGACGTTTCCACACCAGTATCGAACTCGAGCGTAGGGACACGGTACCGATCAATCACGTTTGCGTTCTCCCTGTAGAACTGAGCAACCCGCATGAGCGCCTTCCTGCCAAAGGTCCAGACACCGAAGCCCCGCTTGAAGTACGTGTCGAACGCCGGAACGCACCCGAATACTCCCAGCATGATCTTTGTGATGAGAATGTCAGACGCGCCATCGGGCAAAGCCCCTCTAATTTGCCGAGCCGTCTCCTCCACGAGGCCCCAGTTGGCATCCGTGTAGCAGTCGGCGTCTAAATTCCAGACCTCTGAAGGAGACGCGGCAATCACTTGGATAACGGGCACGTAGTGCTTCACACTCCTTTGTAGTAGGGCCGAGGACGCCCGCAGCATGCCCCAACTCGCGAGGTAGAAACCGAGATGGAGACAGGACAGCTGCATGTTTGGCCCGACACCAAGCTCGGGGATCACGCCACGCTCTCGGTGCAACTGAAAGTGGTTGTAACAGTAGTCGAAGGATGTATAACGCGTCGTCGGACCCCGTTGGTGGAGATACGTCTTCAAGTTCGCTTCAATGTCCATCGACGACCCCTACACTGCTGCCCGCCAACGGCCACGAATGAGCCGCGCGCAGCGGCGACATGATGGTGGGACGACTGCCGCACCGGCTCCATTCAACGTCAGACCTCAAGCGAGCGATCTACGGCGGCCCGAATCTCGGCTGCCGTTTCCTCACACTCATGCATGAGCGCGTACAACTTCTCCCAGTTCGCCCAGTGCCTGGACCAGAGTTCCTTCCCAACCGCCGCCTCAAAGTCAAACTTCGTCGCTTCCTTCCATGATGCGAACTGTTCGAGGCGCGCGACTCGGGCATCCAGGTCTGGTATCCCGCGAGTAGCGGGAGACAGCCGCGCGGGCCCGAGCATCCACGTCCGCCACTCGGCGCCACTCTTTGACTGGTTGCATTTGCCGCAAGCTGGAACGAGGTTGGCGATCTCGCTCATGTACCCTGTCGGGCGTCTCGCCGCGATGAGCGGCCGGAGATGGTCCCATTCGGTCGACCGATCACCACAGTAGGCACAACGAAGGTCATCAGCGCTCAGCTCAAGGATGCGGAGGGCCTCTGCAACCTCATGCTCCGTAGGACGCCGACAGGGAATCACACCATTCACAAAGGCATTTGTGATTGATGACGTCCGGCCCGAGATTCTGACTGGTCGTGGCATCGAGAAGCAGGTCAGTACGCCCATGGCTTGGAGATCTCAAGTGTCACAGATTCGTCCCCACCCTCACTGAGCCGCGGCGCGTCAGCGTCAGGTCAGCGCCGCCGGCGCCAGCGCGTTGTCAGGAAGTCTCTCGCTCAAGTTTGAAGGTGACGCTGTAATACCGGACGTCGATGTTATTCGTCATTTCCAATGCGTACGAAAGTTTCGGGTCGGGCTCACGACAGATCACGAGCCCCCTGACCGCTTCGCCCTTCGAACAGAGGTTCTTCTTGACCCAGCCCATGTAGCGCAACACTTGGCCCACAACTTGATCGGAAGGCCGACCCTTCTTCAGTTCGATGACGACAAATGAATCGCCCGAGGGCGTTTGCGCAAGAATGTCAATCGGGCCGATGTCTGTACTGTATTGCTGGCCGTCGTTCCCGTCTGCGTCCTGAAAAACCCGCAGCTCATTCCGGAAGATGGTCGCGAAGTTCGTGACGATGAAGTCCTCAAGGTACTTCTCAAGCACGAACTCGTTCGGATCTTCGAGCGCGGGCGCACCCGATGTGGGAGAAGCAATCGCAATCGGGACCTCACCTCCTTCGAAGTTCCGAAACGACTCTTCGGACAACTCCGAAAGCGTGTGCATGGGAAAGACCACCCCCGGGAATGTCTTGTCGCGCGGAGCTACCTGCCAGTCGACCGCGAGAAAATTAGAATGGCCGTGAATCGGGCTTCTACCTGGCGAGTACGTTCCCTGGCCGGTGACGCGGCCGATGCCTGCCAGGGTCTTTCGCCCGCGTCGAGCAACAATGAAATCACCCGGGCTCATACCATGGTAGAACGCCCAAAACATGTTCGCGATTAGAGACTGCGTCGCCGGTGGCTTCTCCGGGTACCTAGCCGCCACGGCGGCCGCGAGCTCTTCGCGATTCATCTTTGAGACATCGCCAAGCCCGCTAAAACCGAGGGAGATCAGATTGTTCGCGAGGTCGAACTGCCACACCTTGTCGAACATGTCCGACGGGTGCGCTTCGACCGGGGCCATTACCCAATAGCGGGACATCGGTTCACCTCATGTAGACCATTCCTACGCGTCGTGCCTTGGCTTTCGTCGCCGCGATACACCATCTGGCCACCCGATGCGTCTTGAATAACCTGTTGCGCGAGGCTCTCAGAAGGCTTCATTGGCCATCCATGTCCGCCAGGAATTCACTCGCCGGCTCCACCGCCGTCACACTCAACGCATCTCGCGCCCGCGTGCACGCCACATAGAGCAAGTGCCGCTCCGTGTCGTACACCTCCTGCAGGTCGGCGTCGTCTCCCACATTCTCGATGCGCTCCTGGAGCGGCAGGATCTCGTCGTCGCAGCC
>Ga0070732_10000719_pt1 | contig 19408 bp, 13 predicted proteins | sample Coa_R1_5_FD_66449 | JGI IMG/M metagenome (GOLD analysis project Ga0070732, IMG submission 66449) | Surface soil microbial communities from Centralia Pennsylvania, which are recovering from an underground coalmine fire - Coalmine... | ecosystem: Environmental > Terrestrial > Soil > Unclassified ... | reverse complement strand
CTCTACTCTCTCTCAAGGTCCTAAAGACGGGAGTCTACGGATATCTCGGGTCCATGGACTCGTCTAAAGACGAGCTGTCCACTCTATAGGGACGACTCACTAGTCTAGCCTTCGTTGGGTTGGCTCTATGATGAGCTGACCAGTTCCGGACCGAAAGCATGCGTCAATGTCACTAATCGGTCATAGGCCATTCGATGCCTCAAAGTAATCTTGACGGAATCCCCACTATTGGGGACTATCACCATATGTCCCGTTCCTAGCAGGCCCACCTTGTGAAGCTCGATCCGACGAATCTGCTCCTTCTGCATCTCAAACTCCCTCATGCTCTCAAGCATCCCGATCACCTTCTCATTCTCGGCGATGGGAAGAGTCGGCATCAGCTGACCCTCGATGAACCCAGCCATCATTCCACCCAACGCCCCGCCTCCATTCTTACCAACATCAACCCCGATGAGTCGACGCGTTGTAAAGTAGACTCCATACCCGATGTGGAAACCTCTCGCGAGAAACCCGCTCGCGAAACCCCCAATGAATGATTCTCCATCCAAGTCGATCGCTTCCCATCTTTTTGGAAACCGATTCTCGCTGATAAGTTGCCCGTTCCTCAAGGCGGAGATTCTTGCAACATTCTGCCAAATTCATCGCGCTTCTCGGGATCGTCGGGAAGATTGTGACCTCTAGACAAGGGTTGAGGTTACATGCCGATTATCGCATTGCAGGAGCTTAGCTCTAATTGGCTGGTAGTTAGAAAATGCCGATACAGCTCTCTCCTACAAGAATCAAGGGAAGCAAGTATCTACTCATCCCGAAAGACCTCGCTCAGCTTCTGGAAATCGATGATGGAAGCGTGCTGAACCTGACCATTGAAGATACCGACAAAGGCCAGCGTCTCGTCTATTCTATCCGACAGAAAACTAGCAATGCCGTCGGAGACTAGCAATCCATTATAGTGAAGGTGAGCAAAACTGGCGCTAGCTCCCGAGTTCTTCGTGTTGCTGGGAATCAACATCTTCCTAGCGGTCAGCGGTATCAGCGCTCTGCTTGATCGCGATCTACCTTCCATTCTTCAGTATCTATTCCAAGGCGCAGCAGGCGCCGGGCTAGTAGAACTCCTTCTAAGCCAAGGACTAGCAGGAGCGACACGGGTCTGGGCAGGGATTGTATATCTAGCGTTTGCTCTTTCCAGCCTTGTTGGAATGAACATCCGGCTTGCAATAGTCCGCCGAGGGATGAACATAGCCACAATCTTCTCGCAAATGGTGACCGTGCCGGTAGTCATGACCTCAGCACTCTTCCTCTCCTCTTTTCTAGAAAACGGTGGACAGCTAGTTTTCTCGCCAGCCTCCATAGTGACTATTGCAGTCCTTGTTCTCGTCGCGAACCTTAGCATTTTTGGACTGCTGCGCGAATACTCTAGGCTCGGCACCATCAAAAGAGGTGGGCTAGTCTCGTTCCCTATCAGCCCAGTACCAATAGCGGGAAATGTTGGGCCGAGTCTGAAGTCGCACCGGCCCGCTGAGGAAGGAGAGGACTGGGAAGAGTCTCCGACAAAGAAAGAAGATTAGTGACACAGAATGGAAAGAACCAAGAACATTCTAGGTCTGAAGTCCGAGAGGCAGGCCCGCCTCGTGATCCTGCTTGTATCAAGCGCGGTCATTATCGTCACGAGTCTATTCGCTTACAATAGGATCACGTACGAGTTTGCCCTAGCAGTAGGCAACACCGGCCAATCCGCACTAGGCCCGTCGACTTCAGCCGGAGTAGGAATCGTATACGCAATGATAGCCGTTGCAGCAATCTTGGGATTCGGTGCCGTCCTGAGCGTATTCGGCTCGTTGCGTAACATGTCCAATCGCATTAGCAGTGTCGTGCGCGAGTCGTTGCCCACAGACTCGAATCCCGGGTCTAAAGAGAAAGATGAATGGGAGCAGGTCTCGACAAAGAATGAGACTAAGGCAACGGACGATGAGATCCTCAAAGCACTCTGGCATTCCAAGGACGAGAAATCGGCGACCGCCGAATAAGTAACTCCAACAGACTAGATAGTAACCGCTTCTGGCTTCGCTAGGTAACACAGCCGAGAAGAAGACCACCGGCTTTCACGTGGATTCTCGGTAAAAGGAGCACATGAGGGAGGTGAGCGAGTAAGAATGAATTTCCTCAAAATTGAATTGACAAAGAAGAGAGGCGTAATCGCTCTATTAGCGACTGGTCTGATCGCCACAAGTTTCATTCTCGGAGGCTACGTGGCCACCGGGAACTGGAACCCATGGGGCAACAAACACTATTACCAGAATCTGAACGTCAACTTCGGCTACTGCGTTAGCGGATCACAGAACTTCTGCAATTCAGTCCACAACACCATGTACAACAGTGGAGTTGCTTGGATCGACCAAGTGATACAGGGCACCACTGGTTCCGTCACCAACGGATGCTTCCCATCTGCAACGTGTGGAATGAGCTTCATTGCGCTGTCTGGCAGTTCAGTAACGCTGGCCGCCGGTGACGCATCTTTCGGTGCAACCAACGGTAACTGTGGAGCGGCTGGAAGCGAAGGTGGTACTGAGATTGTTGCTGCCAGTGGTCTTCAACGTGCTGCTGCCACAACGAACACTCTCCTATCGGGCGCAACGGGCAGCACTTCAGTCCTGCAAAAGACCTTCACATCGACTGCTACACAGACAGTTCAACTAGCCTGCCTAGTAAGCTACGGTACTGCGAGCAATGCAAACAGCATACAGCTTGCCGCCGCGTCGTTCACAGCAGTGACACTGAACAGCGGTGACACGATCCAGATCACCTGGACATTGACCTGGTCATGGAGCTAGACGCCCCGAAGGCTTAGTCGCCAGCTACCCGTTTTCTTTCGAGGGAGGCCTAAGCCACGAGAAAGAGGCTCAGCCTTGGAATAACCGTTACTGCAGTCATAGTGTCAAGTCTCTTCCTAGTCTACTGGTACAGTCCCGGACGAGTAGTATGGACCAAGGACGGGACAGTAGCTGCGGTTCATCAACAAACGGATTCTAACAATGTTCCAAACTGGAACGTCCTAGTTTACATCTATCAGCAGAACGACATGGGATACCTTGTGAACACAGGCTACGTCGCGCTAAACGGGATGGGCATTGCAGGTCGTGGAAACTATTGCTGGAATGATGGCAACGGTAACTGTCTAAGTTCGCCCTTGAGCTTTCGTCTGAACCAAACTCTTACGGTCGTGGCCATGAATAACGGGGACTTCTTGATAAGCAACCGACAACTGTGAGCTCACACCAAACCTCGCCTTTCTTGGCTACTCTTCTAACCTCTCAGCCGCTCTGTCGACTCGAAGCTCTTCGAACTCATTTTTTCATTCGAGGTCGGGATCTCGCCAACAACGTTCATCGGCTACAATTCTCATGGACTAAGCGAACGCTTTGCCTCGATAGTGCCGTATGCCGAATGTCGAGTGTTACAACACGTGTATTCGCAATCATGACACTCTCGCTGAAGCCGGCTCTCCATGATCCCGCACAGGCTAGCGCATACGCCCGTACTAGAAGTCGCTGATTCAGCGCTGGTGGAGACGGGACGGAACACACTTGCTCAGCACACGCGGTTCTTTGAAGGGTGAAAATAATGCGAAAATTCACGCTGATAATGACGGCGCTTCTCGCAGTGGTAGCGGCCGTGGGCATGCCGCTCGCTCATGCGACCAACAATGTGCACACTTTCTATCTTGGCAATTCAGCTGTCGGCTCATGCGTTGGAAAATGCGAGAACCTTGTTACAACAACAGGGTCCGCTGATACGGGAACAAGTCAAAGCATTCCTCTAGGAGTGACCGGAACCCCTACCGATCAGACAACTGGAGCATCGGCAGGCACCACAGCCACACCTACTTGCACTTACTCGACAAATCCGACGCAGAATGATGTCCTTGTAGTCTCCTTCATGGTGGCACCATCAACGATCACCGTTAATTCCGTAACTGACACTCTTGGCAATTCTTTCTCGCTCGTTAAGTCGCTGTCTGAGACATCTACCACGGTAACGTTTACTGCTTACATCTATTCCGCGACGGAGGTATTCGCGTCTGGACTCGATACAATAACAATCCACCTCAGCGGGACAACGACCGATACTTACTTGACTTGCTGGGAAGACTCTGGAATAACAACCACAACAGGTGCAACAGCGTCAGGCTCAGGGACATTGACGAGCGGCACGGGTCCCTTCTCTATGTCGTCAGCGTCGATGGCTACAACTGCTAATGACCTGATCTACGCTTTTGCAGCATATCAGCCATGCGTCAGCGAGAACACTAGTCCAACATACACTAGCGGTTTTACATCGATGAACGCACATGGAACGCCATCGACTACTGGCACACACTGCGCGAATGGCGGCAACAATCCCGCAAACGACAACATGCTCAACGAATATGAAATCCCAACTACCACAGGCTCTTCAACAGCGGCCACTCAAAGTGGAACATTTTCGCAATCGATCTCTACAAATACGTGGGGTTGGGTTGAACTTGAAGTTGATTTCCAAGCTTCATCAGCAGTAGGGAAGTATATTGTGAAGCCTGACGTCGCATCCTCTGCTACTACGGGAACACCGAGTACTAGTTCTGTTTCAGGATACGCTTGGGTCTATAATACAGATTTGGGAAGTGCAACGATTGACTCTGGAACTTGGACCTTTAACGTTACAACCGGACTGAACTCGATCGCGGGGGGACCGGTTGGAAATCTCTGGGTTACGGTATGGAACTGCGGCACTAACAGTCTGACCTCCTGCACGTTTCTATTCAAGAACTGGAATAACAACACAAACGTTCTCGCGTCCACGACTCCAACAAAGTATTCCTTCACCACCGGGACAGTAGGGCCGTTCTCGAACATCCATTTCATTTCAGTCGAATACTGGATCTCATACACCTCCGGCGGCAGCTCACCTTGCTGTACGGTTACAGAAACTACTGTTTCTTCGGCTTCCGCTATCACAACACCCGACTGGCAGTACACACGGAACCTACCTGGCTCATTAACATCGGTCGCTGGTCAGACTAAGGGAATTGGAAAAGCCCTCTCAAGTGCACTCGGCTTGGTCTCAACAATCGCTGAGAAGAACTCGTTCCTTAGGACTCTTTTCGGCGCCCTGACTCAATCTCTAAGTGTCGCCGAGAAATCTTCGTTCCTGAGATCCCTTTTCGGTTCAATTTCTCTTACGGAATCAGAGACTAAGGGGTTTCCCAAGTTAATTTCTAGCTCCTTGTCTCTAGCAGCTTCTGAGACTAAGGGCATTGCAAAGCCTCTGACCAATTCTCTGGGTCTCGTTGCTTCAGAAGTAAAGGGTCTCGCCAAGTCTCTGACCGGCTCCCTTGCTTGTTCCAGTTCTGAGATCAAGGGTCTGGCTAAGACTTTTACCGCTTCACTAACTTTCGCAGGCTCCGGGACAAAGGGATTCACCAAGTTTCTTAGTGCTACGCTTTCTCTAGCGGGCTCTCAGACCAAGGGCCTCGCCAAATCGCTCGCCGGCTCACTCTCCTTCCTGGCTTTAGAAACCAAGGGTCTTGCGAAAGCTCTGACTAGTTCGCTTGGCTTGTCCTCGAGTTTTATAGAGCACATTTCACTGTTCAGGATTCTGCCCGGTTCACTGTCTCTCTCGGAGTCTGAGACTAAAGGTCTCGCAAAATCTCTGACTGGCTCACTGGGACTATCCTCAAGCTTCATGGATCATGTTTCTCTGCTCAGGTCGCTAGGAGGCTCGTTGGGTCTTGCTAGTTCCGAAGTCAAGGGCTTGTCCAAGAGTCTCACTGGTTCGCTCGGTTTGCCCTCAAGCTTGACTGAACATGGTTCATTGTTCAGAACGTTGACCGGCTCCCTCTCCATAACAGGTTCAGAGACCAAGGGTCTAGGCAAGAATGTGGCAGGTTCTCTGGGTTGGTCGTCTAGCTTCACTGAACACTCTTCCCTGTCCAGATCACTAACGGGCACTCTGTCGTTCTTCGGATCACAGTCTAAGGGTTTTGGAAAGACCCTCACGGGTTCGCTGGGCCAATCCTCGAGCATCGCAGAGCACTATTCATTCTCAAGACTCTTGTCTGGCTCAATTTCTTTTGCTAGTTCAGAAGTCAAGGGTTTTCCGAGGTCGCTGTTCGGTTCCATTAGCATCGCTACTTCTCAAGCCAAGGGTGTCGGCAAGGCCTTGAGTGCCTCGCTCGGTTTGACGACGGGTCCCGCTGAACATGTTTCGCTGTTCAGGACTCTAACAGGTTCGATCTCTCTGTCGGGTGCTGAGACCAAGAGTTTCGCCAAAACCCTTGCTGGTTCCCTTGGTCTAGTCTCAACCGTTGTTAAGCAGTCGTCATTCTTCCGAATTCTAGCTGGCTCATTGACTCTTAATTCCAATCTATCTGAACATACAACATTGTTCAGAATACTAACAGGATCGATAACCACGTCCTCAAGCCTTCTCAGACAACTTTCCCTATCTAGGACTTTAACGGGTTCGATTTCGCTTACTGGAATTGAAACCAAAGGTCTAGCCAAGACCGTTGCGGCCTCGCTCACTTTCGCGAGTTCTGAGACAAAGGGTCTCGCCAAGAGTCTGACGGGATCCCTAATTCTCACCACATTCGTAGCCAGGGGGCGCAACGAAATCCTGACAGGCTCACTAGGCACAACTTCGGCACTTAGTAAACAGACTTCACTTATCAGAACACTGACCGGCTCGATATCCATCGCGACCTCCCTCTTCAAAGGCCGCGGGGAAACACTGGCAGGATCTCTCGGCTCATCCTCGGCCCTCACCGAACAGAGATCGCTCTACAGGACGCTAACTGGCTCGTTGTCTCTCGTCAGCACTGAAACAAGGGGCATCGTGAAGACCCTTACGGGGTCTCTCGGCTCATCATCAGGATTGGTTGAACACGTTGGCCTTTCGAGGTCTCTAGCGGGCAATATTGGTCTCATAGGCTCTGAGACGAAAGGATTGGCGAAATCCCTGTCCGGCTCCATAGGGGTCTCCTCAGCTTTTGCTCAGCACATCTCACTGTTGAGGACCCTCAGTGGCTCGCTTTCTCTTACTGCCTCGTCATTTAGGGGCCGTGCAGAAAGTCTGACCGCTTCGTTGGGCCTGTCCTCGACAACAGGCGATCACCTTGCACTATCAAGAGCGCTAACCGGTTCATTATCCCTAACGGGTTCAGAAATCAAGGGTTTCATCAAGAGTCTATCCGGCTCGTTGGGATTGTCCTCGGCTCTAGTTGGACATCTTTCATTCTTCAGGACGCTGACAGGATCGTTGACCCTATCCTCAAGCCTACAAGAACACAGCTCGTTCTTTAGAACAGTCAGTGGTTCCCTTGGCATCTCGTCCAGTTATTCAGGACATTCCGCGCTCTTCCGAGCATTGGCCGGCTCATTGTCACTTGTAGGCTCCCAAACCAAGGGCCTTGCAAAGTCTTTGACAGGATCGCTGTCCTTCGCTTTGTCTCAGGCTAAGGGCATCGGCAAGGCTCTAGGCGGTTCATTGGGCATTACAGCATCGATGTCCAGAGGTCGAGTGGAGTTCTTGACTGGCACTCTTGGATTGTCAACAACAGTAACGGATCATCTTGCACTGTCCAGGACATTAACCGGCTCATTGTTCCTAACTGGTTCCGAAGTCAAGGGTCTCGCCAAGACCGTGTCTGGCTCGCTCAGTTTGTCCTCAGTTTTGGTTGAACACTCTTCGATCTTCAGAACACTCACGAGTTCGTTAACCGCGGCGTCAAGCCAGGTCGAACATTCTGGTCTCTTTAGAGCACTAACCGGATCGCTGACCATGTCTGCAAGTATTGCCAAACATGTCTCGCTCTCCAGAACACTTACCGGTTCATTCTCTCTGTCAGGGTCAGAGAATAAGGGCTTCGTCAAATCCCTCACCGGATCGCTCTCTGTAGCGAGTTCCCAGGCGAAGGGTTTGGGCAAATCTCTCACAGGTTCTCTCGGGTTTGCGACTACCCTTTCAAGAGGCCGTGTTGAACTATTGACCGGCTCCATCAGCTCATCAGCTGCAGTAACTGAACATGTTTCGCTAGTAAGGACGCTAACAGGTTCAGTCTCTATGGCAAGCTCTCAAATGAAAGGTTTCACGAAGAACCTTTCCGGCTCCATCGGTTTCTCCACAGTTCTGATGGAGCATTCTTCGATCTTCAGGACGCTAACGGGTTCGCTGGGCGCAGTCTCGAGTGTCGGTGAGCACATCACTCTTTTGAGGATGCTTACCGGCTCGCTGTCTTCGGCAGCTAGTCTCACCGAGCAATTATCCCTGTTGAGAACGCTGACTGGTTCACTGTCCTTCACTAGTTCTCAGACCAAGGGATTCGCTGAAGGTCTGACCAGCTCGCTTTCCCTCACGGCTTCTCAGGCCAAGGGTATCGGCGAGTCTCTAACCGGTTCTCTGGGCATTGGTACGTCTCTATTGAGAGGAGCCGTCGAGTTCTTGACCGGCGCTGTGGGGTCGTCAGCGAGCTTTGCTGAGCACACTTCACTCTTCAGGTCCTTGTCTGGTTCGCTTACGATCGCGACGTCTTCGTTCACAGGTCATACCGAAATCTTGACTGGCTCACTAGGCTCCTCCTCAACTGTTACAGAACACACTTCAGTGATCAGGACGCTGACCGGTTCATTGTCTCTTGCTGGTTCGGAGGTAAAGGGTTTCTCGCATGGGCTGTCCGGATCCCTTGGTCTAGCCTCAATATTCGTGGAACACCTTTCTCTGTTCAGAGCACTGAATGGTTCGATTTCGTTATCAGGTTCCGAAGCCAAGGGGTTCGTCCATAGCGTGTCGGGCTCTCTAGGGCCGACTTCGACTCTCACTGAACACTCGTCGCTCTTCAGAACTCTCACAGGTTCGATAGGTCTGTCAACCTCCTTCTTCAGAGGTCGCAACATAATCCTCTATGCCTCGATCGGATCCTCGTCGAATGGCGTGGAAAAGTCCTCTCTGTTCAGATCGCTAACTGGGGCGCTGAGTTTCACAACGTCTGAGACTAAGAGCTTTGCCGACTCACTGAGTGGTTCCATCGGCTCATCGTCAAGCTTCCAGAAGCAAGGTTCGTGGTTCAGATCGTTGACCGGCTCATTCTCGCTCAGCGGGTCCGAGGCGAAGGGATTTGTCAGATCGATAACTGATTCCTTAGGCTCGGCGTCCAGTAATATAGAGCATGCCTCTCTGTTCAGATCCCTGTCAGCTTCAGTCGGACAAGCCTCATTGCTCTCAAAGGGTCGAGGGGTGAACTTGACTGCATCAATCGGTTCCTTCTCGAGCCTTTCGGAGCAGTCATCATTGTTCAGGTCACTAACAGCTTCCTTGGATATCACTGAAGTAGAGGCGAAAGGCCTTGCGACGAGTTTGAGCGGTGGGCTGGGTTCAGTCACGATATTCGCTGAACAGAGTTCTTTCGTCAGATCTCTTGTTGGCTCAGTGTCTTCGGGGACCATTCGCGCAGCGCAGCTTTCGCTCCTGAGAGACCTGAATGGGACATTGACGATGAATTCTCGGTCTACGAAGGGTTCGATCGATAACCTAGCGGGGCATATCACTACCAAGACGATTCTCTCTGGACAATACGCCTGTCACGAGACCATAGTAGGCAACTGCGGCACTCCCTCGGCCACCTTCGCCTATCTAGTCGTTGTTCTCGGCGCTCTACTCTTCGCCGTTTACTCTGTCAAAACACGTCAGCGATCTTCAAGCCTTCCGGAAGACCTGAAACCCGTGAAGGTAGCGGTCGATCAGGAAGGCTGGGAGACAAGAACTCCCGAGGGAAAAAAGAACGAGACGAAAAAGAAGGGTTCAAGTGACGATCCTGGCCGTGAGAAGAACCCTGAGGGTTAGAAAGCAGATTCCCTGGGACTATTGGAACCTGTTATAAGCACTCAAGCATCCCACCCGGCCCCCATGGATAAGATGGAGAAGGCTTCGGAGAAGAAGAAAGGCTTCGTCAAGGAATTCATGGACTTCCTTCAGACCTTCGGCGTCGTAGGCTTGGCGATCGGTTTCGTGATCGGAGTCGCCTCGTCGGCTGTGGTCAACTCTCTGGTCAAAGACCTCATCAATCCAATAGTTGGGCTGGTCTTGCCGACCGGGAACCTGTCCTCCCTGAATGCGACGATTACCTCCCCGGTCTCTAACAAGCCCTCAGTGTTTCTCTATGGAGACTTCATCTCACAGATCATTTACTTCGTCATAATCGCTCTAGTCGTTTTCATAATGTACAAGCAGCTGAAGCGCATGGGCCTAGCCAAGGTGTAGGACGGACTACGTCCCGTTTCACGGGTATGTTCGTATTCCAGTGATGATGAACTGGATGGCTATTGCGGCGATGAAGACTGCCATGACCTGAGCAACGACCGAGGAGCCGGTCTTCCCGAGTAGAGCGTGGATTCTCTGAGTCTGTTTCATCACGACCCAGCTCAGAAACATGACGATCACCACCGAGCCTAGTGTTGCCAGTATCCCGTAGGCTCCCAGTGCTATCATTGTAGTCGTGATTGCTCCGGGACCTACCAGAAGTGGAAAAGCGATTGGAACGACTCCTACGTCTTCCGTATGTCCGGGCTTTGCGAATCTTTCGCCTCTGAAGAGTATGTCGAGAGAGAGCAGGAGCAGTAGGAGTCCTCCTGCCATTTCGAAGCTGGGCAGGCTTATCCCGAACAGGGCGAGTAGTTCCTGGCCGACGACTGCGAAGACCGTGAGCAATGCAGCGCCGGTGTAGATGACGACTCGATACATTTTGGACCGGTCCGGCTCGTTCATTGCGCTAGTAACGTTCGAGAAAATTGGGACGAGTCCGATCGGGTCGACGATTATGAATAACGCGACGGTAGCACGGACGAGGTCGATTATTGGATCCATGTTCTGATCATCTCCGACTGATTCGCGGTTGGTGGGCCGGGAGGGATTTGAACCCACGACCTTCGCCGTGTGAGGGCGACGTCCGTTCCGTGCATGTAGCGCATACCAGGCTGGACTACCGGCCCAGACCGAGGGCTCGCAAGAAGACTATTTCATCTTTCAAACAATCCGATGGGTGAACTGAAAACGGTGATGTGCTAGACTAACCCACAGAATGGGACGCCGGTCCGCTCGATGAATAATCCTCGTGTGAGCCGGATTCGATAGCCTCAAGCATCTTCTCCGCTATCTCAGTAAACCTTCTCGTCAGAGGATCCTTCGGCCGCTCCAGCACAAAGACTCCCTTGCTTAGGCTTTCTAGAACGTCCGAGTTGAAAGGCAGCGCGGTCAGAACGTCGAGGCCGAAGAGCTGGGCGAGCCGGGTCGTTATCTTCTTCGACTCTTTCTCGTTTACAGAGTTGGGCACCATGTTGAGTATGAGCACAACAGGCTTCTTCAATTGTCCGGCTACTTCAGTCATGACGCCACTGCCGAAGAGATCCTGCTGGTCAACGCGTGAGATCAGTACTAGGTTGTCGCAGAGGGCCATCGCCAATAGAGTGTCGCGCTCGACGCCAGGATGACTGTCGATGAAGATATAATCGAGGCGGTATATTCGGCCGAAATCGTCTACAACTTTCTTGAATGTGGACAGGTTGAAGTCTTGAGTTAGGATGTTCAGAATCTCGTCGAGCTTATGGCCAGCTGGACAGAAGAGTAGACAACCGGATTTTATCATGAGCCGGTGGCTTAGATCCAGAACAGCTTGGCTAATCGGGACATTCCGCTGCAGTACATCGTTGATCGTTGCGCTAACATCATCGTCTGATACTCCGAAGATGACGTGGAGACCCGGTCCTTCAAGATCGAGATCTATTACCCCAACCCGCTTGCCGAGCTGAGCGAGGGTGACTGCGAGGTTGGCAGTGATAGTGCTCTTGCCGGTTCCGCCTTTGAATGATTGGACGGATATGATGCGGGCTATCCCAGGTCGCCTCTCCACACAAGCAGGACAGATCTGACGGAACGACTGTTCAGACGGCGGCCCAAAAAGGAGACGTAACCCTCAGACACTACGTGCTGTACCAGTTTCTCATGGTTGTTACCGGGACAGGGCCATCGAAAAGATCACAATGTTTTCACTACCATTCATGGCTAATACTTACTGCTGGCAAATTATCTCTTGAACGGTCTAGTCCAGCCGTTAGAAGCGCTCGAAAACAAGCTAGTCTATTTTCTGGGCAGATTTCCAGAATACAAGAAGACTCTGAAACTGGCCGTCGTCCACGAAGAATCTGGGAAAGAGTCTCACAACTATCAAGGATGGCAGTGGCACGATGTTGAGACCCATCCCACTAAACTGATCCGGCTTGTCACTGAGGGGATCAGTAGGATCAGCCTACGAACCCGACAAGCCACATGCTATATCCTCAGGGATAGGGAAACTGTCAAACGAGCCCTGACCAAAGCCTAGCTGGAAAAGCGAGCTCAAGGCTCACGCCCGTCCCGCACTATCCAAGTGGCATTGTTCCAGAGAAGGAATCCCCCAGTTCACCGCTCTTTGGGCAATCCACAACGAAAAAAAGCGAAGAATGAACCCTGATTGGAAATCGGGGCTTCTGATTTGACCTAGCCGTATTCTGCACGTTCACCTCCGCGCATTAACCTACATGACGAAAACAGCCTACCGCTTCTGCGGGAATAGCCGGATTCTAGGCCCGAATTAGTTTCAACTGGCTGGACCCCTCGCCAAAAATCTCTGGAGCGCGATCTCCCGCGACGCAAACCAGTTGTTTCTCAGGAGAGCGATCCCCTTTTGGGAATTCGCATAGGATAAGCCCGGATCGTAAAACGGGAAGGGGCCGATAACGCCCTACCATAGCCCGTTTGACAAGCGTGAAAGGGCCCTACCGACGATAGGAAACAAGCGTGGATCGACTGAAAACAAGAAATCTCCCGCGACGCAGAGTGGTTGTTTGAAGCGTGCTAAGGATTCAGCTTCTTCGTACGGATTGTTTCTTGTTCAGACTATCTCGGTCAGGTTGACCGCTGGGTAGCCTTTTTCATAGTTGAGATCGACCCCGTAGAGCGGTGTGAACGGTTTTACGCCGTATATGACCAGGGAGCCGTCAGCGTTTTTGATCTTGAGATGGTAGTCGACGACCGATAACCATTGATCTCGGAGCTTGGAATCTGTTGAGGTTATTGCAATGTTCAGGCCTTCGGTGTCTCGCATGTTCGCTCCAAGCTCGGTCAACCCCGGCGTTGAGAGCTCGTCACGGCCATACACTTGGACAGCCTTGTCCATGTTGATGTCGAGCATTCTGTGGGGAGAAATTGTGCCGAGCTCGTCCCAGGCGTGAGCGAACGTCTTCACATCATCTTGCAGATGACTCTTCATCACAAGCCTCCACTTTTTCGGCGCCAGAGACTGGTTGTACTCCAGTATTCTCACCCGTTCGTCTATCGCCTCCCATCCGACGTATTTGCTGAGAGACTCTGCCACGGTGTCTGAGCTGTAGGCTGCGGTCGGAACTATCACGCAGGGAAGATTCTGGTTGATGAAGTTAGCCCGCATCATGTTCAGAATCGTCCGGATCTCGACCGGCGCGACACTACTGTCAACATCGATGAGCAAGAAAGAGCCTCTCGGGATCGAGCCGCCGAGCATCCGGTCCATGTCCTTGCTCCCGAGAGAGAAGGCTCCAGCAGGATTGGGAATAGGCTCCAACCACTTAGGGGTCGAGTCGGGCGAAGGCTGTCTCAACCCGTTCGGCAGAATATTGAACCGTGCGTTATCAAGAGAGAAAATCCCACGCTTCGTTGGAACACTGAACCCTCGGAGCTTGTTCATCGCAATAGTCCGGACCCTTCTACCGTCCAGCTCAGACTGGTCAACCGTCACAATCCCATCGACGAGATATCCGAGATCGCCCGCATGTTTCGAATCTTCAACCACTATCACAACGCTGACCTTGCTCTCGTCCAATTCAGACAGGACGGCTGACTCGAGCATCTTCCGTCCCTCGTCATTGGTGTTCCGGATCGCCCCCTCCCAACTGTCCACGACAAGGAGTGCTCTCTGCTTCGCATGCTTCAACCGGAGAATCTGGTTGAATATCGTGTCCGGTTCGACCCGGCGTAGATCATGAAGCTCGTCTATCCAGCTGCCTCGGGCAGATCTGCCGGACATTGTATCTATGACCTCGTCTATCCAGGGAAACTGGTGGCGAAGCCTAGCCGGCGCGACCCGGCTGGACGCGTATATCTTATGGGTCTCTTGAAGACTGTTCAGAATCTCAAGCGCGAAAGTCGTCTTTCCCGATCCGGGAGGCCCTTGAACAAGCAAAACCTGGCCGGGGGTTTTGAGAAATTTTAGGATGAGATCAAACATGGAGGGACCGTTCAGAAGCTCGTGACTGGACGGCGTATGCTCCGACTCAACTTGACTCTCGGGACTTATCTGGTCGACACTCATACTAGCGCACTGACACAGTCTCGTCGCGAGAAAATCTTAGACCGAGTGTTACTCTGACCGTGCGACACGTGGTCATCTGAAATACTCTAAGGTGAAGACACACAGACACACACGCCGCCCTCCGGACAATATCATTGAAAAACTGACACGCACAGACCCACGCTCTTTGTTCAACCCATCCAGCTTCGACAGATCGACAGTCGCACAACACCGAAGGGTTGGCAGTGACATTGTTATGTTTGGTGAAAAACTATGGGACTATCAGTGAAGCCGGTTAGAATTCGGGACTCAACCTATCTGCCGGTTCCAAGAGACGTGGCGGAACTCCTGCGGGTAATGGCGAGCAAGATCTGCAGCGTCAACTTCAAGATCAACGAGAAAGAATGCCAATTAATCTACAGTTTCGCCAAATCAGTGCCAGATCTCAAGGAAACCGTCTCAGACCCTAGGCTTCTCTTAGCCGGTTGACATACTAACGGACTATCGTCCGAACGCCATACTCCCCGTTTCTTTTTGACTCCTAACCTCCAAGAATTTTTCGTCGATCTTTAGACTTATCAGTCGTCCATTCCGGCTATCGATAGTCTACCGGATCGGAACTGCCATGGTGTCCCAGAGAATAGCGACGAAGATCGTCTGCACCATCGGCCCCGCCTCAAGCTCGCCCAGTGTTCTTGGCCATATGATGCGCGCCGGCATGGACGTTGCCAGAATCAACTTCTCACACGGAAACTACGAGGAACATCTGAAGAGCATCAAGACGATCCGCAAAGTCAGCCAGAACCTTCATCGACCAATCGCGATTCTGCAAGACTTGCCGGGACCCAAGCTCAGAGTCGGAAAACTCGCCACTGAGCCCATCCACCTGAGAAGACTCGACACCGTGACTCTGACAACTAAGCCGTCCAAGGCCAAGGGCAAGATTCCCATCGCCTATTCTGACCTGCCGAAGACTGTCCGTCGAGGGGACATGATATATCTCGCGGACGGCTCGATCCGGCTTGAAGTTCTGCGCACCACACGGGACGAGGTGGAATGCCGAGTCCTGGTCGGCGGAGATCTGACCTCCGGAAAAGGCGTGAACCTGCCGAGACTACGATCCCGAGTCCCTGCAATAACCCGGGAGGATCGAGAACATCTACACTTCGGCCTCGAAAATAATGTCGACATTGTCGCGGTTAGCTTCGTCCAGAATGCAGACGACATTCGAACGGCCCGGCGAGTAGCGATGGAGAAGGGTCGCGAAATCTTCGTGGTCGCCAAGATCGAGAAACGGGAAGCGGTCGAAGCTCTCGAAGAGATTGTGAAGGAAGCGGACGGTGTCATGGTTGCCCGGGGAGACCTAGGCGTTGAGCTGAGCTTCGAGCGGATTCCGATCGTTCAGAAACGGATCATATTCGAAGCGAACCGGCTCGCAAAGCCCGTCATTACAGCGACCCAGATGCTAGAATCGATGATATCCTCGCCCACACCGACCCGGGCAGAAGTCACTGACGCGGCAAACGCGATTATTGATGGATCGGACGCACTAATGCTGTCCGAGGAGACGGCGATCGGAAAATATCCAGTTGAAGCGGTCAAGGTTCTCCAGAAGGTCGCCGGGGAGACAGAACGATATCTCCCGAAAGAGATCACTCAGCAGAGAAGGGCTTGGCATGAGAACAGCCAAGAGGACGCCATCGCGTTTGCAGCTTGTGAGACGGCACTGCAGATTTCTGCCGCTGCGATTGTGACTCCAACCCGGACTGGGAAGACGGCACGACGAGTCTCAAAGTATAGGCCGCCGTTGCCTATTGTTGCGTTGACGTCGAAGGGGGAGGTTGAGAAACAATTGCTGCTGTCGTGGGGGGTACAGACGGTAAGAAGCGAGGTTGACTCCACCGAGACCATTTTCACCGAAGCGGAGAAGACGGTGACGAGGCTGAAGTTGGCCAGTAAGGGCGACACTATAGTTATCGTCTCCGGCGACCCGAAGGGGCCAATGGGACGGACTGACCTCTTGAAGATTCAGAGAGTAAGATAGATTTCGCTATCTTAGCCCGAGGGATTAATATCAGCCCAGAACAATTTTTCTAACTATGGCTCTTGTTTGCCTCTTCGACGAGGCAGTCGGACTAGACAGGTTCCAGCTCGGCGGCAAAGGCTACGGGCTTGTCGAAATGAGTTCTATCGGTCTACCCGTCCCGCCTGGAATGATCATTACAACCGAGGCGTGCAAGAAGTACTATGCGCAAGGCGGCCGGGTCCCTGAGGGACTCTTTGACGAGCTCAAGCAGAAGCTTGCCAAACTTGAGACATTGACGGGTCGACAATTGGGAAATCCTGAGAAGCCATTGTTTGTTTCTGTGAGATCCGGCGCGCCGTATTCGATGCCTGGAATGATGGACACTATTCTCAACCTTGGACTCAACGAGGAGACCGCGGTGACGCTTGCAAAGAGGACTGGTAACGAGAGGTTTGCGCTTGATGCGCATCGAAGGTTTATTCAGATGTTTGGAAAGATCGCGCTCGGAGTCAACGGGCAGAAGTTCGAAGATATTCTCGAGAGCCACAAACAGAAGCTGCATCTGAAGCAAGATACTGATCTAGGCCCTGCAGAACTGAGACTGATCATTCAAGAATTCAGAGACCTGATCAAACACGACACCGGCAGTGAGTTGCCGCGTGATCCGTGGGCGCAGCTTCAGATGGCCGTCAAAGCTGTCTTTCGATCATGGAGTAACCCTCGTGCGGTCGAGTATCGCCGCTATTACAAAATCGCTGACGACTTGGGAACGGCGGTGACTCTGCAGCAGATGGTGTTCGGGAACATGGGCGAGGACTCCGGGACCGGTGTAGGGTTCACGCGCAACCCGTCGACGGGCGAGAAGAAACTGTACGGGGAGTATCTCCGGAACGCGCAAGGCGAGGACGTGGTCGCGGGCATTCGAACCCCTGACAGTCTTGACACTGTGACTGCGGGTCTCCGATCGCAGATAGTGGACGTGGCGGGAAAGCTAGAATCCCACTTCAAAGAGATGCAGGATTTCGAGTTCACTGTCGAGAATGGAAAGTTCTACCTTTTGCAGACGCGGAATGGGAAGCGGACAGCACAGGCGACTGTCAAGATAGCGGTTGACATGGTCGGCGAGAAACTGATCAATCGGGACGAGGCGATTTCGAGGATTAACCCTGCTGAGATTGATCAGCTTCTACACCGGACTCTTGATCCGAAGGCGAATGTGAAGGCGATAGCGAAGGGTCTCAACGCCTCGCCGGGTGCGGCGTCCGGGATTGCTGTCTTCGACACTAATGAGGCGGCGATGCTTGGGGAGAAGGGGGAGAGGGTGATCTTGGTGAGGCCGGAGACGACACCGGAAGACATTCATGGCATCATACGGGCCCAAGGACTGCTCACGGCTAGGGGAGGAATGACGAGTCACGCCGCGGTCGTGGCTCGTGGAATGGGAAAGGCCGCGGTTGTTGGGTGTAGCTCGATCAAGCTGGACCCGGACAACCGTTTCTTCAAGACAGCCGACGGGTTGATTGTCAAGCGGGGAGAATTGATCACGATCGACGGCTCAACCGGCGAGGTCTTGCTGGGCAATGTGCCGATGATCGAGCCGGAGTTGACTGATGACTTCCGGACGTTGCTGGGCTGGGCTGACAAGTCTCGGAGGCTCGGGGTCTGGGCTAACGCGGACAATCCGGAGGCGGCTCGTAAAGCGAGCGAGTTCGGCGCGGAGGGTATAGGCTTGTGCCGGACAGAGAGGATGTTCAACGCGTCAGACCGGTTGCCGATTGTCCGGGAGATGATCTTGTCCGAGGATGAGGAGCATCGGAAGGCGGCTCTGAGACGACTCTTTCCATTCCAGCTCAGCGATTTCAAGGACATATTCCGATCAATGGCCGGAAAACCGGTCACGGTCCGACTGCTAGATCTTCCACTGCACGAGTTTCTGCCTTCTGCCGAGGAGGTTATGATGATCATGGAGGACCAGAGGAGCAAGCATGCGTCGGCCTCGGCAATGGAGCAAGAGGCGCGGCTTCTAGCGAAGATCCGACAGTTGAGCGAGCACAATCCGATGCTCGGGCACCGGGGCTGTCGATTGGCAGTGACATATCCGGAGATATACGAGACTCAGACGGAGGCGATTATCCGGGCCGCGATCGAGGTGCGCCGGGAGAAGGGTGAGACGGTCCGGGTCCTGATCATGCTGCCTTTGATCACGAACGTGAACGAGATGATCTTTCTCCGGAAACACGTCGAGACAGCGGCTGAACATGTGTTCGCTGAGATGGGTGAGAAGATCGGGTACAAGGTCGGGACGATGGTCGAGACCCCACGCGCGGCTTTAACGGCGGGCGAGTTGGCCAAGTATGCGGACTTTTTCTCGTTCGGGACCAACGATCTGACCCAGACGACCTACGCGTTCAGCCGGGACGATGCAGAAGCCAAGTTCATGTCCCGATATCTCGAGGACAAGATATTGACTGACAGCCCGTTCGAGACACTCGACACGACCGGCGTCGGCCGGCTGGTAAGGATGGCGAAGGAGGAGGGACGGAAAACAAACCCGCACCTAGAGGTCGGAGTCTGTGGAGAGCATGGCGGCGATCCTCGGAGCGTGGCCTTCTTCAACGAGGTCGGACTCGACTATGTCAGCTGCTCAGCTTATCGGCTGCCGATCGCCCGGATCGCCGCGGCACAAGCGGCAATTGCCAAATCGAAGACTGTCGGCACTGTCTAGTGCTCGGAAGGCTTTATTGATAGGTCGGAAGGAAACGGGCTACTCTGCAATAAGTGGTCCATGAAATGAAGACGCGTCACCCGACAAGCCCTGAGCTTCTAGAGGCTATAGGGTATCTGATGAAGGCGGGTCGCCAATACCGGACGCCATTGTGGATCACGATTGCTAGCTTTCTAGGCAAGTCTCACCGGACCCGTATCGTGTTGAACCTGGGCCAGGTGTCACGGCATGTGAGTGATGGGGAGGTTGTGGCGGTGCCGGGCAAGGT
>Ga0070732_10000718_pt1 | contig 19422 bp, 18 predicted proteins | sample Coa_R1_5_FD_66449 | JGI IMG/M metagenome (GOLD analysis project Ga0070732, IMG submission 66449) | Surface soil microbial communities from Centralia Pennsylvania, which are recovering from an underground coalmine fire - Coalmine... | ecosystem: Environmental > Terrestrial > Soil > Unclassified ... | reverse complement strand
CGAAAGCCGTTGACGCTGGAAGACGCCAAGGCGATCGGCGAGCAGTGCCCTGATGTGCAAGCCGTCGCCGCAGCGGTGCTCCCGCGCATCGACGAATCCGGCCGCGGCCGGATTCAAGTGGCGCGCTACAAAGGCAAAGAAGTGGCCGGAGTGGATTATCACGGGATCATGCCGGAAGACGAAATCGTCTTCAATTCGAGGGCGGCGACCGGACGCTACCTTTCGGAGGCGGAAAACCTTCACCGGTCGGATGTGGCGCTCATTGGTCCGGATCTAGCGAAAGCCCTGTTTCCCGACGAAGATCCTCTCGGCAAGCCCATTTTGGTCGATGGCGTGTCCTACGAAGTGATCGGAGTGATGGCCCGCCGCAAAGGGCAATTGATGAAGGGCGACGCAACCGAAAAGGCCATTCTCGTCCCTTACCGCACCTACCAAAAGCACCGGCCGATGGACGATGAAAACCTGATCGGGGCGGTGGCCTATCCGGGCCGCATGGCGGAAGCCGAAGACGAGATTCGCGGCGTCTTGCGCCGGCGAAGGAATGTTCCTTTCGACAAACCGGACAATTTTGGCATCTCCAGCGCGACGGGAATCGCCGACCAGTTCCGGCAGATTACCGCTTCGGTGGCTCTGCTGATTTCGGTGGTCAGTTCGATTGGCCTCCTGGTCGGCGGCGTCGGAGTGATGAACATCATGCTGATGTCGGTGACGCAGCGGACGCGGGAAATTGGAGTGCGCATCGCGATTGGGGCGCGCAAACGCGACATCATCTGGCAATTCCTTACGGAAGCCGTGGTGCTCACCGGTTCGGGCGGCGTTATCGGCGTGCTGCTGGGCGGCGGAATCAGTTTGCTGATCAACGTGCTGCTGCCGAACCTGCCTTCTTCGATACCGCTGTGGGCCGTTGTGATGGCCGTGGGCGTGTCCATGAGCGTCGGCCTGTTTTTTGGAATGTATCCCGCAATCAAAGCTGCTCGTCTCGATCCCGTCGAAGCCCTGCGCTACGAGTAGATGGGCTCACAAGCGTACGCGCAAGAGAAAACGCTTCACATTAAGAGCGAAACAAGTCCGTACTGAGGTAACGCAATCCGGAGTCAACGGCGATGGTCCCCACTGTGGCTCCATCGCCGAGGCGGGCCGCTACCCGGAGCGCTGCAACCACATTAGCGCCCGTGGAAGTTCCAGCGAAGATTCCTTCTTCTCGCGCCAAGCGGCGGGCCATGGCCTTGGCCTCTTCCGTGCTTACCGTCAGGATTTCATCCACCTCTTTGGGCTTCCACAAGGGAGGGATAAAACCGATGCCGATTCCTTCAATCTTGTGGGAGCCGGAGGGTTTGCCCGAGAGGACTGCAGATTCGGCGGGTTCGACAGCGAAAACACGCAGTTGCGGATTGTGCTTCCGCAGCGCCTGAGCTGTTCCATGAATGGAGTGCGCTGTGCTAACGGCGTGCACAAACGCGTCGACGCGACAGCCAGACTGCTGCCAGAGCTCCTCACCAAGCGAGTGATAACCGGCTTCGCCATCCCGATTATTTAACTGGTCGCACCACCAATGCCCCGGCTGCCGGCTGATTTCCGCGGCCGTAGCAATCATCTTCTTAATGAGCTGCTCGGTGATCTTTTTGTTGTCGCTGGGCACATCTGTGATCCGGGCACCATAGGCCCACATAGTAAACCGTTTTTCGTCGCTGAAGGCGTCGGAAAAGACAAAGTGGGCCCGGTATCCCAAAGCTGCACACACAAAAGCGAGGGAGATGCCCGTAGTTCCTGCCGTGTATTCAACAACAGTGCCTCCCGGAGGAAGGCGTCCGTCGGCGGCGGCACGCTCGATCAGCGCCCTGGCCATGCGATCCTTCATGCTGCCGGTCGGATTTGCCGACTCTATTTTGGCCACAATCCGGGCGCAGCCGGCAGGTACGACGTGGCGAAGTTCGGCCATTGGAGTGTTACCAATGGCATCGAGGATCTTTCTACTGGACATTGGTCTTTATCTTAGGCGACGAATTGTACGCTTTGATGTCAACCAGAGCCAGCAAAAGGCGTGTAACCGAGTCTTAAGAAACGCAGTAGCAATGGTCAGCGGCGGTGCTTGGTATCGAGTTGGGCTACCCGCGTCTTCACGATTTTCTTGATCAGAGCAACGGGCAGGGGCTTGTCCAGGGGAAAGTGGATGGTGCCCTTGGAGGTTGAGAAGCCCTTTAGTTGCTTTTTGAATGCCTCGATAACCGCAGCAGTGGGAAACAAACTGCAGTGGTCAGAAAACGCGGCGAACCAGACCACAATCCCGTTGTGCTTGAACGCAGGAATGCGATAGCTGATGGTTTCCGTGGCTTCGCGTGGCACCGCGGACCGAATCGCGGCGCGCATCTTTTTCAAGGCGCTGCGGGCAGAATCTGGTACGCCTGCCGCGTACTCGTCAAAGTTTTTGGGAGGGGCGTTGCGCTCTTTCGCAGAACGCCGACTGATGGATTTCGCTTTTCTCACGCGGGCAGTATACCAAGCGACCCGCAAGTTGCTCATCGGCAGAATCAATAGCCCTCGGGCGGGATTTCGTAGCCAGCGGCTTCCAGCGAGCCGGCGCCGCTCCAGCCCAGACCAGCCGAGCACTCCTTTCGGGAGCGGTAGCTAGAGCAAGAATCTATCGTGAATTAGGGAAGCACATCATGCGAAGAGGATGAAAAAAACGCAGCAAGGACCCAAGGAGCCGCCAAACTCAGCACACATCCGTTCAGATCGGAGAGAAAGCGGCAGGGAAGGCTGCCCTTCCTTCGCTCCGGGTAAACCGCAAACCAAAAACTTCAGCGCCTCCAGAATTTCATGACCGCGGAATAGTCGAGGTCTTCTTTTGAGGCGCCTTTGACAGAGCTGTAGATTTCGCGAGCGGCAGCGGTGGCGGGCAGCGCGACGCCAAGCTGATTGGCGAGGTCGAGCGCAAGGCCGAGATCCTTGTGCATCAGGCGGAGAGGAAAGCTCGGGACGTACTCGCCTTTGAGAAGATTCGGCGCTTTCACGTCGAGGACGCCCGAGCGGGCCATGCTGGACTGCATGACTTCGACGAGCTTCTCGCCTGGGATGCCGGCGCGCGTCGTAAGCGCAAGGGCCTCCGCGAGGGCGTCGACTTGCAAAGCAAGAATCGCGTTCATGGCCAGCTTGATGGTTTGTCCCGCACCGTTCGAGCCGAGGTGAAAGAGCTTCTTGCCCATTACGTTAAGGATGGGCTCGGCTTCCTTCAGCGTTGCAGCGTCACCGCCAATCATAAAAATGAGTTCACCTTTTTTGGCGCCCCAATCGCCGCCAGTGACGGGCGCATCCAGGTAACGCACGCCACGTTCGGCGCAAGCTGCGGCGATTTTGCGGGCAAGGGCAGGCGACACTGTACTGGAATCGATATAAATGCTGCCGCGCCTGAGCGACTGCATGGCGCCGGAGGGGCCCCAGAGAACTTCTTCGAGCGCCGGGGGATCGCTAACCATAGTGAGAAGGAAATCGGAAGCGGCGGCGACTTCCTGAGGAGATTTGAGCAGCGTTGCTCCGGCGGCGACGAGCTCATCGGCGCGCGAGGCGGTACGGTTCCAAACGGTAAGAGAGTAGCCGGCTTTAATGAGGTTCATCCCCATAGGGCGGCCCATCAGGCCTAGTCCGATTAACCCGATCTGCTTTGCGGCGGGATTCAAGAGAGACCTCCTCGATGTTGGTTGCCTTCTGGCGCGAGCATTTTGCCAACAAAAGGAGAATATTGTAGCTGAAATTCGCGGCAGAAGAGGCACTGCGAGCTTATGAAAGCTCAGGCAGTCTTCGTGTGGTGATTGAGGGGGAGGCGAGGGAGGATATTTTCAGCGCCACCAGCAGAAGCAGCAACAGCCAAGGCAGCTCCGTGTGGTTCGGCTTCCGAATTCGAAGCAACGGGAGGTTCGGGCACGCCGGCAGACTTCACGGCGACGGTGACCCCGTTGGCAGTAGCTCCGGAGTCCGGTTTTTCCTGGATGCGGACCAGACATTGATAGGGAATTTCCCAACGGAAGTGCCCATGCTTGCCACGCTGCTCGAAGTTTTGCTCTAGGAAGATGGAACGGCCAGAATCCGCGACAAAAACTCCGGAAGCGGGCAAAAGAATATCGCCAGCGCGATACTGCACTTCCACACGAAGCCCGAGATAGGCTGAGTAGCGGGCCATGCTGTCCCTAGTGTCGTCACTCGGAAGTAACAGGTGCAATAGTACGAAAGGTCTCCCCCCGTCCGATGTGTGGAAAACGGTTCGGAAAAGCTGTCGAGAAATCGGAATAAAACACAAACAATTTGTGTCCATTCTTACGTCCTCTCTATACAAGAGCAACTATCAGCCGCAATCGCGGAAGGCCATGCTTGACTTTTATGCGGGGCACGATATTGTCTGCGTCACAGAAACGAGCAGTTGGCGCAGAAGAGGCGCTCGGTGGCCGGGCTGAACGAAACAGTTGCAAATGGGCTCGCGGCGTATTACGAATATGTCGCCGAAAATCTGCACCAATGGGTGGACCCGCTGACGAACGAGCAGTTCTGGCACAAGCCGTATCCATATGGGAACAGCGTGGGGCACCTGGTGCTGCATTTGACGGGTAATTTGAGCTACTACATCGGAGCCCGGGTTGCGGAAACAGGGTACGTGCGGAACCGGGACAAGGAGTTCACGGATCCGAATCCGCCGCACAAGGATGATGCGCTGAAGGCGTTTGACCGAACTGTGGCCATGGTGGTGGCGACGATTCGAAAGCAGAGCGAGGAGGATTGGAGTAAGGCATACACCGCGGAGCGCGAACCGGAAGCCAAAGAACGCTTCCAGATTTTCGTGCGCTGCGCGGGGCACGCCTATCATCACGTAGGACAGATTGTCTATCTGAGCCGAGAGTTAGCGAGAACTTAAGGCCAGAAAAACGCTTCGCCTGGATGCAGAGTGGGCGTCGAGGCGGGCGAAGTGGAACGCGAGTGGTCGAACAGAAGAAACTAACGAAGGGCAGAGCTGCCCTGTTGCTGGTGCTGTCCGCCGTTGGGGCGGTGGTGTCGGCAACGGAGCTGCATGGATGGCACGTCTACCTGGGATTTGCCATTGTGGGTGTTGTTCTTCTTGTAGGGTTCCTCGTCTGGAACCGCGAATCCTGAAAAAGTCTTCTTGAGGCATGGAGGTGGAGCAATGAGAAAAGTGCCTTTGACCGTCTGCGCCCTGGTGTGGGGCGCAGTGTTGGTCGTATCAGCGTCCGCACAGGAAACGGCGAAGACGGCGCAAGCACCAGCTTCGCCGACGCCGACTATCGACCAGTCGCTTGAATGGCAGAGCGCGTTCAATCCGAAGATTTCGTCCGATGGGAAGTGCGTGGTTTACGAAGTACAGAAGACGAATTGGGAGGAGAACGCTTTCGAGCGGAATTTGTGGATAGGGGACGTTTCCAGCGGTGACACGCACTCGCTGACCACGGCCAAGAAATCGAGCACGAATCCGGAATGGTCGCCGGATGGCCGATGGATCGCGTTTCTCTCCGACCGGCCGGGACAACTCGCGGGAACACCAGAGGGGAAGAAACAACTCTACGTAATTTCCGCGAAAGGCGGCGAAGCGCAACAGGTCATGAAAGTGGAAAACGATGTGAGCGATTTTGAGTGGGCGCCGGATTCGAAGCACATTGCTTTTTCCATGAGCGATCCCGAGACGAAGGCAATGAAGGATCGCAAGGAAAAATACGGCGAATACTCCTTGGTGCATGGTGATTACTCCATGACACATCTGTGGATTGTCGAGTTTTCGAGCGGAAGCATGATGGCGGCGGAGCCGAAACGGCTGACGGAAGGAGACAAGTTCAGCGTGGAAGATTTTTCGTGGTCGCCGGACGGGACGCGCATCGCGTTCAGCGCGCAGAAGGACCCAGATTTGATTTCGATCGATTCAGCGGACCTGTATGTCCTAAACGTGAGCGACAAGGCGGTAAAGAAAATTGTTAACACGGCGGGGCCGGACACAAACCCGCACTGGTCGCCGGACGGCAAGAAGATCGCGTTCCAAACCGCAGCGGGGTCACAGTACTTCTTCTATACGGATGGAAGGATTGGAGTGGTTTCCGCCGACGGCGGAGCAGTGCAGATTCTGACGGAATCGTTCGATGAAGATCCGTCGTTGGTCGGTTGGGGGCCGGATGGGATTTATTTTGGCGCAACGCAGAAAACGGCGGCGCATTTGTTCCGGTTGAATCCCGCGAACGGAGCCGTAGAGAAGGTGAGCGCGCCGGACGGGATGGTGGCGGGGGGCTTTTCCTTTTCGCGCGATTACAAGCAGGTGGCTTATCGAGCCGCGCTCGATAATCAGTACGCGGAGATCTACACGACGAGCGTGGCACCGTGGCAAGGCAAGAAACTGACGGCAATGGGCGAGCAACTTAAGGGATTCACCTTGGCGCACCGCGAAGTGGTTTCGTGGAAGTCAGGCGACGGAACGACGATTGAAGGAGTGCTTTATACGCCGCCGAATTTCGATGCTAAGAAAAAATATCCGCTGCTGGTGGTGATTCATGGCGGGCCAACGGGCGTGGATCAGCCGGTGGTGAACGCTGACCGTTACTATCCTATTGAGCGGTTCGCGGCAAAGGGAGCAGTCGTGCTGCGGCCGAACTACCGCGGGTCGGCGGGGTATGGAGAGAAATTCCGGTCATTGAACGTGCGCAACCTGGGCGTCGGCGACTATGCCGATGTGATTTCGGGGGTGGATTCACTCATTGCGAAGGGTTTTGTCGATAAAGACCGTGTGGGTTCAATGGGCTGGAGCCAGGGCGGATATATTTCAGCGTACATCACGACGTTCAGCGATCGCTTCAAAGCCGTTTCCGTAGGAGCGGGGATTTCGGACTGGTCGACGTATTACGTGAATACAGACATCACGCCTTTCACGCGTCAATACCTTCACGCGACGCCGTGGGACGATCCAGAGATTTACTGGAAGACGTCGCCGATCAGCAACATTGCCAAGGCACGTACGCCTACACTCATCCAGCATGGAGAGAACGACCGGCGCGTGCCGATTCCGAACGCCTACGAATTGCGGCAGGCGCTGGAAGACCGCGGTGTGCCGGTAAAGATGGTGGTGTACAAGGGATTCGGCCACGGCATCACCAAACCCAAGCAGCAGCGCGCGGTGATGGAAGAAAACGAGAAGTGGTTCGCGCAATACATCTGGGGCGAAAAGCCGGAAGAGCCGAAGCCCGCCGAGACGAAAAAAGAAGAAAAGAAATCAACAGCAGCGGTAAATCCGTAAATTGGGAAGCGGCCGTAGATCGGGTTCGACCCAACCTTTGCGAGCGCCCGCACTTTGCAAAAGATCCTGCGAATAGTATTTGTGGGTAAGGTTTTTGTCGCTGAGTTCGTGATGGGCCGCAAGGAGTTCTGCAAACGAGCAACCTTCCGGCGTTTCCGCCATGGCCACGGCGACCAAGCGCATCCAAAACAGAGTAAGTGTGTGGTGATATTTCTGCGTCGCGCCATGGTGATTGGCGAAGCGGCGAATGCCGGCGCACATGCGCTCGGCGGCTCGAGTGGCGTCGAAAGACTTTAGGTAGAGCCAGGCGACGCGGAGATGCTCGCTATGACGAAACTGGTCCGCCGGAAAGGAAAGGTCTTCGAAGGCGCGTAGAAAGTCTTCGTCGCTCCAGGCGCAAGCGCCGGAGCCAAAATTGGTTTCGGTCATAGTTGTTTGGAAAATGGAAATGCGAGATTGAAACTTTTTTTAGTTTATCACGATTCGAGCTTGAAGCGCGAGGAAGCAAGGCGGTAGAGGCGGCGCCACAACAAGCGGTTGATGAGTACGACGATAGTGGCCATGATGAGCGTGGAAGCAAGCAGCAGGTCGAAGCGCCCCGCATCGCTGGCGCTGCTGATGGTGCTGCCGAGACCCGGCGTGGAAACGATTTTGCCCTGGAAGTGAAAATACTCCGCAATGATGCTGGCGTTCCAGGCGCCGCCGGAAGCGGTGACCATGCCCGTCACCAGATACGGAAAAATGCCGGGCAGGATCAGAAAACGCCAGCGCTCCCACGAGCCGAAATGAAATATCTGCGCGGCTTCCTTCAGGTCGCTGGGAATGGCCATAGCGCCCGCGATGACGTTGAAGAGGATGTACCACTGCGTGCCCAACAGCATGAGGAGCATGGCTGCCAATTCCATGCCGCCGCGGAGACGCAGGAAGAACAAAAGAATGATGGGAAAGAGCGCGGTGGCGGGAACCGATGCGGCAATCTGGACGAACGGTTGCACGACGCGAGCGAGGCGCTGGCTGAAGCCTATGGCCACGCCGACAGGAACCGTCCACAGCACGCTGAGCAGGAGAGCGGAATTGACGCGAAGGAAAGTGAGCGCAGCGCTCCGCAAGAGGTCAACGTAATCCTCGCGGTGAAGATCGGAAAGTTCGCGGGCGGCGTGAAATACGGTGAATCCGAGGCCAACCAAAATTCCCGCAATCATGACGTAGGCAATTCCTCTGCGAAGACGATGTTGCTTTGGCGCGGCAAAGGATTCGGCGGCTCGGCGAGCGCTGAGAGTAAATTGAAGCGTGAGCCAATTAATAATCGGATGAATAAAGCGCCGGTAGGCCCGAATGAGGAGAGAAGCGCGCCCCAGGAGATGGAACAGCGTGGGTTGCGCAGTGGCGGAACTCTCCACCTGCTCGAATTTGAATTTGTCCGCCCAGAGGATGACCGGACGCCAGATGAATTGATCCAGCAGAACGACGAGGGCGATCATGGCCGCGACGCCCCACAGAATGGCGCGCGTGTCGCCGTGGCCCGCAGCGGTTTGAAGAAACGAGCCCAACCCCGGCAGGCGGAAGTCGCGGTTGCCCAGCACGAACATCTCGCACGCCATCAGAAAGAACCAGCCGCCAGCTACAGAGACCATGGAGTTCCAAACAAGCCCGATGGTGGCAAAGGGAAGGTCCAACTCGGCGAAGCGCTGCCAACGGCCGAAGCGGTAGATGATGGCGGCTTCGCGCAGATCGCGCGGAACGGTTTTCAGAGAAGAATAAAAACTGAAGGCGATGTTCCAAGCCTGCCCGGTAAAAATCAGCAGGATGCAGCCGAGCTCGATGCCAATCTGGCTGTGCGGGAAAAGCGCGACCATGGCGAGCATCACGCCCGGAAGAAAGCTGAGCACGGGAATAGACTGCAAGATGTCGAGCAGCGGAATCATAAGCATTTCGGCGCGGCGCGAGCTGGCGGCGAGATAGCCGAAAGCCAGAGAAAAGATCAGGCTGAGCGCGTATGCGACCATCATGCGCACCAGGGAATAGAAAGCATAGAGAGGAAGGTCGCGGGGATTCTGGGAAATTTGTGCCTGGGGATGAGCGGGACCGAACCAGGTGCGGCCGATGGCGTAAATGCCGAAGACGGCGGCAAACACAAAAAGAAAGACGCCAATGTCGATGACGAAAGCCCAACTCCAGCGCGAACCGGCAGGGCGATCTACGGCAGGAGGAAGCGGGGTCGAGTGAACAGCTGAGAGCGCTGGCGCCGGCATGTTACGGTCAGCCCTCGGTGAGCTTCAGCTTGCCGGAGGCGGAATCATAGTCAAAGATCTCGGCATATCGTCCCCACTGGATGGCGGTTTCGAGCTGGCGGCGCGACTCCTCTTCGCTGAAATGTTCATCGAGGAAGTCGCGGAAAAACTCTTCACTAAGCGTCCGATTGGACTTGGCCTTCAGGGCTTGTTCCATTTGCCGGAGCAGCGGCACGTTGGCGATAGCCGCTTTGCGGAAGATGGCTTTGCGATTCTGGATGTCGGCCTGCGCAAAGGCGTGGCCTTCCGGCGTAATGATGGCATCGCCTTCCTCCGTGCGGAGAAACACCAACAGCCCGGCGGTGTCGATCGTGGGCAGAAGCGACTCCAGGTCCATGCTAAGTTCCTCGGCGAGCCGATGCAGGTCCACACGCCCGCCGCGATCCACAAGAATCTCCAGCAAGCCAGCCAAGCCGCCGGGACGCGTATGCGGGAGCATCACTACCTTGGATTTGGGGGCCACGCCGGGGCGGTTGGTGCGCGGCGGAGCCGTGTCGTCCTTGTGATCGGGGTGAGTCAGGACGCGATAAATGGAATCCACAAGCTCAAGGAATTGCGCGCCTTTGCGATCGCGAGGCTGCGGCAGGCTGACAGTAAAATCAGCGTGGATGTGTGCGGGATTGCGGCCGAGAACAATGATACGGTCGGCGAGAACGACGGCTTCTTCGATGTTGTGGGTGACGATAAAAATGGCACGCGTAGGGATTTTGTGGCCGAGCCAGAGTTCGAGAAGTTCGCCGCGCAGCGTTTCCGCGGTGAGCACGTCGAGAGCAGAAAACGGCTCGTCCATGAACAGCACTTCCGGCTCGACCACTAGGGCGCGGGCCACGCCGACACGCTGCTTCATGCCGCCGGAAAGTTCTTTGGGGTAAGCGGACTCAAAGCCGTCCAGCCCGACCGCATCCAGAATGCGCAGGGCGCGCTTGTGCCGCTCGATCGGCGCCATGCCTCGGGCTTCGAGCGGAGCTTCCACGTTTTCGATGACCGTAAGCCAGGGAAAAAGCGCGAAACTCTGGAAAACAATGGAGACGTTGCGAAATTTTCCGTTGACGGGCTGGCCGTGCCAGTACACCGAGCCTCCGGTGGAAGGAGAAAGTCCTGTAAGCATGCGCATCAGTGTGGACTTGCCGCAACCGGAAGCGCCGAGCAGCGCGATGATCTGCCCAGGATAAATCGCCAGGTTTATGGGCGCAATGACCTGGATGCGGCTCCCGTCGGCCTGCGGATAGTGCTTCTCCAGTTGGCGAGCCTCAATGATGGGCTCGGGGGCCGGCTCAAGCGCGCCGTTAGTGTTTGAAGTGCTCATGTGCGCGTGTATTATCCCTCAACTGTCCGGCAGGCGCACGCAAGGTGCAAAACCTTAAAGTGCCGTTCCAGCGCGGTTACAATGATACGAACGCAAAATAACAAAATGAAATCTGCGCACGAAGCCCCTAATCCAATAAATGGCAGCGCAACACGGCGAAAATGGTTTGCTGCCTTTGGTATTTCGCTAGGGACGGCGATCTTGATTGTCTCGCCGTTTTTCTGGCTGGGAACAGCGTCCGGACACGACATTGCGTTTCATGCGTCGTCGTGGCTGGATGTCGCAGGGCAGTGGAAAGAAGGCATTATTTTTCCACGCTGGTGCGAATGGGCGAACAACGGATTTGGGGAGCCGCGATTCATTTTTTATCCGCCGCTGTCGTGGATGCTGGGCGCGGCGCTGGGATTCATCGTCCCGTGGAAGGCAGTGCCGGGAACTTTCATTGTACTGACGCAAACGCTGGCGGGAATTTCCATGTTTGCGCTGACGCGAAGGTTTTTTTCAGCAGGAGCCGCCCTGTTTGCGGCGGCATGCTATGCGGCGAATCCTTACGCGCTGCTCGTGGTGTACATCCGAAGCGATTTCGCCGAGCAACTGGCGTGGGCTTTTTTACCGGCGCTGCTGCTCGCGGCACTGCAGCTGAGCGGACTCATCGAGAATCGCTGGCGTTCGGCGTCTCGAGTGGCAGCAATCTTCGCGTTGCTTTTTGCGGGAATGTGGCTTTCAAACGCCCCCGCCGGCCTGATGGCCAGCTACAGCATCGCTCTTCTTTTCGCCTGGGCGGCGATAACAAAAAAATCTTTATGGCTTTTATTGCAAGGAATCGGCGGACTGGCTCTGGGATTTGGGCTGGCGTGCTTTTATCTTGTGCCGGCGGCTTACGAGCAACGCTGGGTGAACATCGGCCAGGCGCTTTCCTCCGGATTGCAGCCCGCGCAAAACTTTCTGTACACCAACATCGCGGATCCAGAGCACAACGTCTTTAACTGGATCGCTTCCAGCGTGGCCGTTTTGCTCAAAGTGCTCACGTGGATTGCCGCCATCATGGCGTATCAAAACATCCGGGAGGAGAACGATTCGCGGGAAAAGAAAGCGCTTTGGCAATCGCTGCTCATCCTCGGCGCCGCGGCGACATTCCTGATGGTTCGACCCAGCGCGATTCTCTGGGAGCACCTGCCGAAGCTGCGGTTCGTGCAATTCCCCTGGCGCTGGATGGGCATTCTCGCAGTGGCTTACGCCTGTTTTGGGGCGGCAGCCGTCGCGCGGAGGCACGTGGCCTGGATTTGGGGGAGCGTGGTGATACTCGCGGTTGCGGGGACGGCGACACACCTGGTCAAGAGAGCCTGGTGGGATTCCGACGATATTCCTTCCTTGCAAGATGCCATTGCCGATGGACGAGGATTCGACGGAACCGACGAGTACGATCCGGCGCAGGATGATCACACCAATCTGCCGGCAAAGGCGCCGCGAGTACAGACTCTGGCGGCGGAAGGGTCCGAAGCATCCCCGCCGAACTCACAAATTCAGATTGTACGCTGGACGGCAGAAGAGAAAGACCTAACGGTGACGTCACGCATGCCTCTGCGGTTGGCGATCCGCCTGCTGGATTACCCGGCCTGGCGCGTGCAAGTGAACGGCCAGCGGGTAACTCCAGAGTTCCCAGAAGGGACCGCGCAAATCATCCTGCCGCTTCCCGCAGGCACGGAAGGCATCAAAATAAGGTTCGTGGATACACACGACAGAGTCTGGGGGAAAGTCATTTCTGGAGCAGCGGTTATTGCGTTCTTAGCCCTCTTAATTTTATGAACGCACGGTCAAGAAGGTCCAATTGAGGGATCGACGAAGATTTCTCCGGAATTTCACCACCGTATGCGCGGGCGTAGGGGCACTCCTCCTCGTTGGCCGTGCGCGAGCGCAAAATCCGCTCGACGCCATCCCCGACCGCTGGTTGACGAACCAAGACGTCATCGAAATGTTGCACAGCGGACTGTCAGCACGCGCAGTGATTCTGAGAATTCATGATTCTCCTTGCAAGTTTGACAAATCCGCTGAAGGGTTAGAACGGCTGCGCGCCGCGAACGTGCCTTATAAAGTCTTGACGGCGATGATGCAGGCCCCTGAGTTACCGCCGCCGGTCAAGGGTCGCATTCCGATGGTGATCCCCGATAGCACGCTGGTGGAAGTCGTCCTCTCTGAATCTCTCGACACGGCCGCCCAAAAACCAGGTTACGTGGTTTATTTTCGCGTTTTGCAGGACGTTCGAATTCAAGGGTTGCGGGTAATCGCGAGAGGTGCTAGGGCCCGCGGAAGATTGGTGGATTCCAGGGAGCGTTCGCGAACGGGCGAGCCAGCGCGGTTGGAGTGGAATATGATGGACGTAGAGACTGTCGATGGACAACGGATCCCGCTCCGAGGAGGAAGTGAAAGAGCGGGGAGCGAAATTACTGCAGAGAAAAGCATCTCCGCCGAAGAAGGAGAAGAATTTCGGACGTTTACCTACGGAACGCGAAAGGTGAACGTTGCGGCTCCTATCCAGTGAAACCCCAAGCCTCCAATCTCTTCCGAGGATACTAATCCGAAACAAAGAAACGCCACGGTGCACAGATTTATGTGACGGACGAACGTTCAAGTGGTTTGAGCCTAAAGCAGAATAAGTTAATATGGCCTGCAAGAAATTCCATATGATATGCCCTGACGAATCCATTTCTCGCGAGAATCGGGAGGTTCTATATGCTGGAATGCAGCAAGTGCGGTTGCGCATATCCAGACGCGTATCATTTCAAGAACGATGGTCGGACCAGGCCTCTGATCTGTCACAAGTGCTACGACAGTACTCGGCAAGCGGCTCTTGAGAAGCTTCCGTTTAATTTCGGTGCGGCTTTCCTGCCTGCTATCTGGTGCCTTTGCCATTCCAGAACGGGCTTAGGTCTTGTTCTCATCTTGGCGAATCTCATCTCCCGCCCGCTGGTACTCTTCGGCGTTCCGCCGGTGTTGGTATGGATCTTGTGGGTCGGCATCACACTGGTGTTCGGATTCCGCGGATCGAGCATAGCATTCCGCGAGGGAGCTTACGGCTCTTTGGAAGAATTCAAGGACGGTGAACGCAGCTGGCAGGTAGCCGGTGTTGTTGCAGGAATTATTGAGGTCGGGCTTGTCATTCTGGTGCTGCTTGGATCGTTTGAATGAAACTTAGGGTCTGTCCAAGCGAGGCATTTAAGCTCGCACTGATTCATCCCGAGGGTTCCGGGGATTAATGAGCTAAAGGCATTGCTCTCGGACGACTAGGATCCCAAGAACACTAAGTCTACTCTTGGCACGGCACTTCAGTCCCTCCGTGATCTGCTGAATCCAAAGAATATGGAATAAGGCTCTTGCCGATTCTGCTGCATTGACATAAACTCCGTTCACAAGAACACTTCCTTGGCCGTTCACAAACAAAACCCGCTCCCCACGGGAACTTCGCAGGTCCGGGGCAAAGGATTGTTTACAGGCCCCAAGCTTCTAAATTAAGAGAGAGTTGGTTAACGGAGGAAGATCATGCGAGTAAGATTCGCGTTGCCGTTAGTAGCGGTTTTGCTTCTCGTTTCAGGCCTGGTTCTCGCGCAGTCGGCTAAGCCACTCGCCAACGATGACGTTGTCCAAATGGTAAAAGGGGGATTCGACGAGTCCACGACGGTTGCCGCCATTCAAGCGGCTCCGGACACGAACTTCGACACTTCTGTGCAGGCTTTGCTAGCCCTGAAAGCCTCGGGCGTAAGTGAAAAAGTGATCTCTGCGATGCTGGCCGCGACGAAGAAAAAGTCGGAGGCCGCCAAAGAGACCGCGCCAGCCGCAGCGGCACCGGCGGCGCCTGCAGCAGCTCCGAACCCGGATGTGCCAGACGACGTGGGCGTGTATGTGAAGATGAAGGGTTCGCTCGCAGAGGTCTACGCTGAGATCGTGGACTGGAAATCGGGCGGCGTAGGCAAAAGCATGCTCACCGGCGGGTTCACGAAGGGGCACGTCAACGCGGTGGTCAACGGTCCTAAGAGCAAGCTTCAAATTGGCGAGCCCATGGAGTTCATCATCAAGTGCACCGAAGGCGTGACGCCCTCGGAATACATGCTTCTCAAGCTGGATGAAAAGGGAGACCGGCGGGAATTTCGCGCGGTTACCGGCGGGGTCTATCACTCTTCGGGCGGAGCGGAGAAAAACGCCGTCAAATTTGACTTCCAGAAAATCGCTTCGCGCACCTATAAGATTGTCCTGACGGGGTTGAAAAAGGGTGAGTATGGGTTCCTTCCTCCCGGATCCGGCTCGGTCGGTGGCGTAGGCGGTGGTAGCAGCGGCAAAACAGTGCAGGGCGGTTCCATGCAGTCCGGAAAACTGTATACCTTCGGCCTCATGGAATAGAAATTCAGTAAACAACCTTCGCAAAGTAAATCAAGTGGGTATGCGAATCTGCGTGTCGTGGTGTGCCCTTTCGACACCAGGACGGCGCGTCTCTGCCCCTGCGCGATGTAACTCCCAATGACAAAGAGCGACATTCCGGCTTCCCGGAACGAATGTCGCAGGATGTCGCTTGCTCACCGAATGTAGCCCACCTAGCATCAGCCAGCAAGATGGAATCCCCAGACATGTGAGAGGCGGACATCCATTTTAAAGAAAAGGAGACACCATGAGACTGCAGAAACATTTCATATTCCTCTTTGTATTCTTCCTGGCAGCAACGGCGGCCTATGCGGATCAAAGCAAGCGCGAGAAACTAGCCGGCTACGGCAAGATCGAACTGGCACCCTTCCGGAATAAGGTGGGCGACACGCTGGATGAAAAGACCGTTACCGAAACGCAGGACAGGATCGTCCAAAAGATCAACGAATCGAAACTTTTCGGTGCGGACATTAACAAAGACCTGGCCTTCCCCAAAAAGGACCCGGATGACGACAACAAAGTAGTGTTCCCCGGCACCAGCAAGGATGACGACGACAAAACTCTTGTTCTCTTCGGCGAGTTCATTACTTTCAACAAAGGGAGCCGTGCCAAGCGCTACCTCATTGGGGGAGGCACAGGCCGAGCCGAGCTGCGAGCCAATTGCTACCTGGTGGACAAGAAAACCGGAAAGCAACTTTACAATTTCCAGAGTTTTGGAGAAACCAATTGGGGCGCGTTCGGCGGCGGGGCCGATAAAACGTCAAAGGGAATGGCAAACCGCGTCGTCGATTTCTTGAAAGGAAAATAGCGATTCGAGGAAGGCGGCCGCTGCCCTCTCGCTCTCCGGCAGGCGCTGTTCAGTGAGCTCCGCATGGTGAGCCCTGAAAATCGAGGAAATCAGCGGCGGTCGACGGTGGGGTGGCGGACGTCCTGGCCCTGCACGATATAGATGACGTCCTCAGCAATGTTGGTGGCGTGGTCGCCGATGCGCTCGAGATTCTTCGCCGCGAGAATGAGTTCGAACGCCGGGAACACCACGCTGGAATCGCCCATCATGTAAGTCAGCAATTCGCGGAAAATCTGGTCGCGGTAGTGATCCACCTGGTCGTCGGTGGCCAGGACTTTATGCGCCAGGTCGACGTCGCGCCGCACCACGGCATTAAGCGCGTTGCGCACCATTTCTTCGGCGAGGTCGCTCATGCGAGGAAGATCCACGTAGGGCTTCACGCGCGGATGGCGCAGGATGCGCAGCGCGCCCTGCGCAATGTTTACGGCCTGATCCCCGATGCGTTCGAGGTCATTGTTAATCCGCGAAATGGCCAGAACGAAGCGGAGATCCGTGGCCATGAGCTGGTGCAGCGCGAGGAGCTGCACGACGCGGTCATCAATTTCCATCTGAAGCTCGTTGATGGCGTCTTCTTCGTCCAGGACCCGCTTGGCCAGAGGCTCGTCCGATTCCAGTACGGCGTGAACCGCCTGATGCACGGAGCGCTCGGCGAGGCTGCCCATCCAGAGCAGGCGCTCCTTGAGCACGTTCATGTCTTTTTCGAAGTGCCGTTCCATCAAGTTTCTCTTTCCCAGTAGGTGAACTGTGATTCGTGAGCCCTGGTCAATATATCCGCTGAGACGCAACTATGACCCGCGACGCGCAACCTTTTGTTATCCGAAGCGCCCGGTGATGTAAGCCTCAGTCCGCGGATCCGCGGGCGTGGTAAACAGCTGCGGCGTCGGGCTGAACTCGATGAGTTGGCCGATGAGCAGGAAAGCTGTGAAATCGCTGATGCGGGCGGCCTGCTGCATGTTGTGCGTGACGGTCACGATAGTGCAAAACTCCTTCAGTTGCACGAGCAGCTCTTCGATTTTTGCCGTGCTGATGGGATCGAGCGCCGAGCAAGGCTCGTCCAACAGCATCACTTCCGGGTCGACGGCGAGAGCGCGCGCGATGCACAGCCGCTGCTGCTGCCCGCCAGAGATCTCGTATGCGGATTTGTGGAGTTGATCTTTCACCTCATCCCAAAGCGCAGCGCGCCGCAGGCTCTTTTCTACGCATTCCGCAATGGGAGTTTTCGAACCATTGATCCTCGGGCCGTAGGCCACGTTGTCGAAGATGGACTTGGGAAAGGGATTGGGGCGCTGGAAGACCATGCCAACACGCCGGCGAAGGGAAGTGACATCCTGGCTCAGAATGCTCTTGCCGTCGAGCAGGATCTCGCCTTCGAGGCGCGCGCCGCGCACCGTTTCATGCATGCGGTTGAAAGTGCGAAGAAGTGTGGACTTTCCGCAACCGGAGGGACCAATGAGCGCCGTAATCTTGTTCGTGGCAATCCCCATGCTGATGTCAAAGAGCGTCTGCTTGCTGCCGTAGAAGAAATTGACTTTGGAAACAGTCATGCGCATGGAGAGGGCCGCATCCGGCTCGCGGGCCGCTGGATTGGTCCCGGTTGGAGGAAGATTCACGGACACGGCGGGCCTCACAGAAGCGTGCATGGATTAGGACCTCGAAACCGAAATGCCGCGGGCAAGCACTCCGCGGGCAACAATATTAATGACTAGAATCAGGCCAAGCAACACAAGCCCGGCGGCCCACGCCTGGCGGTGCCAATCTTCGTAGGGTGAGATGGCGTAATTGTAGATCGCAACGGGCAGAGAAGCCGTGGGCTGATTCCAGCCCGGACTCCAGAAGCGATTGCCAAGTGCGGTGAACAGTAGCGGTGCGGTTTCGCCAGCGACGCGCGCAAAGGCCAGCAAAACCGTGGTCAGAATGCCGCGATAAGCGGACGGCACGATGACCGTAACGATGGTTTTCCATTTGCTGGCGCCAAGCGCCATGGCACCTTCACGGAGCGAAATTGGAACGGAGCGAAGAAACTCCTCGGTGCTGCGAAGCGTGATGGGAATCATCATCAGGCCGAGGGCGAAACCTCCGGCAAACGTGGAAAAATGCTTGAAAGGCAGGACGGCGAGGCTGTACGCAAAAATGCCGATGACGATCGAGGGCACGCCGTTCAGCAAATCAGCTGCATAGCGCACAATGAAAGCGGTCGTGCTGCCGCTGAATTCAGCAAGGTAGATGGCGCCGAAAAAGCCGATCGGCACCCCAATCAGCGTCGCGAGCAAAAGCAGTTTTGCGCTGCCGACAATGGCATTCGCCATGCCACCCCCGGTTTCGCCCACGGGAGCCGGGAGCCTGGTAAAAAAGCTCCAGCTCAGAGAAGCCCCGCCATGGAAAACCAGATACCCGAGGATCAAGAAAAGGACGGAGACGGCGACCAGGGCGCAAACACCGGTCATCGAAAGCATAAAAGCGCTTACGAATTTGCGCCAGCGCAGGCGTGCGCTCATGCGTTTCCCAATCCGCTGCCGCGCTTGGAAGTAACAACGATCATGATTCGAGCCAGTCCGTTAAGAATAAAAGTCAGCAGGAAAAGCACGAGGCCCAATTCAATGAGCGCCTGCGTGTAGAGCTCTCCGGTAGCTTCCTTGAACTGGCTGGCGATGACGGATGCGATCGAGTCACCGGGAGAAAGCAGAGACGCGCTGATGATGGGAGTGTTGCCAATTACCATAGTCACCGCCATGGTTTCGCCCAGGGCGCGAGCCAGGGCCAGAAAAATGGATCCGATGATGCCCGCGCGCGCGAAAGGCACAACGACCTTCCAGGTGGATTCCCAACGCGTTGCGCCAAGAGCCAGCGCCGCCTCCCGCTGGTCACGCGGCACAGAAAGCAGAATCTCGCGCGAGACAGAAATGATGTAGGGAATAATCATGATGGCCAGCACCATGCCAGCGGTCAGAAACCCCAGCCCAAAGGCGGGCCCCTTAAACAGCGGAAGGAATCCAAGGAACTGCTTGAGTTGCGGCTGAATCACCTGGCGCATCAGCGGCACAATGATGAAAATCCCGAGCAAACCGTAAATGACGCTGGGAACGGCGGCGAGGAGGTCGATGAAAAACTCCAGCGTGTCCGAAAGTCTTAAGGGTGCTAGTTCCGCAAGGAAAATAGCCGCGCCGATGCCGAGTGGTGCGGCAATTAAAAGGGCCACAGCGGAAGTGACGAGAGTGCCGTAAATAAAGGGCAGCGCGCCGAATTGATCAAAGACCGGATCCCAGATGGAGGTCCGGAAAAAACTGAAACCAAATTG
>Ga0070732_10000717_pt1 | contig 19423 bp, 23 predicted proteins | sample Coa_R1_5_FD_66449 | JGI IMG/M metagenome (GOLD analysis project Ga0070732, IMG submission 66449) | Surface soil microbial communities from Centralia Pennsylvania, which are recovering from an underground coalmine fire - Coalmine... | ecosystem: Environmental > Terrestrial > Soil > Unclassified ... | reverse complement strand
GGCGTGTGGCATTACTGACGACACTACGTACCGAATATGGCGGCTCTATATGGCCGGTTCCGCCCAAGGATTTCGCAATGGGCGTCTGAACGTATACCAAACCTTACTCGCTAAGCCAGTGTGCGGCCATAGTGGTCTACCTCTGACGCGAGCAGACTGGTATCACGTCTAGGTCGATCCGAACTGGCGAGAATGTGAGAACAACGAGGCCATCTCGAGCAGGCGCGCCATCCGCCTTTCTTCTGATTACGAGCGATTGACGGGCAGACAGGAAATAATACATAACGGAAAAAGCCGCTACCGGATCGGGTCGGAAGCGGGAATACGCTCGCCACGCTCGTCTCCGAGTGACTGCAACCACTCGCGACACCTGGTCGTGGATCCTGGAATCACGCCCCCCTGTGACTTTGGACACTTCTTCGCCGGGCGCCAATTCGTAGAATTTCACGGGGTGCTCTGCTTGTGTCTACCCTGCACGCTATTGCGGGCCAGTCCATCTCCCACTACCGGATCCTGGAGCGTCTCGGCAGTGGCGGCATGAGCGTCGTTTACAAGGCGGAAGACCTCGAAATAGGACGCCTCGTTGCCCTCAAATTCCTCTCTGATGGCCTTATCCGCTATCCCCAGGCATACGAGCGGCTCCGACGCGAAGCACGCGCCGCGGCCGCGCTGAACCACCCCAATATCTGCACCATCTACGAAGTCGGAGAACAGCAGGGCAATCTCTTCATTGCCATGGAATGCCTGGAAGGACATTCGCTGCGCGAGTTGCTTCGCGGGACACCGCTCGACTTCGAACGTCTTCTCGAACTGGCCATTGAAGTCGCCGATGCACTCGACGCGGCCCATGCCCGCGGCATCATCCACCGCGACATCAAGCCGGGCAACATCTTCGTCACCGACCGCGGTCACGCCAAGCTGCTCGATTTCGGCTTGGCGAAGTTGAGTCTGCCCGTGCCCATTGGCGCGGCGACCACGGCTAGCGACAGCAATCTCACCAGCCCGGGCACTACTCTCGGAACGGTCGCCTACATGTCGCCCGAACAGGCCCTGGGAAAGGATCTCGATCCGCGCACCGATCTGTTCTCTTTCGGCGTCGTGCTGTACGAAATGGCCACCGGCACTCTTCCCTTTTCCGGGGATACCTCGGCTGCTATTTTTGATTCCATTCTCCATAAACCGCCCATCCCACCGGTGCGTATTAATCCGGCGCTACCGGCGGAATGTGAGCGGATTATTAATACCGCATTAGAAAAGGATCGTGACGTCCGCTACCAGAGTTCCTCGGAACTTCGGGCCGACTTGAAGCGCCTAAAGCGGGACACTGATTCCGACAAGATTCTTGCCGTCCAAGGCCACGAATCCAGCGCTGCTGCAGTCGTGCGGCCGAGAAAGTCCCGATGGGTTGCATCCAGTGTGGCTGCACTTCTCCTGATTATCGCGGTTGTTGGCTGGCTGCTGCTCCCCAGTCCCACGGCTAAAGTGGTGGGCCTAAAACAGATTACGCGAGATGGCCTCTTCAAGGGAAAGCTCGTCACAGATGGTTCCCGGATCTACTTCCCTGAGTTCTCCGGCGGCCACCTTGTATTGGGCCAGGTTTCTGCTGTCGGGGGCGACACCTTGACAATCCCTGTCCCTTTCCAGAACGTCAATGTATTCGGCCTCAGTTCAGACCATTCTGCTTTGCTGATCTCGGAGTTCATGAGTTCAGCGCCTTCGCCCTTCTGGGCTATGCCTCTGCCAACAGGTTCTCTTCGCCGCCTTGACGATATTGAAGGCAGGGAAGGTTCGTGGTCCCCCGATGGCCAGCATCTCGTATTCACGAAAGGCCTCGACGTCTATCTCGCTAACGCCGATGGCGGTCAAGCTCGAAAGAGCAGAAGCTTCTCCGACATCCCCAGCCACGTTCGCTTTTCTCCCGATGGCCAGCGTCTTCGCTTCACCCTGACTCCACTAGGGAAGAACATGTCTTCGCTGTGGGAGATGAAGATCGATGGTTCCGATCTACATCCGCTGCTGCCCGGCTGGAAGCCGAACGCTGCGTCGTGTTGCGGGGACTGGACACGCGACGGTCGCTACTACATCTTTGAAGTTCAGGCCCCGGCAGGCACCTTGGATTTGTGGGCCGTACGCGATACTAGGCGCGCCTTCCATCGCAAAGCCGAGCCAGTGCAACTCACCACCGGGCCGCTATGGTATATGGATCCTGTTTCCAGCCCAGACAGCGATCGCATCTTCGCTAATGGCATGCTGGTTCAAGGAGAGTTGGTCCGTTACGATTCGCGATCGCGCCAGTTCCTTCCATATCTTTCGGGCGTTTCCGCCGGCGAGGCAGATTTCTCACCGGACGGCCAATGGATCGTATATGTCAGCTATCCAGAGCTCACGCTCTGGCGCTCTCGTACTGACGGGTCTCAACGGATGCAGCTCACTTACTGGCCTTTCTACGCCAGCCTGCCGCGCTGGTCGCCTGACGGCAAGCAGGTCGCCTTCGTCGGAACCGAACAAGGAAGATCTTGGAAAATTTTTTTGATTTCTCCCCAAGGCGGCACGCCGCAAGAACTCTTTCCGCAGGACCGGCAGGAAGCCGACGCCACTTGGTTCGCCTGACGGCAAGCAGATCGCCTTCGGTCGTGCTTCGTATGGATCAGACGTGGGTGAGCTTGAGATTCAAATCTTCGACCTCACAACCCAAAAGCCCTCTACGGTTCCCGGGTCGCGCGGCATGTTCAGCCCGCGCTGGTCTCCTGACGGCCGTTACCTCGCAGCGCTGACCTCCGATTCAAGGAAACTGATGTTGTTCGACCTCGCCACCCGCCAGTGGTCCGATTGGCTTCGCGCGGACGACGGAACCATCGGTTATCCGGTCTGGGCCCGAGATAGCAAGTCTATTTATGTTGAACGCTTTCTCGCGGCTGAGCCGTCCATGCACAAACTTAGACTCGGCGAAACCCAGTCCGAGCGTTTTCTCTCATGGAATGATCTGCATCGCTTCAGCGGCATCTGGGGAGCCTGGTCGGGCGTAGCTCCAGACGGAAGCGTGCTCACAGTGCGAGACGTCAGCTCGCACGAGGTCTACGCCCTGGAACTGCAGTTGCCCTAGTCCGGAACAACGCCCCAGCTCTTTAAGAACCTCCAAAGGTCGACCCTGATGGACCAACACTTTGGCATTCAGGGCGTCGGTTCCAACCGCTACTACGTTTACCGTCAGTGCACCGTTATTGATACCTATAGACGAAATCGCAATTCCAAAAGGACAGTCGGTCTGAGAGTTCAGTTAAAGGCGGCGCGCCGCATTAATCTGTCGGACCACATGTTCCACCGCGGGCTTCAATTCGGGCGAGACCTCGGTTCCATGTTCGAATCGCCGGCCCTCAATTCCGTACACTTGCAGTCGGTCCGGCAAACGACCCAGAACTCGAGCCAATCGGATCGCGGCCGACACGCCCAATCCGTGAGTGGATACAGATTTGTCTGCAGGGAAGCTGGCCTTACCGCCGTCCCACAGACGCACCGTGCCAAAGGACGCACCTGTCTCCACCGCGTCGACGACGACAACGTGGTCAGCTCCGCCCCAAGCTTCGATGAGGTCGAGCGCTTCCCCAGAGCGAATCTCGGCTTCTACGCCGAGGTCGCGCAGTCGGTCGGCCACAAGGGCTCCAACGCCGTCGTCACCTCGATCTGGATTTCCACAGCAAATGATTCGCACGGATTAGACTCCATCAGCCTCAGCCCGCTCCACTGTGACCTTGAGAGAGTGTGTGGCACAGGAGATGCAAGGGTCGTAGTTGCGAATAGCCTGCTCACACTTCCAACTTGCTTCTTCCAATGGCCATGCCATTAGTCGCACAGCATAGTCGCGTAAGTCGTCCTCGATCCGTTTCTGGTTCTGCGATGTGGGCGGGATGATCTTGGCGGCGATGATGAGCCCTTTTTCGTCCATAGCGTAACGATGATAAAGAATGCCTCGGGGTGCCTCGGTGATTGCCTGACCCACCCCGGCCTGATTCGGTACCTCAACTCGCGTTACGGTCGGAGGCTCATATTCACGGATGATTCGTAAGGCTTCAGCGCACGCAAACACAATTTCCACTCCGCGAACCATGATGCTGCGGAACGGATTCTTCACTGGAATGACAAGTTTGATTTCCCGGGCCACCTGCTGTGCTACTTCAGGCAGCTTATCGAAATTCAAATTGAAGCGCGCAAGGGGACCCACCAGGTACGAGCCTCTTCCACGCACCACCGAGTGCAGCGCATTCGAATGCTTCACATGCAGTTCGACAAAGTGATCCTCATATTCGGCTGCGTCAATGTCCAGACCCCGGTTCGATACCAGTCGCCCTTCGTTGAATGGATACTCGTCAGGATGACGGAGAGCCACGAATTCATAGCCCTGCTCGAAATCGGGAAACTCTAGACTTGCGCTCCAACGCGCGGTTTCGAGCGACGCGTCCAGCGCCCACTTCAGGTCCTCCACCAATTCCTGCAGCTGCTGCTTGCGGGGTACTTTGTAAAAGCCGCCCACCGCTGCCGAGATGGGATGAATCTCGCGGCCTCCGAGTAGGGTGACAATGCGGTTGCCGATTTTCTTCAGCCGTAATGCTCGTTCGACCACCGCTCGATGGTCCCGGGCCATGGCAATCGCGTCCTGGTAGCCCAGAAAGTCCGGCGCGTGCAACATGTAGACATGCAAAGTGTGACTCTCGATCCATTCGCCGCAATAGAACAAGCGGCGGAGGAGGCGCACCGCGGGATCGATGCGAGTTCCCAACGCGCGCTCGATCGCGTGGATCGCGCTCATCTGGTATGCAATCGGACAGATTCCGCAGATGCGAGCGGTGATATCGGGAGCTTCGGAGAAATGACGACCCCGAAGAAGGGCCTCGAAAAATCGGGGCGGCTCGTATATCTTGAGCTTCACATCCACCACACGTTCACCCGCGAGTTTGATGTACAGAGCTCCTTCGCCTTCCACTCGGGCCAGCGTGTCCACGCGGATCGTTTTTGTATGGCTGCTCATTTGTGTTCGTACTCCTCGCTCGTTTTGCGGAATTGCCAGGACCAGGCGTTGAATCCCCGGAAGGCGCGTGTGATCTGCGCGTCGGACTGCCCAAGGAGGTGAAGCTCGTTGGCGAGCGACGTCGTGTTCGGACTCTCCATCGGCCCATAGCAGCCGTAGCAGCCTCGATCGTAGCCAGGACACAGCGCTCCACATCCCGCCTGAGTCACTGGACCCAGGCAAGCAACGCCTCGCGCTACTGTGATACAGACATTGTTCCTGCGCTTGCACTCCAGGCACACGCTATAAGACGGAATGTTCGGTTTGCGCCCAGCGAGCGCCGCGGTGATCAGCTCGATCAAATGATGTTTGTTGATCGGGCAGCCGCGCAATTCGAAGTCCACGGGGACGTGCTCGGCAATCGGAGTCGACAGCTTCAGGGTGCTGATGAATTGCGGAGTCGCATACACTACGCGGATGAATTCATCCACATCTTTCCAGTTACGTAACGCCTGGATGCCGCCCGCAGTCGCGCACGCGCCGATCGTAACGAGCGTCTTGCACTGCCGTCGCAGCTCTTGAATGCGTTGCGCATCGTGATGAGTAGTGATGGAGCCCTCTATCAGTCCGATGTCATATGGCCCCTTCAGCATGGCGCGCGTGGCCTCTGGAAAATAGGCGATGTCGACCGCCGCGGCCACGCTTAATAGTTCATCCTCCGCGTCAAGCAGACTCAACTGGCAGCCGTCACAGGACGCAAACTTGAAGACCGCGATCCTCGGTTTGTACGTGGCATTAGAGCTCATACTTTTCCAGTTGGGTGCGGATGTTCTCGTAGGGAAAGACCGGCCCGTCCTTGCAAATAAAGTAAGGCCCGTACTGGCAGTGACCGCAGAATCCGACGGCGCACCTCATGTTGCGTTCCATCGAGAGATAGATGTCCTCGCGCTTTAGTCCATGAATCTCCAGTTCGCGAGTGACGAAGCGCATCATGATCTCGGGGCCGCAAACCATAGCTACCGAGCGCGCTGGTTGCAAGCGGGCGTACTTAAATAAGGTTGTCACTACGCCCACGTGCCCGCGCCAGCTCAACCCGCCATAATCCACGGTGACCAGGACTTGTGTGTCCGGTTGACGCACCCAACTCGCGAGCTCTTTGCGATACAGCAGATCCCGAGGGCTGCGCGAGCCATACAGCACCACCAGACGACCATACTGCTTTCGATTCCTCAGGATGTGGTAGATTGCTGGACGCAGCGGCGCCAACCCGATTCCGCCAGCAACCACGATGACATCGTGCCCTCGGACCGCTTCAATTGGCCACCCCGCGCCGAACGGGCCACGAACGCCGATGCCGCTGCCAACCGTCTGACTCACCAACGCATGGGTTGCCTGGCCGACGGAGCGTACGGTGTACATCAGTCGGTCCCGCTGCCAAGGCTGGCCGCTGATGGAAATCGGCAACTCGCCCACGCCGAATACCCACAGCATGCTGAATTGGCCAGGCTGGAACGTGGTGCCATTTGATCCCGCATTCGGTGTCAGGCTCAGAGTGAACGTGTCGGGAGTTTCCTTGGATACTGCCCGCACCCGGTAGGGCTGCGAAACCATCGGCTCGGTTGTAGTCGTAATCGTCATCGCCTGACCACGTAAACATCGAGCAACTGGAGACGAGTCGCCTCCAGCCGCTGCTCCATGATTTGGGCGAAGCGCTTCAGAATTTCGTAACCCAGATCGTGGTTCTCCTCGCACTTGGTACGCAAACACTTGCCGTCGAGGGCTATGGCGCGTGTATCTTCGGCAGCACGGGCGTGGAACTTCCACTGAAAGGGCGGCAGCAGCCATGACCACCCCAGGATTTCTCCCACGCTGAGCGTAGAAACGATAATCGGCTTGTGCTGGGGTGCCACAACTTCCACCGCCACCCGGCCCCCGCGAATCAGATAGAAGGTGTTGGCTGGGTCGCCCTCTTTCAAAATGTACGTGCCGGCCTTGAAATGAACGTTGGAGGCGCAGCCCACCATCAGCGCTATGAAGTCATGGTCGAGACCGGTGAAGAAAGGATGCTCCGCGATGATGCGCTCAAGTGTTTCCATGACGCTTCGCCTCCCGTATAGCCTGAGCTTCCTCAGTGATGTCGATTCCTACGGGACACCAGGAAATGCACCGTCCGCAGCCTACACATCCCGAAGTGCCGAACTGGTCGATCCACGAAGCCAGCTTGTGAGTCATCCATTGGCGATAGCGAGCTTTTCGGGAAGTGCGAACGTTGCCCCCGTGGATGTACGAAAAGCTCAGCGTGAAGCACGAGTCCCAACGGCGCCAGCGCTCGGCCTGATGACTGGTCACGTAGGTTACGTCCTCTACCGCGGTGCAAAAACAGGTGGGACAGACCATGGTGCAGTTGGCGCACGTCAGGCAGCGAGCGGCGACGTTGTCCCAGCCTGGGTCGTCGAAGTTCTGGTACAGCAGCTCTTTGATTCCGGCAGTATCGATGCTTCGCACCTGCTCGCTAGCCGCACGGTCCACTGCAGCTTCTGCCTCATGCAAATCTGCACCGGTGGCCTGAGCGGTCTGCAGACCAGCTAATGCTTCGGCGCCGCGCTCGCTCCCCGTCTGCACGACAAATCGGTGGCCGGCCGGTCCTACGAGTTCCGTCAGAGCCAGGTCAAAGCCGCTCTGCGCCCGCGGTCCCGTTCCCATCGAAGCACAAAAGCACGTTGCCGCTGCGTGAGTGCATTGCACTGCCACAATGAACACACCTTGGCGCAACCCCTCGTAAATTCCGTCCCGATACTTATCTCCGATCAGCACGCGATCCTGAACCTTGATGGCCGCTAGGTCGCAGGCCCGGACGCCCAGAAAAGCGTATGGCTGCTTGGGTCGCATTTCGTTGTTCAGAATCCGGAAGGTCCCGCCCCGACGTTCCGCCGACCACAATCGCACTTCGGCCGGATGCAGGTACCTCTTCCAGCTCTGGGGTCCCACGGCATAGCCGAACAAGGCCTGATCTTCGCGGCGCTTTAGCCGATAACTGCCGCGTTCCTGTTCGTCGGTCCAGCCTGCGGGCAATCGCGCTGACGACTCGATGGGCTCGTAGACAATTGCCCCGTCACGTGCGCAGGGACCAATGGTCCGGTATCCTTTGCACGACAACAATTCGATTAGTTTCGCCAGCTGTTCTGCGTGCAGGATCCTATGCTGTTCTTCGGCCACTGTGATCACATCCAATTGCGTTCTAGAGTTTTGTCCGAGGCCCAATGATCCCAGCTAAGGTGCCCAAACTCGCTCGTCTTAAGCACAAGCCTGAACAGCGACCGAAACCAACTTCGCTTCACACTGAATATTCACGTTCAAGATGCTCGAAACTGGACAGTCGCGTCGAGCGGATTCCACAGCCTCTGTGAATTGCCCGTGTTCGGAATCGCGTGTTCGAGCGATGATTTTGAGGTGTGCTCCAATAATTCGTAATGACTCTCCCGCAAAGTCCAGGGTCAAAGCGGTGTTGGTTTCAACCTGGACGGGTCGAATTCCCACCTTGGTCATTTCTACCGCGACCATTCTGGACATGCTGGAAGAAATAGCGGCAGCGAGCATTTCGCAGGGTGAGGTCGAAGCTGCCGGACCCGTGAGCGACCCAAAGGTGTACTTGCTGTTGTTTAAGACCCCGCTCGGAGTGGAAAGCGTGCCCTCTCCAGCGTACGGACCGTCCTTCCAAATTGCGTGTGCTTCGCGCAACATTTGCGGCCTCCCTCGTTGTGGGACTGATCTATTCGAGCCACATTGGGTTTCCGTTCGGTTCCCGAAAGGTCACAGTCTGATCGCCCCGAATCACGGTGCGGGCGATCAGGGCCTCGTGTCCGTTGTAGATGATCCTCGACCCGACCACTTCGATTTGATCTCCTTTGCTAAAACTGAATTTCTTGTCACGAAGAAATCGCAACGGGGCAATATGCACCGGGAAGGTGCCGTGATCGGTCTTCACCAAGAGGTGGGTTCCGACGTCGCCGCTGATCGGACAGTAAAACTCCTGCACGTCTTGCACGACGCCTTTTATGCTTCCTTCGTTGGAGGGGCTGTAAACAGGCACCCGATGCCTCGGGCTAGTAAAGAGTAGAAGTACGAGAACAACAACTGCGGTGCCCATAACTATCTTCGGAATTCTCATAGCACTCCTCTACTCTTCGGGCTTCATGCCGTACGCCCGCATCAAGCTGCCGCAGTTGGAGTCTCCTGGATCTGCTTTGTTGCTTTGGGTAGCTCAAATCTGAGCATCCCCGCCTGCAGTTCGATCACTGCTCGCCCCGGATCAATTTCTGTCGTCAAGTCGATCAACCGGAGTATCTGGTCGGGATACTGATCGGCAAGCCCAATTGATCCTGCCTCGGTCCGCGAGGTACCACGCTCCTTCTTTCCGAGGATGGCAAGATGTCTGGGTTCAATGCTGACGTGGAGTTCATTTTCTGTGAACCCGAGTACGTTGGCGCGAATGCTGACCCGGTCTTCTGATTCGGAAGTCGCAATTGATACGGGGCACAGAAATTCTGATTCCGCCTTGAACCAGTCTTCCCAGTCGTGGCCGTGTTCGCGGCCACGCGTCTCGAACAACTCGAAAGCCCTACGAGCAATCGCAAGTTGTAGTGGTTGCATTTCCCAACGTACCTTGTCGGGATCTCGCACTTGCAACACGGAGGCTGGGGGTTCAGACGGGGATGTAGAGACTTTGGTGGATTTCATGACGCCCTCCTTCGAGCAACTACAGATGAAAGAGGATCGCTCGGCCGCTTGTCGCGATCAGCAAACAGGCTGAAACGAGCCGGTATGGATGGGGCCTGGGTCTTTTAGAGAACGCCAGTACACTTTGCATTTTCGTCGCCGGGTTGTGGGTTTACCGTGATCCAGGTCACTACGCCGCATATTTCTTTCGAGCCCCCCCGATGCCCTTCCCGAGGTAAAAAGCGATGAACCTGCGGTTGCGAGTCAAACTTCTCAACAGTGACCGGAATCACGAGTATCAATGATTGAAGTCATAGACGTGTTTGCAAGATAAGTTGCGATATTCGCGGTGAGCGGTGCCGTGCCCCAGTGAGACCGGCTCCGTTTCCGCTTCTCCCTTCGCTCTTCCCCCGAGCACCGCCATCGCCAAGTTATCGGGAGGATAATCATGCATAACTCTCTCAGGAAATTCTGCGGCGGATTTTGTGTACTTCTTCTAATCGTATTTCTCTTCTCATCCTTTTCCAGTGCTCAACAAGCGGCCGGTTCCGGCAAGGGAATCGTCAAAGTGATGAATTACAACCTTAATGAAGGAACCGATTTCACCGAGGTTCTTTCAGCGCAGACTTTTCCGGATTTCCTGACCGCTGTCCAAATCACGCTTAACAGTGTAGAGGCGAGTAATCCGCCTTTACGTATGCAGGCGATTGCTCACCAGATTGCGATCAATCAGCCGGACCTGGTGGGACTGGAAGAAGTGACAACTTGGCGAGTGGGCCCAGGGCCGAACCCAACCGCTGTCCGATATGACATGCTGCAAGAACTGCTTGACGCATTGAAGGCACAAGGGCAGCACTATGCCGCAGTCGCCGTCGTCAACCAGTTTCAGCTACAAGGGCCGTTGCCCGACCTCGTCAATTTCGTAAGCGCCTCGGATACCGACGTTCTATTGGCGCGCTCCGATGAAGGTGACCTGCAACTCTCCAACGTGCAGTCCGCTAATTACAGCACACTGCTGACGTTTCCTACCCTCCTCGGCCCATTGACGATCTTGCGAGGTTGGGGATCGGTGGACGTGAACCTCCACGGACAGGCTTTTCGCTTCATCGTGACCCACTTGGAGAACGCAGTGCCGGGTGTGCCTGCAACGGTGTTGGTTCAGGAAGCGCAGGCCGGGGAACTAATTGCCGGCCCTGCGAACACTTCGTTCCCAGTCATCATTGCTGGAGACTTCAATGCCAACGCGGCGGATTCAAGTGATCCGACGTTTGCAACTTATCAAGAAATGTTGAGCTCAGGATTTGGGGATGCATGGACGGCGACTCATCCGCGCAGCCCTGGATTGACGTGGCAACTGGTGGACTCAAGCCCGGTAGATACCGCCGCGCAACGCATCGATTTCATTTTCTTCCGAGGACCTATGCGGGCGAAGGTTTCCAGCCTCGCGGGTTCGGATCCGCACGACAAAGTCGGAGGCGTTTGGCCTTCCGATCACGCGGGAGTACGCGCGCTTCTCCGGGTCGGAGAGTAGAAGAGATCGAGAAGATGGAATAGACGCGCTGCTTTTTCGGACCTGATCGGCCAGGACAGAGCTGGTTATGGACTTCATTCGCGAGATTGCGGAAGTCTCTATGCGTCTGTCGCTTCAGTTGACGCTTCTTTTGCTGATGATTTCCGATGCGGCGTTCTCGACGGCGCAGGAATATCCGATCGTTGAATTCTCCGGCGGAGTCTCCTACTCGCATGCGGACATAGCCGGCCCGGCGAACATGCTTGGCTGGCACATCACTTTCGGGATGAACCCTGCACGTTCACTGCGGCTGGTCGGTGACTTCTCCGAACAACAGGTGCGCTCGAGCACGATCGTTTACAACGGCACGCGCAGCAAGGTCAAGGATTACGAATATGTTTGGGGGCCGCAATTCGTCTACCGGCGCAAGCCGCGCGTCGCACCTTTTGCGCATGCGCTCTTTGGCGTTGCCGCGCGCCATTACACGGTGCCATCGACCACGCCGGGCGGCCCCGACATCTTCGCACACGATTTCGGCTTCGCTTCGGTCTTCGGCGGAGGCATGGACATCAACGTCGCACACCACGTTGCTATCCGCATTATTCAGGCCGATGTGTCATTCGAGCACCGTAACTGGGTCGACGCGCGGTTCACGCCGTCAATCGCGCAGTTGCCGTCTTCCGGGAACTGGCAGGTGCGTCCGCGCATCGCCTGCGGCATCGGCATCCGGTTCGGTTCCCGCAGTAATCGTTGATCGAGGTCGGAAGATGAAATAGCCATCGAGTGCGGACCATTCTGTTGCGAGCCTCCGACGGAGGGGACGATTGTCATGCTACGGATGAGCACAATTCTCGGAATCATTGCCCTTAATGTCATGTTGGCTTGTGGCGGATCAGACCTGTCGTCCTCCTCGGCCGTTTCGGTCTCGATTTCACCACCGAGCGCAGTTATACGGGTGGGGCAATCAGTTGATCTTCTGGGCACCGCGTCGGGATTCACCCGATCAACGATCGATTGGTGGGAGCAGGACCTCGCTGCAGGCTAAAACGTCCCCAAGCATGTTGGAAACGGCCCGTACCGCGCGTAAAGGATCCGGTCTCGTTGACGTGATAGACGCCTTGCGCGCCACCGGCGTCAGTCTGATGCTCGGTGACGAACTCGGTCATCAGTGTAATTTTTTCGTCGCGGCTAAAAGTGAACGTGGCCTCCTCCGTGCCCAGCCAGATATCACCTTTATCTGTAAATGCGGTGTTGGGATCGACGACGGTGGCGTGCAGAATCTTCTTGCCGAATGTGAAATCGCCGACTCCATACCAACTGCTCCCGTTATGCCAGCCGTAGATCGTGCCACCAAAAGGGAGACATTGCGGTTCTGGTCTCGTTTGCGCAGCCGAGGTCAAAGCGACTCCAAGAAATATCAGAAAAGTGGACATCAGGACGATTGCTTTGCTGATTCTCATATTCAGCCTCCAGGAGCGATTTTCTCTAAATGGCTGCGTGGGTCAATGCAACGGCGATGACCATCTCATGATCAAACGCGAGCGGAACATGTCATCCGGCCACTGTGAAGAAGCGCATCACCCCGGGGAGTCGAGAGGTTTAGAGTAGCGTTTTGTGTCGGCGGCGGTGTGATTCTGATCAACGCCTTCCCACAGCCGTTAGTGTTAGGTTAACGGCGCAGGCACTCTATGCTGCGGCACCGGAGATTCGGAGGTACCGCAGCTCGGAGTTGCCAGCGGGAGTGAGCGTGACATAGTCCCAGGTGGGAGGATTTTCTGTACGTCGCAGATACCAAGCTGTATCGGTTCGGGGATTTCTCGCTCGACCCCGCATCGGCCGAACTGCGGCGCAACGGCAATGTCACGCGGCTACAACCTCAACCTTTGCAGATTCTGCTGACTCTTCTTGACCATCCGGGCGAAGTGGTAACACGAGAGCAATTCCGCACTTTGCTTTGGGCGCAGGACACCTATGTGGAATTCGATGATGGGCTGAACCATGCGATTCGGCGCCTTCGCCACGCCCTAAGCGACACAGCCCAAGTGCCGCATTACATCGAAACGATTCCACGCCGCGGCTATCGGTTTATGTTGCCGGTGGAGTTTGAGTCGCGGGGCCCGTTGGGTCCGTCTTCGGCAGACCAACCTGCCTGCCGCCGGCAATTCGGCCTATCGCGTGCTTTGGTGGCCGCCGGGACCGCAGCCGTTATTGTGGTTCTCGTCATGGCAATCATCCAAAGGCGATCGGTGGGCAACATCGAATCGCTTGCGGTAACAGCGAACGATCGAAGCACATGCTCCCGAGCATTTGCGCAATATTGTCAGGATTATTAGTGAGACAGGGTTGCGCATTTACAAGGAGCTGATTCCGATGAAGAAAGAACAACTCGATCTTCACAACGCGACCGTTTGGATTCCCGATTCGAAGACTCCGAATGGTGTGGCCGAGGTGCCGCTGACGCCTTTGGCCGTGGAAGCGTTTCGCGATCAGATTCGATTGTCGTCTTGTAGTCCGTATCTGTTTCCGAGCGATCAGAACCCGAGCGGACATATAAGGACTCTGAAGACCACTTGGGAAGCCACGTTGCGGCGCGCCAAGGTACCGTACTTTCGCATTTACGATCTCCGCTCAACTTACGCCACACGGCTCAGCGCCGGAGGCGTAGCCGATGAGTGGGTAACACAAATGCTTCGCCAGGGAGATGCGCAAATCTTCAAGAAGTATTCGCAGATGAAGCTGCAGGTGAAGCGCGAGGCTCTCGAGAAGCTCAACCGCCACGCTAACGAGATGCCTGCCGAAAAAGCAGGCGAGCTAGCAAAAGCAGGTGCGCATACTGCCACGGTGACCGTGCAATGAGCACGATATTGACACGGTTTTGTCACGGTTTCGGTCAAAAATCATGGTTCGGGGGTAGCAAGAAAGTTCGGAAGTGCTTTAGAATCAATTCTGCTACTACAGTCGGGGCGTAGCGCAGCCTGGTAGCGCACCTGCCTTGGGCGCAGGGCTCTTTCGCGTCGCTGATCCCAAATAACTTAGCACGTTCCATCCGAAATTGCGCACCTGCTTCGGAGGAATCGTGAGTCACGATCAGTTCATCAAGGAACGGCAGTATCTCTCCAACGTATCTCCCGCCACCATTGAATCGTACACACAGAGCTTGCACTGGCTCGGCAGTGAGTCCCCGTCTTCTGGCGACCTGAAAGACTTCGTGCTGCGTATGCGTGCGAAGGGCCTAAAGGCGACCGCGTGCAACAATCGCATCCGTGCCGTGAATGCGTATCTCAAGTGGGCAGGATTGCCTCTCAGAGTTCCCAAGCTCAAAGAGCCGGACCTCATCTTGCCGACATTCACGCTCGATCAAGTGCATCGCCTTACGAGATACCGACCGAAAACTTTCTGTCAGAAGCGACTCCACATGATCGTTCTCACCTTGCTAGACACAGGATGCAGAATCAGCGAAGCACTTGGTTTGCGAATCGAAGACTGCGACTTAGATAATCTTCTGCTCACGGTCACAGGCAGCCTAAGCGGCAGGAGCTTTGCGTCCTCGATCGCGTGCTTTGTGCCAACGACTTGTGTCTTCGTCGAAGACCCACATTTGTGGGCGAAACCGGATCGGTTCGTCGCAACTGACGCCAGTTCGAGCGCGCGACGCCGCTTGAGCGAGGGCGCGGAGGCCGGCCGATCCTGGGGCTGCACGGATAAAAGCTTGGAGCTGGCCGAAAAGGATTTCGATAGCTCTCATCCGAGCAGCCTCCAATGCTGGCAGCCCGGCTGTGAAGCGGTCGATGTACCAATCACCTGGATCGTCGCTCCTCTGCTGCGGACCTTCCACCGTATTCCATGCAGGCCAAACAGCGGCTCGACGCAAATCGTCCGCTTCGTGGTCACGCAGAGGAAGCAGACGATGATGCCCAGCGCGCTCCTGATCCGTATTCTCGGCACGAATTCTATCGATCAGCTCATCGACCCTGGGCTGATGCCGGTTTAAGAGGAGGAGATACTGGCGAATAGCCACGCGTGCCTCGGCAAGTTCGGTCGATACCTGCTGATCCACCAGACTATTCCACACGTCACGTAGCACTGAGAAAGGAATAATGTGGTGCCACACCAATTGGGGTTGAATAGGCCGAGCACGCTCCCAGCCCAAAGGACTTGGTATGTTACGGACCTCGATTCTCGGATTCATGAAAGCACCACCGAAGCTGGGGATATCAACTGACCTGGGAGGCACTCATTGATTCTCGCAATGAGTGTGAAGCGACGCCGATTCTAATCTCCTGCTTTGTGGGTGGCAAGCACGTACTGCGACTGTCGCTTATCGGCGTTTACACACAAAATCGAAACCCCCGCCATCACTGCTGCTTGTGATCAACGTCACTTCGCCAAAATGCCCAACCCTGTACAACCACATCGCGACGGTGACGGCCCGATGATTTCTGGGGAGATGTCGGAAGGGTTGGCAGCCAGTCCCGGCATAAGGTCCGCTTCGGAAGATACACCGCTCCGCCCGAAGGGCTTGCGCTTGGTTTCTGTCCTCCTATTTTTTAGGAGACAGGAAACCGAGTGCAACTGGAGCGGGATACGCTTTACTTCCCGCGACAGGGACGAAGTTCCGAATCAACGTTTTCGAGTCAATTTTGGAAATTCAGCGGGAGCGAAATTTGCAGAACTGACCGCAGCATTCCTCAAGGGAATGCAAGAGAAAACCAGACTTGGGAATTCGTGAGTGTTTACCCTTTTACTCCCTTTTCTTTTGAGAAAGCCCCGACCAATTTATCGAGCGTTGAAAACAAAAACTCAACGCTGTACCCAGCCAGAAATGCAAGAGCGAATCCAGGTAGAGATTTCGTCAGACTGCTGCCGTCCTGCACGTTGAAGACCCATCCAATCGCAACTCCAGCAAGGGCTCCCATCGGAATCCGTAAACGATAATCATTAATTGGCTCGTAGGTAAGTTGATGTATTTCATTGGAAAGTCTACGCAGAATGTAGATTGACGCCCCAAGAAGACCATAGAGGAACGGAAGTGCAAATGTCTGTAACGCTTGAACGGCAAAGTTTGCGGTCGTCGTATCTGTCGTGATGCGCTGCTGTTCTTCAGATCCAATTACGAATTGATATTCTATGACGCGTCTCTCGACAGCGGCGTTCGCTTGAAGACCCCTATGTAGCGGCCAGAGTAATTTGAGAGGGGCAGATGCCATGTTATTCCATGCAACCAGAGCCGAATCGTAGCTTCGAACAACTGACAATGAGTTGCTAACCTGCTGTCCGAGCCTTTCCATTTTCGCTTCTTCATCCGACGGCAGTCGATGAGGCACTTCGCCTGGCGCCAACGCACGCGTTCCAGGCAAATAAGGTGCGAACTGCACACTCGCGCTGTCAAATTGGCTTCTTGCGTCGGTAAGATTACGCACTAAGCCGCCACCAACAATCCAGAAAACCTGAATCACTGCAAGAAGGGAAAAGGTGAGAATTGCGAGAGCGGTATATCGCCGAACTTCCCTATCAGCCGCTGTTCGGCCGCGCCGTTTGCTACCATCTCCCAAAACGGCTGATAGGCTTGACACAGTGGCCGGTTTGACAAGACGAGCAAGGCGTTCATATGTTTCCAAGAACTGGACCTTTGCTGACGAACTAACTGCCTTCCCTTCGGATAGGAGATCGCTAGTCTCAATAACGATCCCGATGTCAGCGGTTGACACATTCAAGCCTTGCCTCATTGAGTGGGAAAGCATCAAGACGGCTTCGCCTACGAGTTGACCGAATGCGTCAGTCGTGAGGTACTTTACCTTCGGATCATCGAAGTCCTCGTTACCCCGGACGGGCCCGACTGACTCTGTAGCCATAAGATCACCGTGACGTTATCGACCCCAGAACAATAGCAGGAATGTGGACCGATTACTCCCCCAGAGGAAGCGCCATCTGGCAAGACAAACCGTTGAGGGTGCCTCGATTCCGGGCTATTAGTCAGCGTCTAGGAGGTCAGCGGGCCGGTCAGCAAGTTCTTCCCGAAATTGGAGGATTCGGAAAGTAACTGTCGAAATCAGCGATTACGCTCAAAACCCCCAGGGACCATCACAGCTGCTGGTGATCAGCATCACTTCGACGAAAGTGCCCAATACGGTACAAATGTTCCGCTTGGCTTTCGGTTGAACGTCCGAGGAGAAGCCGGACCCGTCCACGCGAAGCAAAGGCGAAATGCGTAACTATGATCACGGACGTTAAAGCATGGTTTTCTCGCTTTGATGTCCCAATCGGTGAGATTAAGTAGGTTTTTATTCAACAACTTGGCGAATGCTGGTATCACCTTGCATGTACCAGGGGTTACCGGAGGGAATGCTTAGCAAGGAACCAGCTTCATTCCAGTTTAGGTAGATCAACATAGAAAACTCTAGCTGGTAAGGACCAGATCATGAATGCTGGGACTCTAGACCCGTTGAAATTGGAACGGCCAGTCGTAGCAGTTGAGTTCATTTTCGGAGCCGACAGATCGAAGCTCGCTTTAGCTGGATGTGAGCTGGCAACCTATCTGGTTTGTTCAGCGGCTGCGAGCGGTCGCCGGTCCAGATGCAGATTCGAACTAACATCACAGCAACTAGCCAGCGCAACGGGCTACAGCCTTCGCCAAACCAACCGAACGATCCAGAAACTACAGGATACCGGCCACATCATTAAGATTAGCCCATACTTGCCAAGCTACGAGTTAGGCAGCCCAAGACTTGCTGGCGTCAAGGTTGCCCTAGCGAATGGTAAGGACGTGACGTTGCGAACAGTGCTTCATTTCAACCGCATGCCATACCTGCTGCTCCCACTTGAATTCTTCCGCAGGCTCCCGGAGATGTCGAGCGTGGAATTGCAGGCAACGATTGTGCTGCTGGAAATGACTTGGGTTAAACGGTCACTCTCAATCAAGGCAGCATCATGGGCCAAACAAGCCAATATCGCCAACACGCGCGACCTGTGCGCAGTTGTAGAAAAAATGGGATGGAGCTGGGATATTGAGCAAATCGGCAGAAACTTTCGGATCGAGAGGACAGACCCCGATACACGTGAAGAACGGGCGGACCGGGAGATGGAGAGAGAGATTGCTAAGCAGCACGCGCTGGGGAAGGAGCGGACGTACACGTCGGAAATCCTCAGTGAGTGGCTTACCGCGCTCGGCATACACGGTAGCGGCGGTAACAGCGACCTGCGCATCCAGTGCCCCAACTGCGGAGGAATCAGGCCCTGCCTCTCGATCAACCTGAACGTGGGGATGTATGGGGTCTTTTACTGCCATGACTGCGGATTCGGAAAGCAAAAGATCATTCCGCACTTGCTGGATAGGCTCGGCATCCCGAGGAAAACCTATAAAGACAGATTGAAGGAAATCAACGAATCGCATCAGATGTCGAGTTCCGAGCCCGCCACCAAAATCACAATGACTGCGCGCCCGACCTCATGAAAACCATCGCTCTAACTCAGGGCTTCGTTGCACTCGTAGATGACGACGACTACGACCGAGTGTCTGCGTTCAAGTGGACTGCGTCCAAAACGAAAGACACCGTTTACGCTGTTCGTAAGGTGAAAACAGCCTCGGGACGAACTACGTCACAATTGCTGCATCGCTTCATCACCGGCGTCACGAGCCCACGGGTTCAGGTCGATCATAGAGACCACAACGGTTTGAACAATCAGAGGGACAACTTGCGCCCAGGTGTGTGCGGTGAGAACTGCGGCAATCGAAAGAAGAGTCGCGGAGCGTCTCAATACAAGGGTGTGAGTTGGGACTCGGGCCGTGGGTTGTGGCTTGCATTTATCACAGTCCACAACACCTCAAGATTTCTGGGGCGATTTCACGACGAACGTGACGCTGCATTGGCTTACGACACAGCTGCGCGCGCGAGTTTCGGTGAGTTCGCAAATACCAACTTCCCCTTGCACGAATAGCGCACCTGCCTTAGACTTTAAGGACGGACGGAACGTCGTCTAAGTCATTGAAAAGTCGGGGCGTAGCGCAGCCTGGTAGCGCACCTGCCTTGGGCGCAGGGGGTCGTAGGTTCAAATCCTATCGCCCCGACCAACTAACCCATTGTCCGTTCCGGAGACATAGGTAACAGAACGTTCCGGAGACATGGGTTACACTTTTGGCCCGAAGGGGTTCTCCAGGGGCTGCAAAGTTTTTTCCTCCAAATCAATATAGCCCAGAT
>Ga0070732_10000716_pt1 | contig 19469 bp, 24 predicted proteins | sample Coa_R1_5_FD_66449 | JGI IMG/M metagenome (GOLD analysis project Ga0070732, IMG submission 66449) | Surface soil microbial communities from Centralia Pennsylvania, which are recovering from an underground coalmine fire - Coalmine... | ecosystem: Environmental > Terrestrial > Soil > Unclassified ... | reverse complement strand
CTCGCGCTCGCCGGCTATGCACGCGTCGAGCGGGTGGACGACCGCGGCCAGTTCGCCGTTCGCGGCGGCATCGTCGACGTCTTCCCCGCGACCGGCGGCGAGCCGCTGCGCGTCGAGTTCTTCGGCGACGAGGTGGAGTCGATCCGCGCGTTCTCCGCGTTCACGCAGCGCGCGCTCCGTCCCGTCGCGGAGGCGGTCGTCTATCCCGCCGCCGAGCGGCGCCTCGACCTCGTGGACCCTGAGGCGGACGGGATCCCCGACGACCTCGTCCCTCCGCTCGACCGCGTGCCCGACTTCGTCTTCCAGCCCGACGACGTGCGCGCCGTGTGGGAGGAGGACGGGGTCGTCACTGCGCCGTCGCTTCAGGGCGCGACCGAGCTCGATCCCTTCCCGCAGGCGCAGCCGTTCGCGTTCGAGGCCCAACGGCCCGCGATCGCGGCGCGCGGCCTCGCCGAGGCCGAGACGGAGCTGGCAGCGCTCGTCCGCGCGGGCCAGCGCGTCGTCGTCGCCTTCCCGCATCGCGGCGAGGCGCTGCGGACGCAGAACCTCCTCAGGCGCGTCGACGCGCGCGTGCTCGTGCCCGGAGAGCCGCTCCCCGCAGAAGCAGAGGTGCTGTTCGCGATTGCCCCCGCGCGGCGCGGCTTCGTGTGGCGCGACCTCGGTCTCGTCCTCCTGCCGGACCACCAGGTCTTCCGCCGTCGCGTGCCGAAGGAACGCCGGCTCGGGGGGCGTGCGCTGCAGTCGTTCGCCGACCTGCGTACGGGCGACTACGTCGTGCACGAGGACCACGGCGTCGGCAAGCTGCTCGGCTTCGAGACGAAGGAGGTCGCGGGCGTCACGCGCGACTACCTGCTGCTCGCGTTCCGCGGAGACGACCGCCTGTACGTGCCACACGAGCAGCTCGGCAAGGTGTCGCGCTACGTCGGTGCGGATGCGAGCGCCCCGGCGCTGTCGAAGCTCGGGGGGAAGGCGTGGCAGCTGCTCAAGTCTCGCGCGCGCGAGTCGGTGCAGGAGCTCGCCTCCGACCTCATCGCGCTGTACGCGCAGCGGCAGACGCGGCCGGGCATCGCCTACGACCTCGAGCACGAGTGGATCGCTCGGCTCGAGGCTTCGTTCCCGTACCGCGAGACGCCTGACCAGGAGGCGGCGATCGAGGCGGTGAAGGAGGACCTCGAGACCCCGAACCCGATGGACCGGCTCGTCTGCGGTGACGTCGGGTTCGGGAAGACGGAGGTCGCGGTGCGCGCCGCGTTCGCCGTCGCCGTCAACGGCAAGCAGGTGCTGATGCTGGCGCCGACGACGATCCTCGCCGAGCAGCACTGGAACACCTTCCGCGATCGCTTCCGCGACTTCCCCGTCCGCGTCGAGATGGTGTCGCGCTTCCGTTCACCGCGCGAGGTGAAGCAGGTCCTCGCCGACTTTGCCGAAGGCAAGGTCGACGTGCTCATCGGCACGCATCGCGTCCTCAGCCGCGACGTCATCCCCAAGGAGCTCGGACTCGTCATCCTCGACGAGGAGCAACGCTTCGGAGTCGCGCAGAAGGAGCTGCTCAAGTCGTTGAGGCTCGAAGTCGACGTGCTCACGCTCAGCGCGACGCCGATTCCCCGCACGCTGCACCTCTCGCTTGCCGGCATGCGCGACATCTCGATCATCGAGACGCCGCCCGAGGGTCGCAGACCGATCCGCACCACCGTCGGCGAGTACGACGAGGAGCTCGTGAAGCTCGCACTCGAGCGCGAAGTCGAGCGCCATGGTCAGGCGTTCTACCTGCACAACCGCGTCGAGACGATCGAGGAGGCAGCGGAGAAGCTCCGTCAGCTCTCTCCGGAGCTGCGCTTCCTCGTCGCGCACGGCCAGATGCGGGAAAGGGAGCTCGAGGACAAGATGCACACGTTCCTCCGCGGCGATGCGGACGTGCTCGTGTCGACGACGATCATCGAGTCGGGCATCGACATCCCGCAGGCGAACACCCTCGTCGTCGAGCGCGCGGACATGCTCGGCCTCGCGCAGCTCTACCAGATCCGCGGGCGCGTCGGCCGCTCCGACGAGACGGCGTATGCATACCTCTTCTATCCCGACGCGCAGGAGCTGACCGGCGAGGCCCGCGCCCGGCTCGCGACGCTCGCAGACCACACCGAGCTCGGGGCAGGCTTCGCCATCGCGATGCGCGACCTCGAGATCCGCGGCGCCGGCGAGCTCCTCGGCGCCGAGCAGTCCGGCCATGTGGCCGCCGTCGGCTTCGAGCTCTACGTCGAGCTCCTGAACGAAGCGGTCGCCGAGCTCCAGGGTCAGCGCCGCGTCGCCGCGCGGCCGGTGCGCGTGGACGCGAGGATCGACGCGTACGTGCCGCAGAACTACGTGTCCTCGGAAGCGTTGCGCATCGACATCCACCGCCGTCTGGCGCTCGCCGAGAGCGACGACGAGCTGCGTGAGCTCGCGGCTGCGCTCGAGGACCGCTACGGGCCGCTCCCCGAGCCGGTGCAAAACCTGTTCTCGATCCAGGAGGCAAAGATCAAGCTGGCCGAGCTCGGCGCGGACTACCTCGTCTTCCGCGGCGGCAAATCGACGGTCGGCCGGCTCGTGCTCGGCTCGCGCGAGCTGCAGGAGCTGCGCGGCCGAATCCACACCGCCGTCTACACCGTAGGGAACCGCGAAGTGAGCCTTCGCAGCGAGGATGGATTCCCCCAGGCGCTCCGCCTGGTCGATGCTATCTTGGAGTCCCGTCGGGCGGCTTGAGCCCGGCGTTCTTCATGACCAAACGCCTTTTCATCGTCTTCGCACTCGCCTTGCTCACCGGCGTGCTCGCAGCGTGCGGCGGCAGCGGCGGGTCGGCGAGCGTTCCGTCGGATTCGGTCGCGCTCGTGAACGGCGACTCGATCACGAAGGCGGAGTTCAACAGTCTCATGGACGCCACGGCGCAGGTGGCGAAGGCGAGCAAGCAGACGCCGCCGAAGGTCGGAAGCGCGGCGTACAAGTCCACCGAGGATCGTGTGATCGCCTTCCTCGTTCAGCTCGACGAGCTGACGCAGAAGGGGAAGGACCTGGGCGTCAACATCACGGACGCGCAGGTGCTGAAGCAGGTCGACAAGGTCAAGACGCAGTACTTCAAGGGCAACGAGGCGAAGTTCGAGAAGGGGCTCGCGGGACAGGGTCTGACCCTTGAGATCTACAAGCTCGAATGGCGCTCGCAGCTGCTCAGCCAGGGGATCTACAACAAGGTCACCAAGGGCGTGAAGGTGGCCCCGGCGGAGATCTCGACGTACTACGTCGCGCACAAGTCCACCTATACGAAGGCCGCGTCGCGGACCGTGCGCCATATCCTCGTCAACAGCAAGTCGCTCGCCGAGAAGCTCGAGGGCCAGCTGAAGGGCGGCGCCGACTTCGGCGCCCTCGCGAAGAAGTACTCGAAGGACCCGAGCTCGGCAAAGGTGGGGGGCAAGCTCACGATCACCAAGGGCGAGACGGTGCCGCCCTTCGACAAGGAAGCGTTCTCGCTCAAGACCGGCGCGGTCTCGCCTCCGGTCCACTCGCAGTACGGGTGGCACATCATCCAGGCGCTCTCGGACGTGACACCAGAGAAGATCACGCCCCTCGCGAGCGTGAAGCAGTCGATCCAGCAGACGCTGCTGCAGCAGAAGAAGAGCACCTCGATGAACAACTGGCTCAACCAGGTGAAGAAGGACTACTCGAAGAAGGTCTCGTACGCGACCGGTTATGCGCCGGCGTCGACGACGACCGCGACGACCAGCACCACTGGCTGATCTCGCTCAGGCTCTTCTCGAGCTCCAGCAGCTGACAGCGCGGCTCCGCCACGACTGTCCGTGGGACCGCGAGCAGACCGCACGCACGATCGTTCCGCACACCGTGGAGGAGGCGTACGAGGTGGCTGACGCTGCGTTCGCCGACGACGCCGCGAAGCTGCTCGACGAGCTCGGCGATTTGCTCTACCAGGTGTTCTTCCTCTCGCTACTGCTCCAGGAAGACAATCACGGGGACTTGGAAGCAGTTGCGCGCGGCGTGCATGCGAAGCTCGTTCGAAGGCATCCGCACGTCTTCGGAGCCGTCGAGGCGCGCACGGCCGAGCGCGTTCGGTCGAACTGGGAGCGGATCAAGCGCGAGGACGAGGGACGCGAGGGCATCTTCCACGACGTGCCGGAATCGCTTCCCGCGCTGCTGTACGCGCGGAAGCTGCAACAGCGCGCGAAGACCGTCGGGTTCGAGTATCCCGACGTCGACAGCGCGCTCGCCGACCTCGAGGACGAGCTACGCGAGCTGAAGGCGGAGATGGAGCCGTCCGAGCTCGGTGACGTCCTCTTCGCCGCAGTCAACGTCGCGCGGAAGCTCGGCGTCGATCCCGAGCTCGAGCTGCGTCAGGCGGCGAAACGCTTCCGGCACCGCGTAACAACTGCCGAGGCACTCGCGGCGGCCCGCGGAGAGAATTGGAGCGAGCTGCCGCTCGAGCAGCAAGACCGGTACTTCGACCTCGCCAAGGAGACAGCACCATGACCCGCATCGACCACGTCCGCGCTCGCCAGATCCTCGACTCGCGTGGCAACCCGACCGTCGAGGCCGAGGTGACGCTCGAGTCCGGCGCGATCGGCCGCGCCGCGGTGCCGTCGGGCGCGTCCACGGGCGCGCACGAGGCCGTCGAGCTCCGTGACGGCGGCGAGGCCTACGGCGGCAAGGCCGTCACGAAGGCGGTCGCGAACGCGTCGGGCGAGATCGCAGACGCCGTCCGCGGCCTCGATGCATCCGACCAGGAGGCGCTCGACCGGCGGCTCATCGAGCTCGACGGGACGCCGAACAAGGGCCGCCTCGGCGCGAATGCCATCCTCGCCGTGTCGCTCGCGAACGCCAAGGCGGCCGCCGCCGAGGCGGGCATCTCGCTCTTCCGGCACCTCGGCGGCGGGCAGGCGACGACGCTGCCCGTGCCGATGATGAACGTCATCAACGGCGGTGTGCATGCCGCCAACTCGATCGACCTTCAGGAGTTCATGGTCGTGCCGGTCGGCGCATCGACGTTTGCGCAGGCGCTGCAGATCGGCGCCGAGACCTACCACTCGCTGCAGAAGGTGCTGACGGAGGAGGGCTTCGCCACCGCGGTCGGGGACGAGGGCGGCTTCGCTCCCGATCTTCCGTCGAGCGAGGCGGTGATCGAGACGATCCTCAACGCTGCCGAACGCGCGGGCCACGGCGACCAGGTCGCGATCGCGCTCGACCCGGCGTCGAGCGAATTCTTCTCGGACGGCGTCTACCGCTTCGAGGGCCGCGAGGCGTCGCCGGAGGAGATGGCTGAGTTCTGGGTGCACCTCGTCGACCGGTTCCCGATCGTCTCCATCGAGGACGGCAACGCCGAGGACGACTGGGACGGCTGGCAGGCGACGACGGAGAAGCTCGGCGACCGGATCCAGCTCGTCGGCGACGACGTCTTCGTCACCAATCCGGCACGACTGCAGATGGGCATCGACCGCGGCGTCGCCAACTCGATCCTCGTCAAGGTGAACCAGATCGGGACGCTCACGGAGACGATCGAAGCGGTGAGGCTCGCGCAGCGTCATGGTTACAGCGCGGTGATGTCCCATCGCTCGGGCGAGACCGAGGATGCGACCATTGCCGACCTCGCGGTCGCGCTCGGCACCGGACAGATCAAGACGGGCGCTCCCGCGCGCACCGATCGCGTCGCCAAGTACAACCAGCTCGTGCGGATCGAGGAGGAGCTCGGCGCACGCGCGACGTACCCCGGTTGGGCGGCGTTCCCGCGCGCGCGTCACGTACTCTGATCGACATGGTGGAGGCGCATACCGAGCGCCGGACGAAGATCGTCGCGACACTGGGGCCGGCCTCGGACTCGCCGGAGCGCCTGCGTGAGCTGATCTCTGCAGGCGTGGACGCGGTCCGGTTGAACATGTCCCACGGCACGCACGAGCAGCACGCCAAGCGGGCATGGCTCGTTCGCGAGATCGCCGCCGAGATCGGACGCCCCGTGGCGCTCATCGCCGACCTGCAGGGGCCGAAGCTCCGCGTCGGCGAGCTCGCCGCTCCGATCGTCCTCACGCGCGGGGAGTACATCACGGTGTGCGCGGAGGACGCCGCCGACGACGGTGAGCTGCCGGTCGCGCCGGCCGTCATCGGCGATGTGCTCGAGCCGGGTCACGACGTTCTCATCGACGACGGCCTCGTGCGGCTGCGCGTCGACGAGGTGTCGGCCGGCCGCGCGCGCTGTGCGGTTCTCGTCGGGGGCGCCGTGAGCTCGCACAAAGGCGTGAACCTGCCCGGCATCCCGATCCCGATCCCGTCGATCACGAGGAAGGACGCCGCCGATCTCGCCTTTGCGCTCGAGACGGGCGTCGACTACGTCGCGCTCTCATTTGTCCGCTCGCCGGCCGACGTGCGCGATCTGCACCACCTCATCGAGCAGGCGGGCTCGCATGCACACGTGATCGCGAAGATCGAGAAGGCCGAGGCGGTCGACGTGCTCGACGACATCCTCGCGGAGACCGACGCGGTGATGGTCGCGCGCGGCGATCTCGGCGTTGAGATCGGAGCTGCGCTCGTACCGCTCCTGCAGAAGCGGATCATCGCGAAGGCGCTGGAGCGCGGGAAGCCGGTGATCACCGCGACGCAGATGCTCGAGTCGATGGTGCACTCGGCCGAGCCGACGCGTGCAGAAGCGAGCGACGTGGCGAACGCGATCCTGGACGGCACCTCCGCGGTGATGCTGTCCGGCGAGACGGCAGTGGGCGACTACCCGGTCGAGGCAGTCGCGTACATGGACCGCATCGCGAAGGCCGTCGAGCCCAGCATGGACTACCGCCACGAGCTCCCCGAGGCGGCCGACAACCCGACCATCGGCGGCGCGATGTCGAATGCCGCGTGCGATATCGCGGAGGCGCTACGCGCGGCCGCGATCCTCGTCCCGACCTTTACCGGCCGCACCGCCAACGCTGTCGCGCGGCTTCGCCCGCGACGGCCGATCCTCGCGTTCACGCACATCGACTGGGCGCAGCGCCAACTCGCGCTCGAATGGGGGGTTACGCCGCTCCTGATCAAGCAATGCACCGACGTGGAGGACCTGTGGAGCACCGCCGTCGACGCCGCACGCGAAGCCGGGCTCGTGGAGACCGGCCACCGCGTCGTCATCACCGCCGGCACCGCGGTGAACATCCCAGGCTCGACGAACGTCATAAAAGTCGACATCGCATAAGAGGAGTCTGGCCGCGCGCCGACGAAAAGCGCGCGGATGACAACCCGCCGGTGGCTTGCGCTCGGCGCCCTCGCCCTCGTCGCGCTCCTGTACTACCGCCCGCTGAAGGCGTACGTCGACGCGCGCTCCCAGCTGCGCGACCGGGCCGCAGTCGTCCGTGGCCTCGAGCGGCAGAAGGCGAACCTCGAGCACCGGCTCGGCTCCTCCATGACCGTGGCGACGCAGGCGCGGGAGGCGCGCGCGCTCGGGTACGTCCGTCCCGGCGAGCATCTGTTCATCGTCAAGAACATCGACGCATGGCGGAAGCGGCTGCGAGCTAGTTTGCAGCCGCATGGGCACTGACCGCGAGATCGTCGCGCGACAGCTGGGGCGCGAGCCGCGCGCCTTCCGTCGCGTCGTCGTGCGCTGCCCGTTCGGCCGGCCGGCGGTGACCGAGCAGCATCCGTACGCCCCCGACGGCGAGCCGTTCCCGACCACCTACTACGTGACGTGCCGGCATCTCGTCGCCACAATCTCGCGCCTCGAAGCGACGGGCGGCGTGGAGCGCTGGACCGCGCGGACGACCGAGGACCCGCGTCTCGCCGCAAGCCGCGAGCTGGCGGACGACGAGCAGCGCCGCATCCGCCACGGGCTGGCGGGCGCAGAGACGGGGCGCGACGGCGGGGCCTCCCTCGACAGCGGCGTCGGCGGCGCTTCGCTCGCCGGGTCGCTCAAGTGTCTCCATGCGCACGCCGCGTTCGCTCTCGCACGGCCAGGGTACGACCTCGGCGAACGTATCCTCGGCGAGGTGGAACCACTGTGGCCCGCACGCTGCTGCACGGAGGAGCACGGCTGATGGATGCTCTCGCGCTCGCGCGCCACGAGTGGGCCGAAGGCGGTCGCAGGCTCGAGGTGGAGCGCGGCGACCGCGCGCGCTACGCGCGCCTGGTCGAACAGGTCGCCGCGATCAACGACGAGCTCCGCCGGCGCGTCGGCGGCGTCTACACGATCGCCGAGCTCGTGCATGCGTATCGCGACGCCGACCCGTGGGCCCGACAGGTGGTGGCCGACCGCGCGCCCGGCCCGGCCTGGCCGCGCGACCTCTCCCTCGTCCTCGCGGCCGCGTTCCACGCGTACCAGCGTGGGGCAGCCGATTACATGCCGTGAGCCGCTGGGTCCGCCTGCTCATCGTCGTCGTCTCGGCCGCGATCGCGTTCGCGCTCGGGGTCGCCGTCGGAGAGGCGATCCACGACAACCCGAAGCCCGGAATCACCATTACGACCGAAAGAACCCTCTACCCGTAACCTTCGGTGGAGTAGGAACGTTCAGAATTGGGCAGATTCCTGAGACGATGGCGGTACGAGACGACAGCGAATGGCTCACCCTCGGTCAAGCGGCCCGGTTCCTCGGCGTCGCCCAGAGCACGATCCGGAAGTGGTCCGACCAGGGTCGCGTCCCGGCCTTCTACACCCCCGGCGGCCATCGGCGGTACCGGCGATCGGACCTCGAGACCTTCCTCGAGCGCTCCGGTCCGGCCGGCCAGGGGAAGTCGGGCCCGCTCGTGCTTCTGGTCGACGACGACGAGAAGGTCCGCGAGCTCGTCCGCATCAACCTCGAGTTCGAGGGATACACGGTGCGCGAGGCCGCGGGCGCGAACGAAGGGCTCGAGGCCATCGACGAGGCGAAGCCCGACCTCGTGCTCCTCGACGTGATGATGCCGCATGTCGACGGCTGGGAGATGCTCCGCCGCATGCAGGAGCGCTACGGCGCCGGCTCCATCCCGGTGGTGATGTTCAGCGGCAAGCTGGAGGATCACGGGGCAGAGCAGGCCGCGCGCCGCGGCGCGCAAGGCTTCGTCGGGAAGCCGTTCGACCTCCAGCAGCTCATCGACCGCACGAAGCAGCTCGCCCCGGTCTGAACCACCGCGTCGAACGCTGGATCGTCGCGCACCGGTGGGCGCCGCTGAACGACGTCTTCGTGTGGCTGACGCGGATCGGCAGCTGGGGCCTCGTCTGGCTCGCCCTCGGGTTGCTGCTCGCGGTTCGTCGCCGCAGCGCGCGGCCCCTCGTGCTCGTTCTCCTTGCCGACGCGGCGGCCGCGGGCGTGTCGGACGCGCTGAAGGCCGCGGTCGGCGAGCATCGGCCGAGCGGCTATCACCCGCTCGTCGGTCTTCCGCACTCGTCGTCGTTCCCGTCGGGGCACGCGACGATCAGCTTCGCGTGCGCGACCGTCCTCGCCGTCCTCGAGCCGCGCGCCGGCCCTGCGTTCTTCACGCTCGCGGCTGCGATCGCCTATTCGCGGCTCTACCTCGGCGTGCACTGGCCGCTCGACGTGCTCGCCGGCGCGGCACTCGGCATCGTTACTGCTCTTCTGCTGCTCGCAGCAGTCCGGCAACGATCAGGAGCACGGCTGCGATCAGGCTGATGAAGATGCCGATGCCGCGCCCCGCGGTCCCGTAGAACGTGTCGGGGACCGAGATGAGGCGGATCAGGACGAAGATGGTCGCGAGCGATCCGAACGCGATCAGCACGAGGCTCTCGGGTACCGTCGGCGGCAGCTCGATGCCGGCCTCGCGCAGCGCTTCCAAGATGAGCGTCGCGAGACCAATGAAGAAGACGAGCTTCCCGAGTGCGCCCGTATGCCATCCGGTCACCGACAGCGTCAGCCCGTCCGACTGCGTGCCGGCATACCAGTCGGTGAACGCGGAGATGGCGAGCACGAGGCCTGCGATCCACGCGAGGCGCTCGCCTAAATAGCCCGGGACTATCGGGCGCGGCGCCGGACGGCGGGCGACGGCATCAGGGGGCACCTGGGGCGGTGGCAGCGGCTCCGGCGTTTGCACAGGCGCAAGTATGGGCAAATACGAACGCGAGTGAGCGAGGAGGTCGGGGCTCGAGCGGTGGAGCCCGTCTCCGGCGACGGGTTCATCGCCTTCCGCGCTGCAGGGGAGCAGGCGACCGGCGACTACCGCTGCAGCGAGTGCGGCTACGGCGTGTCGGTGCGCCGCACGCTGCCGCTGTGTCCCATGTGCGGCGGCGCGGCCTGGGAGTCCTGGCGCCCCTAGATCCCGAAGATCGAGCCTGAAACGCTTCGCCCGCCCATCGCAGAACCACCGGTCGCCCAGAGCCCAAGAGCTCGCCGGCTTCGCCGGCGAGCGCTCCGCGAAGCGGAACCTCTCCTGCGGAAAAGCGCGCAGCGCTTTCCGCAGCCCCTACTAGAGGCCGAACAGGCGCTGGATCTCGTGCCAGCTGCCGATGACGAAGGCGATCGCGATTGCGATCAACACCGCCAGGGCGATGTAGAACCGGTACCGGGCGAGCCGGCTCTCCTCACGCTGCCTCACCCGTGCCTGACGCTGGGCCCGGTGGTAGCGGTACCGGAGCTCGACCATCGAGGAGTCGAGCGGAGCCTGCTCGATGCGTCGGGCTGGTTGCGCCATGGGCCGGAATTGTAAATGGGACGGGCCGGCAGCGATACTTGGGCGGGGGCCGGTGGATGACCGTCCAGCCCGAAACCGAACTGCTCAGCGCCCCGCCCGGGATCGCCATCGACGCCCTGGCGGCGCTTTCGCGCGCGGTCGCGGCGTCGGCGGCACGGACGACGCTCGCCGAAGCCCTCGAGGAGCTGACGAAGGCCGCGTGCTCGAGCACCGGCGCCGAGCTGGCGCTCGTGCGCGTGCTCGAGCCTTCCGGGCGAACGCTCGAGGCCGTCGCCGTCGCCGGCCCGGCGGCGCTCGTTGCCGAGCTGCACGGCGACCGCGTCCCGCGCACAGAGCTTCGCGACGGCCGGATCGACCTTCGCGAGGAGGCGCCACCGGGCGTCAGACGAGTCGCCGAGCGCACGGGCGCGGACGCGTTTCTCGTCTTTCCGGTCCGGGCGAACGGAACGCCGGCGACGCTCGAGCTCTACCGCGTCGGCTCGTTCACACCCTCCGAGGAGCTCGTCGCCGAGCTCCTTGCCGGCCAGACCGCCCTCACGCTGCGCGCGTTCACCGACGACCACGACGCCGACGCGGGCGCGGCGCGCCGGGCGCTCGAGCTCGCCGGCGAGGCGCTCGCGGCGCCGTTCGACGAGACCGACTCCGCGGCCGAGCTCGTCCGGCTCGCCGCCGGGATCGTCGGGGCGCCGACCGGACGGCTCTGGCTGCGGACGGACGACGGTGCGCTCGAGTTGGCCGCCTCATACGGCCTCGAACCTGCCGAGGACACCGGCGAGGCCGCCCACCTCGCTGCCGCCGCCCTCGCCGATCGAAGCCCCCTGCGCACGCCCACCTCGGCCACGGTCCCTCTGGGCGAGCCGCCGCTCGGGGTCCTCCAGCTGCTCTTCGCACAGGGCTCGGAGCCGGCCGAGGCCGAGCTCCGCCGCCTCATGACGTTCGGCGCCCGTGCCGCATACGCCCTGCGGACGGGGGCCCGCACGCGCGAGCTCGAGCGCGAGCTCGTGCGTTCGCGCACGCTGCTCACCATCGTCGGCCAGGCAACGGCGGAGCTCTCGCTCGCGCACACGCTGGAGACGACTGTCGCCCGTATCGCAGAGTTGTTCTCCGCCGAGCGCGTCGCCGTTTACCTGCGCGCCGAAGAGGACCGGCTCGTGCTCGCGGCCGGCCGCGGGCTCACGGGGCTGCACATCCGCGTCGCCGAGCGGCTGCTCGAGCTCGGCATCGGCCCCGCGCGGCGCTGGCGCCCACTCGTCGAGGTTCCCGACACGCTGGTCGATGCGCGGCTGAGCGACGTGCGCGATGCCGCACGTGAGGCCGGAATCGACTCGGCGCTCGCGGTGCCTCTCCTCGTTCGCGACGAGGTGATCGGACTGCTCGCCGTCTATCTCGAGCGCGGGCGGCAGCCGTCGGGCAGCGAGTCCGCGCTCCTCACGGCCCTCGCGGCGCAGCTCGCGGTCGCCGTCCAGAACGCACGACTGCACGAGCGTACGGCGGAGCTGTCCGCTCAGCGCGAGGCGGCGCTCGCGTCGGAGCGCGAGGCCGCACGCCGGCTCGGCGCCTTGTACGAGATCTCACGCTCGTTCGCGCAGAGCCTCTCGCTCGATGCGACGCTCGAAGCGCTCGCGAGCACGGTCGTCGACGTGCTCGACGTCGACGCCGCGGTCATTCGCATGCCCGACGAGCGGCGCGAGATGCTCGCCCCGCGCGCAGTGCACGTCAAGGACCAGTCGCTCGCCGAGGCGGTGCGGTCGATTCTCTGGCGTCCGATGCCGTTCGGCGCGACGGTCGTCCAGCGGCTGTTCCGTCAGCGGATACCCTTCCGGTTTCGCCGGCACGTGATACTCGGCGAGGCAAGCGAGCTGCTGGAGCCCTTCCTCGAGAAGGGATGGACGGCGGCGGAGGTGCCGGTGGCGACGCCGGCCGAGGAGGTGATCGCGTCGCTCGCCCTCCTCTCGTTCCGTCCCGGAAGCCCGGTCAGCGGCGAGACGATCGACGCGGCGGTCGCGATCGCCGGCCAGGCCGCGCTCGCGATCGACAACGCTCGCCTCTACCAGCAGCAAAAGGAGTTCGCAGACACGATGCAGCGGTCGCTGCTTCCGCATTCGCGTCCCGTTACCGAGGGGCTCGAGGTGGGCGAGGTATACGAGTCGTCCGCCCGCGTGGATGTCGGCGGCGACATCTACGACTTCCTCGCCCTCGACGACGGCCGCCTCGCGGTCGTTCTCGGGGACGTCACCGGGCATGGAGTGGAGGCGACGGCCGACATGGCGATGGCGAAGTTCGTCTTCCGGTCGCTTGCGCGCGAGCATCCCGAGCCGGCCGACTTCCTCTCCGCCGCCAACGACGTCATCGTCGACGAGATCGCGCCGGGGAAGTTCATCACCATGGCGTACCTCGCAATCGACGGAAAGGAGGGGCGCGTCGCGTGCGCACTGGCGGGTCATCCGGCTCCGAGGCTTCTCCTGCCCGACGGGACGGTGCGCGGGCTCGAGTCGAACGGCCTCGTGCTCGGGATCGATCCCGGGCAGCGATACGAAGAGGTGCACGCGGATCTCCCACCGGGAGGGACGCTCATCGTCTATACAGACGGCGTGATCGAGGCGCGCCGCCGCCGGGAGCTGTACGGAGTCGAACGGCTCGACGGCCTGCTTCGCGGCCACCGAGAGCTTCCACCGCACGCGCTTGCACGCGCGATCGCCCGCGACTCGCGAGCGTTTGCCGGCGGGGAGCTCGCTGACGATCTCGCGGTCGTCGTCATTCGCCGGCGTTGATGGAGCTTCGTCGCGCGGGGCGCGACGCCCTCCGCATCGGGCATCGCGGCGCCGCGGCGATCGCTCCCGAGAACTCGCTTGCAGCCATCGAGGCTGCGGCTGCTCACAACCTCGACGGCGTCGAGGTGGACGTCGCACGCGCGCGGGACGGATCGCTCGTCCTTGCCCACGGCCCCGCGATCCCCGAGGCCTCGCCGGCGCTCTCGGACGCGCTCACGCTGGCAGCCCGCCTGGGGCTGTTCGTCCAGCTGGACATGAAGACGTCCGGCGCGGAGCGGGAAGTTGCGGATGCGCTTCGCCGCAGCGACCTATACGAGCGCGCGTTCATCAGCGGGTTCTCGCTCGGCGTGCTCGCCGCCTTCGCTCGAGAGGCGCCCGGCCTGCCGCGCTCGTACACGTACCCCGAGGACCGGCTGGGCCTCTCCGGCCGCCGTGCGCTGCGTCCCGCGGTGTCGGCCGGGCTCGCGGCCATGCGCGCGGCCTTACCGCGGCGGCTGCCGCGCTGGCTGCGCGCGGTCGATGCCGACGCTGCGACCCTGAACTGGGCGGTCGTCACCCCGGCGGTCATCTCCGCCTGCCACGCTCTCGGCAAGGGTGTCTACGTCTGGACCGTCAACGACGCGAATGCCGCTCGAGAGCTGATCGAAATGGGGGCCGACGCTATCATCAGCGACGACCCGGGGATCTTCTGACCTCGTGAGACGCCTCCTTTTCATCTTCGCGCTGTGCTTCGCGTTCGCCGCTCCCGCCACGGCGGACACGCCGCCGACCCCTGCCGTCGTCCCCGACGGCGTCGTGCTCGGCAACGTGCCGATCGGCGGGCTCGCGGCCGACGCCGCGACGGCAGCCATCGTCGAGCAGTTCTCGCGCCCGGTCACACTGCATATCGCGGGGACGACCGTCAGCGTCTCCCCGGCCGCCCTCGGCATCCAGATCTACGCCGACTCAGGCGTCGCCGCGGCGCTCGCCGCCCAGCCGAACGCGATCCTCGGGTTGCGCGCCGGCGTCGACCGTGCGCGCGTGAAGGAGTACGTCGCCAAGCTCGCGCGGCGGCTGAACCGCGAGCCGAGCTCGTCGCGGCTCTGGCTTCGCAAGTTCCGGCCGCTCGTGACGCCCTCGCTGCCGGGGATCCGCATTCAGCAGGGCCCGACGGCAGCGATGTTGACCGACGAGCTTGCGCGCGGCACGCGCGCCCCCATCCGCGTTCCCGCAAGAGTTCTGACGCCCGCTGCGACGCCGGCGACGATCGGGCCGGTGATCGTCATCAAGCGCTCGTCGAACCTCCTCACGCTCTACCGCGGCGACCGGTATGTGCGCCAGTTCCATGTCGCCACCGGCCAGGCGGCGTACCCGACCCCGCTCGGCCACTTCCTGATCGTCGTCAAGTACGAGAACCCATGGTGGTATCCGCCGCCCGATCCGTGGGCGAGGGGCGAGAAGCCCACGCCGCCGGGCCCGGGAAATCCGCTCGGCACGCGCTGGATGGGCCTCAGCGCTCCCGGCGTCGGCATCCACGGGACGCCGGACTCGGCGTCGGTCGGCTACTCGCTGTCTCACGGCTGCATCCGCATGTACATCTCCGACGCGGAGTGGCTGTTCGACCACGTCCACGTCGGCACGCAGGTCTTCATCGTCTCCGCGTGACTCGCACGCTGAAGCTCACCGGGCAGGTCCTCGCGCTCGCCGCAGTCGGCGGCCTGCTCGGCCTACTCGTGTGGCGACTGACGCATCAGTCGCATCCGCCCAAGATCGGCGGCCCGGCGCCGAACTTCTCGCTGCGCCGCATCGACGGCGCCGGAAAGCTCGACCTCGCATCGCTTCGCGGCAAGCCGGTCGTGCTCAACTTCTGGGCGTCGTGGTGCGTGCCGTGCAAGGGCGAGGCGAAGCTGCTCGAGCAGGCGTGGCGGCAGTACAAGGGCAGCGGCGTCGTTTTCGTGGGCGTCGACTACCACGACGTGAAGAGCGATGCGAGGACGTTTCTCACGCATCACGGCATCACGTATCCGATCGTCCAGGATGGATCAGGCATGATCGGCGACCGCTACGGGCTGACCGGCGTTCCCGAGACGTATTTCATCGACCGGCGAGGGCGGCTCGTCGGCACGCACATCGTCGGCACGATCACGAACCAGGTGGCGGCGTTCCACGACGGCATCCGGGCGGCGCTCCACCAGTGATTGCGCGCGTGCTCGCGGTGGCGGCGGCCGCGCTCGCGCTCGCCGGCCCGGCCGCTGCATGCGCGCATCCGAAGACGTCGCTGGCGTACCTCGAGGGCCAGATCATGTGCCCGACCTGCCACACGACCCTCGACCAATCGGAGGCGCCGGCGGCGCAGCAGATCAAGGCGCAGATCGCGAAGCGGATCGGGCAGTGCTGGACCGCGCAGCAGATCGAGTCGGAGCTCGTCGGCAACTTCGGTCAGGGCATCCTCGCCGCGCCGCCGCACAAGGGCTTCGACCTGCTCGCGTGGTGGCTGCCGATCGGCGGCGTCGTGCTCGGCGCCCTCGCGCTCGCTGCCGGCGTGTGGCGCTGGAGCCGTACGCGCGAGCCCGATCAGCCGGAGCCGGAGTCCGTGACCGATCCGGAGACCGAGCGCAAGCTGGACGAGCTGCTCGCCCGCCTCGACTGATGGCGGTCAAGCTGGTCGTCGCGTTCGCCGCCGGCTTCGCCTCGGTCATCACGCCGTGCGTGCTGCCGCTCGTTCCCGGCTATCTCTCCGCGGTGTCGAGCGTCGATGCCGGCGAGCTCGGCCGGCCCGGGTCGGCGCGCCGCATCGTCGTGGCGAGCGTGCCGTTCATCGCCGGGTTCACGGTCGTGTTCGTCGCCCTCGGTGCGGGCGCGGCCGCGATCGGGAACTCGTTCTCGGCGAGCGCGCAGACGGACGTCGCCGGATTCGTGCTCGTCGTGCTCGGTCTCGCCTTCGTCGGCCTCCTGCCGGTACCGGACAGGGTTGTCGCGCCCGGGCTCCTCGCCGGGGCGCGCAGGCGCGGCTCGGGGGCGCTCCTAGGCGGGGCGTTCGCGGTGTGCGCCGCGCCGTGCATCGGCACGGTGCTCGCTGCCGTCCTCGTCCTCGCGAGCAACACAGGCACGGTGCTCCGCGGTTCGGCGCTGCTTGCGGCCTATGCGCTCGGCCTCGGTGGGGCGTTCCTCGCCGCCGGGGTCGCCTTCGGGCACGCGATGTCCGCTTTCCGCTGGGTGCGGAACCGCTACACGATCATCCAGGTCGTGAGCGGCCTGACATTGGTGGCGCTCGGCCTACTCCTCTTCTTCCACCGTGACTGGTGGCTCCACGTTGCGGTCAACCGCGCCCTCGATGCCATCGGGCTGACGTCCCCGTAGATCCATCGTTATGAGAAGGTCCGAGATCTGCCGGCGCAGAGCCGCCACGTCGACGCCTCGGTGTGTGGGCTCATACGCCTCGAGTCGCCTGAGCGCCTTCTCCAGCTGCCGCGCCGTTGCGACGGGCCGGCCCCGGCCGGCCTGGTACCAGGCGACGGCGACGTGCACGAGGCCCTGGTAGAAGTCCCGCTCCTCCGGCGCCGCCGCGCGCCATACGATCTCGAGCTCCTCGTGCGCCTCGAAGAACCGTCCGGCGCGGATGTGCTCGAGCCCGGTCTTGTACGGGTCGGTCATCTGCCTTTAACCTTTGCACGTGGCCACGATCCTGCTCTGTGGGGTCGACCTGTTCTTCCGTGGAAAGCTCGAGGCGCTGCTCGCTGGGCATCGCCTGATCACCGTGGACCACACCGACGATCCGGAGCTCGTCATCTGCGACATCGCGCGCATCGATCCCCAGGAGGTGGCCGACACGTATCCGGACGTGCCGATCGTCGGCTACACGAACCACACCGACACCTCCGGCCTGCGCGCGGCCCACTCCGCCGGCTTCGACCACGTGCTCGCCAAGTCGGCCTTCGTCGAGCGGGCGCCGCAGCTCGTCGACGAGCTCGTCCCCGGGTAGGTTCTGCGGATTGGACCGCGGCGCCGTCCACTACAGTGGGCGCCGTGACCTACATCATCGCCGAGCCCTGCATCGACATCAAAGACAAGTCCTGCGTGGACGTCTGCCCGGTGGACTGCATCCACGAGGCCGACCGGATCCTCGTCATCGACCCCGAGGAGTGCATCGACTGCGGCGCGTGCGAGCCGGAGTGCCCGGTCGAGGCGATCTTCCCGGAGGACGCGCTCCCGGACAAGTGGAACGCGTTCGTCGAGATCAACTATGCATACGGCAAGGGCATGGACGTCGTCAACGAGCTCACCGAGAAGTACGCGGTCGAGAACGACGTCCACAACGAACCCATCGAGTAACTCGGGACGGCTCCGGCGCGTTTCCCTCGAAAAGGAGGGATCGAGATGCCGCAAGCATGGTCCAACAAGCGGGAACGGCAGTACGAGCACATCAAGGACGCCGAGCGAAAGCGCGGGCATTCGCTGAAGCGGTCGAAGGAGATCGCTGCCCGCACCGTCAACAAGGAGCGCGCCCGCATCGGTGAGGCTAGGCAGTCGGCCCGCGGACGCACGAAGGAGCAGCTCTACAACGAGGCCAAGCGGCTGAACATCGCCGGCCGCTCGCGCATGAACAAGCAGCAGCTGCAGCGCGCCGTAGACCGACGTAAATAGGAACGGACGCGCCGGCGAAGCCGGCACGTCCTCCTATGGATCGGCATCGCAAGCGACGCCTGATCTACTCTCCCGGGGTGAATGCCCTGAAGCTGGATCACGTCGCGTACTGGCTCGCCGACCGGGACGCGGTCGCCGACTTCGTGACCGAGAGCCTCGGCATGCACGTCATCGACCGCACCGACGCGTTCACGCTCGTCGGGGCCGACGCGCGCCGCGGGAAGCTGACGCTGTTCGCCGCCGAGGGGCCGCGCGAGCGGGGCGCCCTGAAGCATGTCGCCCTTCGCGTCCCGAGCCTCGACGGCGGCGAGCAGTGGTACGACCTCGCCGAGGGCGTCCGCATCGGCGTGGTCGAGGGACCGACGGACCTCGATTACGACCTCGACCACGTGGCCCTCTACTCCGCGAGCCCGGCGGAGACGGCGGCCGAATACGTGTCGCTCGGCTTCGAACCGGCGGCCCGCGGCCCGTCGGGCGTCCCGCGCGTCGCGGTCGGAGGCGCCTGGGTCGAGTTCCATCCGGGCGAGCCTGGAGCCCCGGAGCGCCCGCTGCTCAATCACATCGCGGTGCTCGTCGACTCGGCCGACGAGCACATCGCGGCCGCGAACGACCTCGGCGTCGAGATCGACAACGTGGTCGACGCTGCGAACACGTACGCCGTGTTCCTCCGCGGCCCCGAGCACGTGCGCATCGAGTACGTCGAGCACAAGCCGACGTTCTCGCTCCGGTAGCGTCGGGGCCCCATGCTCATCGCAGGGGCCGGGATGGCAGGGCTGGTCGCTGCCGCCCGCCTGCGCGAGCTCGGCGTAGAGGCGCAGGTCGTGGAGAAGGGCACGCGGGTTGGGGGCTCGATGCTGCTCTCCAGCGGCGTCATCTGGCGCCACCTCGAGTGGGACGACTTCCGCGCCGAGTGCCCCCGCGGGGACGAGGATCTCCAAGCCCTGATCTGGGACCGGCTCGACGAGTCGCTCGACTGGCTGGTCTCTCTCGGCGCCGAGCCGGTCGCCGACGACACCGAGAACCCGAGGACGACCGGCAAGCGCTTCGACCCGCGCGCGCTCACCGAGGTGCTCGCCCGGCACGCAGACGTTCGGCTGCAGGCGCCGCTCGCTGCGGCGAACGAGCCGCCGATCATCCTCGCCACCGGCGGCTTCGGCCGCCGCCTTGCCGAGCAGCGGCGCCTGCTCGTGCGTGCGAACCCCTGGAGTGCGGGCGATGGGCTCGACTGGGCGCTCGCGCGCGGCGCGACCGCGACCGTTGGCATGGGCGAGTTCTACGGACGCGCGATGCCTGCGCGCCCGGCGCGGATCCGGGAGGAGGACTTTGTCCCGCTCGCCCAGCTCTACGGGCGGGAAGCGCGCGTCTTCACCGACGACGGCAAGGACATCACGCCGCCGTCGGTCGCATGGCACGAGAACGACCTCGTCCAGCTGATCGGGCCGAGCGCGTGGTA
>Ga0070732_10000714_pt1 | contig 19493 bp, 17 predicted proteins | sample Coa_R1_5_FD_66449 | JGI IMG/M metagenome (GOLD analysis project Ga0070732, IMG submission 66449) | Surface soil microbial communities from Centralia Pennsylvania, which are recovering from an underground coalmine fire - Coalmine... | ecosystem: Environmental > Terrestrial > Soil > Unclassified ... | reverse complement strand
CCGCCTGCGCCAGAGTTCCGCCGACGCCGAGCAGCTGCTGGAGGGCTCGCGCCGCGCCATGCGCGTGGCGCAGCTCAAGGAGATCGACCGGCTCGAGCACAACCTGGCGACGCTCGCGACCGTCGGCAGCACCAGTCCCTACGTCGGCCTGTTCGGCACCGTGTGGGGCATCATGAGCGCCTTCTCCTCGCTCGGTAACGTGCAGCAGGCGACGCTTGCCATGGTTGCGCCCGGCATCTCGGAGGCACTGGTGGCGACCGCCATCGGACTGTTCGCGGCTATCCCGGCGGTGGTGGCCTACAACCGCTTCGCCGATCAGGTGACGCGGCTGGAAATGCGCTTCGACGCCTTCATCGAGGAGTTTTCCACCATCCTGCAACGGCATGCGGCGCGCGGCAGCAATGCACCGCTGCGGGAGGAGCGTTAGACCATGGCGCAAGGCTCACGCGGCCGGCGGTTGATGGGCGAAATCAACGTCGTGCCGTACATCGACGTTATGTTGGTGCTGTTGATTATCTTCATGATCACGGCGCCGCTGCTCACCCAGGGCGTCAAGGTGGATCTGCCCAAGGCTGGTGCGGAACCTCTGGAAGCGCAACGCATCCAACCCCTGGTGTTGTCGGTCGACCGCGCCGGGCGGCTCTACCTCAATGTCGGGGCCAACCCACAGCTGGCGCTCGATGATGACACGGTGGCGGCGCGTGCCACGGCGGCACTGCGTCACGACCCGCAGCGCCAGGTGTTGGTGAAGGCCGACACCGCGGTGCAGTACGGCCGGGTCGTGCAGGCCATGGTCATCCTGCAGCACGCCGGGGCCAGCAAGGTGGGTTTCATCACGGACCCCCTGCCGGAACCGGGACATCGCCGGAGCTGATGCGCCCTTAAGAATGCAGCGCCCGAGTGATCGCTGGGTGTCGATTGCGCTGTCGGTGCTGCTGCACGGCGCGCTGGTGGCGGCTCTGGTGTACGGCTGGCTGGTGTTCCGCAGCCCGCCGGCGCCCCATCCGACGCTGGCGATCGAAGCGACGGTGGTGGACTCGCGCACCGTGAAGGGCGCGCTCCGGCCACCGCCTCCGGAGCCGCCACCCCCGGCCGCGGCGCCGGCGCCGGCGCCGCCGACCCCGGAGGAGGCGTCGGGGCCGCCGCAGCCGACACCCGAGGAGCTGGCGCAGCGGGAAGAGCAGCGTCGCCAGGCCGCCGCGGCGGCGGCGGACGAGCAGCGGCGCGCCCAGGAGCAGGCCGCCCAGGCCGAAGCGCAGCGCAAGGCGGAGGAGCAGCGCAAGGCCGAGGAGCAGCGGCAGGCGCAGAAGCGCGCCGAGGCGGAGCGCAAGGCGCGGGCCGCCGCCGAGGCGCAGAAACGGGCCGACGAGCAGCAGCTCAGGGCGCAGGACGACAATGCGCGCGCCGACCTGCAGCGCAGCCTCGCGGCCGAGGAGCACGCCGACGTGGCGCGCTCAAGCGCGGCCGTGGCCAACTGGGAGGCGCTGATCGCGGCCAAGATCACGCGTGCGTGGCTGCGCCCGCCGAGCGCGCGCCCCGGACTAGAATGCACGCTGAACGTAACGCAGGTGCCAGGAGGAGTGGTGACCAGGGTGAGTATCGGGCAGTGCAACGCCGACCAGGCGGTACGCGACTCGATCGAGGCCGCAGTGTACCGTGCCTCACCCCTGCCATCGCCGCCGGCCGGGGTGCAGTTCGATCCCGACCTGCACATCGACTTCAAACCGGACTGAGGGACATGCAGCCAACCAGGGAATCACACTCGCACTCATGGCACCGCAGCGCCCGGCTGTTGGCACTGGCGCTGTCGCTGGGAGCCGCGGCCGCCGCACGCGCGGATCTGAAGATCGAAATCACCTCCGGGGTCCGCGATCCGGTGCCGATCGCGATCGTGCCGTTCGCCCCGTCCGCGCCCGCCGACGGCGGTCTGGATGTGGCCGGCGTGGTGCAGCATGACCTCGAAGGCAGTGGCCGTTTCAAGGGGCTGCCGCGCGAGCGCATGCCAGCCACGCCGACCCAGGCGGACCAGGTGGTGGGTGCGGCTTGGAAAGGCGCGGGCAGCGACTACGTCGTGGTCGGGCGCCTGAGTACGCTCGCCAATGGCTCCGTGGCGGTCGACTTCGATCTGGTGAATGCCCTCACCGGGGCGAAGCTCGCCACGCAGCGCTTCGTCGGCAGTACCAGCGCCCTGCGCAATGCCGCGCATCGCGTGAGCGACGTCATCTACCAGAAGATCACCGGTGTGCGTGGCGCCTTCGCCACGCGCATCGCCTACGTGGAGGTCGACGGCACCCCTCCCAACCAGCGCTACCGGCTGATCGTCGCGGACGCCGACGGCGCCAATCAGCACCTGGTCCTCGAGTCGCAGCGCCCGCTCATGTCGCCGGCCTGGTCGCCCGACGGCCTGTGGCTCGCGTACGTCTCGTTCGAGACCAAGCACTCGGCCGTATACGTGCAGCTGGTGCGCACCGGCGAGCGGCGCCAGGTCTCGGCGCGGGCCGGGGTCAACGGCGCACCGGCCTGGTCGCCTGACGGACACAAACTGGCGCTCACGCTGGCGGGCACCAACGGCAACCTGGACATCTACGTGCTGGACCTCGACACGCAGACGCTGAGCAAGCTCACCGATGACCCGGCGATCGACACCGAGCCGGCCTGGGCGGCGGACGGGCGCTCGGTCTACTTCACCTCGGACCGCGCCGGCTCGCCGCAGATCTACCAGATCGGCGTGCAGCCGGGCGCACGGCCGAAGCGCATCACCTTCGGTGGCACCTACAACGCCAGGCCGCGCATGTCCCCGGACGGCTCGCTGCTCGCCATGGTGACCCTCGACGGCAGCAACTACCGCATAGCAGTCCAGGACACGGCGAGCGGGGCGGTGCGTATCCTGTCCCACGGGCGTCTGGACGAATCACCAAGTTTTGCCCCCAATGGGGCTACACTTATCTATTCGGAGCGCGACGGTAACCGCGGCGCTCTGGCGACGGTGTCGACCGACGGCCTGACCGGTCTGCGACTCAACGCGACCGAGGGCGAGGTGCAGGATCCCGCCTGGGGACCTTTCGGCCCGTAGCGGCCTCACGCGGCTATTTCGGAGGATCTGGAATGTCGGAGCAAGTATCGATGCGGCGAATGATGATGGTCCTGCTCGTGGCGGCGGCGCTGAGCCTGGGCGCCTGCGCGAGCAAGAAGCCCAAATTCGTACCCGCCCCCGGGCCCAATGCCGCCGACACCGGCGCGCAGGGCTCCGGCGCCAATGGTGCCAACGCCGGCGGTGCCGACGAGGAGGCCGAGGGCCCGCAGGGGGGAATGCTGGCGACGCGCCTGGTGTACTTCGACTTCGACAGCAGCGAGATCAAAGGCCAGGGGACCGATGTGGTGGGTGCCCATGCCAAGTATCTCGCCAGCCATGGCAGTGCACGCGTGCGCCTCGAAGGCCACACCGACGAGCGCGGCTCGCGCGAATACAACATCGGGCTCGGGGAGCGCCGCGCCCAGGCGGTGCGGCGCGCGCTGCTGCTGCAGGGCGCGTCCGAGGGTCAGATATCTACCGTCAGCTATGGCGAGGAGCGCCCGGCCGTGCCCGGTCATGACGAGGCGGCGTGGGCCAAGAACCGCCGCGTCGAGATCGTGTACCTGACGCCGATGCCGGCGGGCGCTCCGGCGGCGGCACCCAAACAGTAGGCGCAGGAGTGCCGATCATGCGATTTGTCCTGCCGCTCGCGCTGCTGGCGCTGCTCGGCGCCGGTTGTGCCAGCACCCCTCCCGAAGAGGATCCGGTACAGATCAAGCTGAACGACCTCGACACCCGCGTCGGGCGCATGGAGCGCATCGCGGCCAATCAGGTGCAGGTTGCGCAGCGCCTGGACGAAATCCAGAACAACCTTCGCGAGTTGCGCGGGCGAGTCGACGAGCTGGAGCACAACAACGACGCGCTCAGCAAGCAGCAGCGCGACCTGTACAACGACCTGGATAAGCGTCTCGGGACCGCGGCCGGCGGCGCGGCGGGGGCGGCCGGTGCTGCGGGCGCGCCCGGTGCGGCAGTGGGATCTGCCGCACCTGGAGCAGCCGGTGGCGGCAACGCCCCGGCAACGGGCGGTGCGGGCGATGCCGGCCCGTCGTCGACGGAGCAGGCGGTGTATGGGCAGGCCTTCGATGCACTCAAGGCCGGCAGCTACTCGATCGCCATTGCCGGCTTCAAGGACTTCCTCAGCACTTACCCGACGAGCAGCCTGGCGGAGAACGCCCAGTACTGGCTGGGCGAGTCCTACTACGTCACGCACGACTACGGCTCCGCAGCCGGGGCGTTCCGCACGGTGCTGAAGAAGTACCCTGACTCGCGCAAGGCACCCGATGCGATGCTCAAGCTCGGCTACACACAGGCTGCGCAGAAGCAGTATGGCGCCGCGCGCAGCACGCTGACCGAGCTCACGCAGAAGTATCCGGACAGCGACTCCGCCAAGCTCGCTGCCGACCGACTGAAGAAGCTACCCGCCCAGTAGCGTCGCGGCGGCGACGCCGCGGCGCGCCGGCAGCGAGCATGTCGCGCCTCAAGCTCACGGAAATCTTTCACTCGCTGCAGGGCGAGGCGGACACCGCGGGCGTGCCCACAGTATTCGTGCGCCTTACCGGCTGTCCGCTGCGCTGCCAGTACTGCGACACCACCTACGCCTTTCACGGCGGCGAGTGGTGGGAACTGGCGCCGCTGCTGGCGCGCGTCGCCGAGTTCGGCACGCGTTACGTCTGCGTCACCGGCGGCGAGCCGCTGGCGCAGAAGGCGTGCGCGGCGCTGCTGACGGCGCTGTGCGAGGCCGGCTACCGGGTGTCGCTGGAGACGAGCGGCGCGATGTCCCTCGCCGCGGTCGATCCGCGCGTAGTGAAGGTCGTCGACATCAAGACGCCGGACTCGGGTGAGGAGGGCCGCAACCGCTACGAGGAGCTTGCGCGCTTGGGCGCCCAGGACCTGGTGAAGTTCGTCATCTGCAGCCGCGCGGACTACGAGTGGAGCCGCGGCAAGCTGCGCGCGCTGACGCTGCCGGCCGGCTGCACCGCGCTATTCTCGCCCAGCCACGAGCAGCTGCCGGCGCGCGACCTGGCGGACTGGATCCTCGAGGACCGTCTGCCGGTGCGCATGCAGATCCAGCTCCACAAGTATCTGTGGGGCAACGTGCCGGGGAAGTAGGCAGCGCATGCCCGCAGCACCTGCCGTGGTATTGCTGTCCGGAGGGCTCGACTCGGCCACCGCGCTCGCGCTCGCCGGCGAGCGCGGCTTCGTGTGCCATGCTCTTTCGGTCGACTACGGCCAGCGGCACGTGGCGGAGCTCGAGGCGGCACGGCGCGTGGCCCGCGCTGCGCGCGTCGCGCAACACCGCGTCATGCGCGTAGAGCTCGCCGGGATCGGCGGCTCGGCGCTGACCGACACGGCGCTGGCCGTGCCGGAAGGTCCCACGACGGGAATCCCGATCACCTATGTGCCGGCGCGCAACACCATCATGCTGTCGCTGGCGCTTGCCTGGGCGGAGGTCCTCGAAGCGCAGGACATCTTCATCGGCGTGAACGTGCTCGACTCCAGCGGCTACCCGGACTGCCGCCCGGAATTCATCGCAGCCTTTGGAACGCTCGCCGCCCTCGCCACGAGGGCAGGGGTCCAGGGACGTCCGTGCACCATCCACGCGCCGCTGATCGAGCTCAGCAAGGCCGGGATCATCCGCGCGGGGACGCGTCTCGGGGTCGACTATTCCCAGACCGTCTCGTGCTACCAGGCCGATGACGCGGGCCGCGCCTGCGGCCGCTGCGATGCCTGCCGGCTGCGGCGGAGCGGATTCATCGAGGCCGGACTGCCCGATCCGACCCGCTATCGCTAGGGCCGCTACGGGACGGCGCCGCCGAGTGCCGCGGCGCGCCGCAGGGTGAACAGGTACCACAGGTACAGGACGACGCCCGCACCTCCGAGTACCAGCAGCCACAGCAGCGGCTCACGTCCGATGCCGAGCGAAGCCCAGGCGCAGTAGATCACCGCGCCGAGCGCGGCGAAGCCGGGCAGCCAGGCGCGCGCGCCGCCGGCGGCTATGACGCCACGGCGCCGCAACGCGATGAGCGCCAGCGTACTGCCAAAATACAGCGGCAGGGTCGCGGCGGTCGCGATCACGGTGAGGAGCGTGAACACCTTCGCGACCGAGTCGGAGACATTGAACAGCAGCGCGATGCTGGTGAGAACGCCGGTGAGCAGCAGCGCACGGGCGGGGGCGCCGCGGGAATTCTCGCGGCTCAGCCCGGGCGGCAGGCCACCGTGCCGGCCCATGCACTGCACGACCTCGCCGGCGAGCAGGGTCCAGCCGTTCAGCACCCCCAGCGCACTGATGATGACGAAGGTGGCGATCACGGCGCCATAGCGCCCGCCGAGGGTGCGGGTGAACAGGTCCGCGTACGGCGCGGTCGAGGCGGCCAGCTCCTGCTGCGGGATCAGGAATATCGGCACCACCGAGATGCCGATGTAAATGGCGGCGGTCAGGAAGGTGCCCACCAGCGTCGCGCGCGGGATGTTGCGCTCCGGATCGCGGACGCGAGCCGCGGGAACCATGGCGCACTCGATGCCGAGCATCGCGAACAGCGCCAGCGATGAGACGCTGCTCACCTCACGCCAGGAAGGCGGGTTGGGCGGTATGTGCGCGGAGAACACCGCGGGGGTCGTAAACAGCAGCCAGGCCCCGAGCACGATCACGGCGAACTGCGGCACGAGCTTCAGGAGTGTCGTGAGCATCTGCACCCAGGCAGCCGTGCGCGTCCCGAGCAGACAGACGAAGACAAACGACCAGGTGATCCCCATCGCCGTGAGCGCTGCCAGGCCCGGGGTGCGCGTCAGCGCCGGCACGAAGAACGCGGCGTAGCCGACCAGGCCGATCGCGATGCCCGCATTCGCCACCCAGATCGACACCCAGTAGCACCACATGACGATGAAGGCGGGCCCCTTGCCGAAGGCGCGCGTAATGTAGGCCGCCGGGCCGTCGTCCCTCGGGAAGGCGCGCGCCAGGGCGGAGAATGACAGCGCGAGCAGCATGCAGCCCACGACGTTCACCAGCCAGCCCGTGAGGGCGTTCAGTCCGTAGGGCGCCAGCGCCGCGGGCATCGTGAAGATGCCGACGCCGATGATGTTTCCTACCACCAGCGCCGTGCTCATCCAGAAGCCGAGGACGCGCGCGTCCTCGGCGGCGGCCGGTGCTGCGGGGGTCACTTCTCCACCAGCGCTTCGGCGAGCGATGCCTCGAGCAGCGTGACCGCTTCGTCAACCTGTGCGCGACTCACCATCAGGGGCGGGATGAAGCGCACGGTGCTGATCCCGCACGACAGCAGCAGCAGGCCGTTGTGGAAGGCGCGCGTGAGAACGCGCTGACACAGGGCCGCGGCAGGCTTGCGGCTCGCACGGTCGGTGATCAGCTCGACGCCGATCATCAGGCCCTTGCCGCGCACGTCGCCGATGCATTCGAAGCGCTGTTGCAGCTCGGCGAGACGTGTCATGAAGTACGTGCCGACGGCGGCGGCATTGGCGGCGTACTCGCGCTGCACGAGCTCGAGGGTGGCGAGTGCCGCTGCGCAGCAGATCGGGTTGCCCCCGTAGGTGTTGCCGTGCGCGCCGCGCTTCCACTTCTCCATGAGGCGCTTCTTTGCCACGACAAGCCCGATCGGCATCCCGGACCCGAGCCCCTTGGCGAGGGTCATGATGTCGGGGCGCACGCCCCAGTGCTCGCTCGCAAACATCTTGCCGGTGCGGCCGATGCCGCATTGCACCTCGTCGAATATCAGCAGGATGCCGTGCGCGTCGCACAGTGCGCGCAGCCCTGCGAGGAAGCCGTCGGGCGGCACCAGGTAGCCGCCTTCGCCCTGGATGGGCTCGACCAAGACTGCGGCCACTTCCGCCGCCGGCACGTTGTTCTGGAACAGCACGTTCTCGATGTAGTCGAGCGTCGCGCGCCCCTGCTCCGCGCCCGCGAGCAGCGGCCGGTACGAGTTGGGGTAGGGCACGTGGGTGACGCCCGGCATGGTGGGAAAGAAGCCGGCCTGCTGGGTGTACTTACTGGCGGTGAAGGCCAGCGAGCCCATGGAGCGGCCGTGGAAGCCTCCCAGGAAGCCGAGGAAGCGCGGTCGCCCGGTCACGTAGCGCGCCAGTTTCAGGGCGCCCTCGACGGACTCGGTGCCGCTCTGGCAGGCGAGCACCTGCACGGGCTCACCCATGGGGTTGAGCTCGTTGATACGCTCGCCGAGGCGCGTCATGCGCTCGTGCCAGTAGTCGCTGGAGATGTGCAGGAAGTCGTCGGCGGCATCCTTGATGGCCTGTACCACCTGCGGGTGCGCATGGCCGGTGCTGCACACGGCGATGCCGGCGGCGAAATCGAGGAAGCGGTTGCCGTCGACGTCCCAGACCTCCACGCCACGGCCCCTGGCCATGACGAAGGGGTAGTCACGCGGATAGGAGGGCGAGCTGACCGGGCGGTCGCGCTCGAGGAGCGCGCGGGCCTTGGGTCCGGGCAACTCGGTACGGATGTGGGGTGGATGCATGGCTGATCCTCAAGTTTGGGCAGGTCGGGGCAGGTCGATGCGCAGCGCGCGGGCGTGGGCCGCCTGGGTAGCGGCCTGCAGTTCGCGCAGCACCGCCAAGTCGGCAGGGTCCGGTGCCGGCAGAGTCTCGAGCGTGGGAGCAACGCGCAGCGGCCAGCCGGTGGCGGCGCGCGCTGCGTCCACCGTGGCCCCGGGATAGATGGCCACCAGCTGCAGCTCCTCGGTTACGGCGTCGGGCCGCAGGATGCCGAAGTCGGTAATCACCGCCCGCGGGCCGGCGCCCGGAAAGCCGGCGCGGCGCCGCTCGCCCGTGCCGCCGAGGTACCCGCAACTCGTCATGAAGTCCAGCCGCGCGACGAAGCTGCGCGGCGATTGCTTCATGATGATAAGGACCTCGCGTGCACAGGCGGCGATGTCCGGCGCACCGCCGGAGCCGGGCAGGCGCACCGTGGGACGGGCGTAGTCGCCGATGACGGTGCTGTTGAGATTGCCGTAGCGATCGATCTGTGCCGCACTCAGGAAGCCGACGTCGACGCGCCCGCGCTGCAGATAGTGCGCGAACACCTCGGGCAGCGAAACCACGCAGGTGGCCGTGGCAGCGAGTTCGCCGTCACCGATCGAAAGCGGCAGCACCTGCGGCCGCGTGCCGACCGTGCCGGACTCGTATATGAGCACCAGATCCGGGGCGTGCGTGCGGCGCGCCAGATTGCAGGCAGCGCTCGGCAGGCCGATGCCGACGAAGCACACGGCGCCGTTGCGCAGCTGCCGCGCGGCGGTCACGATCATCATTTCGTCGGCGTTGTAGGCCGTGGTCATGCCGTGATCCGCAGCCGGCGCAGCAGCTCGGCGTGGTCGGCGCTCGCCAGCACGTGCTCCTGCATCCACAGCTGGAAGCGCTCGCGCTGACGGGCGATGTCGTCCCACTCAACGTAGAAGCGGTTGTCGCGCTCGTAACAGCCGGCCGCATACGAGGGGTGGGCGCCACCCGGCACCACGCTCACGGCGCTGATCAGCCAGTGCGGCAGGACCACCGCGTTGGCAGGCGCCGCGAGCCGGTCCACGCGCTCCTCGACGGTGACGAGCAGGCAGCGCGCCGCGAGCGCCGCCTCGCGCGCAGCGCCGATGATGCCACGCAGGAGAACGTTGCCCTCGCGATCGACCTGCTGGGCGTGCAGGATGGTCACGTCTGGGGTAATCGCCGGTACGGCGCGCAACGCCGCGCCGGTAAAAGGACAGGCAATGCGCGCCAAGCGGCCGCCGCGCGCCCGGTCTAGATCGGTGTCGGCGTAGCAGCGCATCAGGCCGCAGGGCAGGCCGCTGGCGCCGGCCTGGTAGGCGACCGCCATCTCGGCGTGCGTGTGTTCGGCGATGGCGAGCGGTTGGGGCCAGCCACGCTCGATGGCATCGCGCAACCGGTAAAGCGAGCCGACGCCCGGATTGCCGCCCCACGAGAAGGTCAGTTGCGTGGCGCAGCCCATGCCGATCATCTGATCGTGAATCAGGTCCGGCGTCATGCGAATCAGATGCAGTGCGCGGCGGCCCTGGCGGATGATCTCGTGCCCGGCGGCGAACGGGATCAGGTGCGTGAAGCCCTCGAGCGCGATGCTCTGTCCGTCGCGGACATGACCGGCGATCGCCTCCCTCAGACTCAGCAACGGCACGACATCACTCGACCACGGTTTGGGACTGCTCGCGCATGTATTGCGGCAGATAGTAGAAGGAGCCGATGGCCTTGCCGGTGCTGCCCGAGCCTTTCCAGCCGCCGAATGCCTGATAGCCGGGCCAGGCGCCGGTGGTGGCGCCCTGCGGACGATTTGCGTACGTGACGCCGGCCTCGATGTGCTCGTTGAACCAGGGGATCTCCGCGGCGCTGCCGTAGAACCCGGCGGTGAGGCCGAGCGGTGAGCGGTTGGCGAGCGCCATGGCCTCCTCGTTCGAGGCCACCCGGTGCACCATGAGGATCGGCAGGAACATCTCCTCGTTCCACAGCGGGTGCTCGAGCGCAGCTTCGGCAATCGTCGGGCGCACGAAGAAGCCCTTGTCCAGAGCGCCGCCTTTGAGCTGCTCGCCACCGCTGACGAGGCGTGCACCGCCGCTGCGCAGGCGCGCGGTGTAGCGCGCGTAGTTGTCGTAGGCCGATTGGGTGGTGACCGGCCCGAGCCAGTGCTCGCGCCGGGTGGGATCGCCGATGCGGATCGCGTCCACCTGGGCGGCCAGCTTCGCGAGCAGTGCGTCGGCGACCTCGCGGTGGACGTACAGCCGCGACAAGGCCGAGCATTTCTGCCCACCCATGCCGTAGGCCGAGCGCATGATGCCTACGGCGGCGCGCTCCAGGTCAGCCGCGGCACTGACGATGCAGGCATTCTTGCCGCCCATCTCGGCCACGCATGGTCGCGGGAAGGGCGGCGCCTGCAGCGCGCGCACGATGCCCATGCCCACCTCAAACGAGCCGGTGAACGTGACGCCGGCCGTCAGCGGGTGGGAGACGAGCGCCGCTCCGACTTTGGCACCCGGGCCGCTCAGGTAGTTGAACACCCCGGCCGGCAGGCCGGCGTCGCGGATGCAGTCCGCCAGCAGGCGGTCCGCCCACGGCGTGGCGCTCGCGCCCTTGCACACCACCGTGTTGCCGGTGATGAGCGCGGCCGCGGTCGGTCCGGCGGCGAGCGCCAGCGGGAAGTTGAACGGCGCGATCACCACCCACGGCCCATAGGGCTTGAGGACGCTGCGGTTACGCGAGGTGTGACTGGCGAGCGGATCGTTCGGCAGCGGACGATCGAATCCGCCATGCCGCTCGAAGTCCGCGGAGTAGAGCGTGAAGAAGTCGGCCGCCTCCTGCGTCTCGCCCAGTGCCTCCATGCGGTTCTTGCCGACTTCGAAGCTCAGTACCGCGGCGAGGTCGTAGACGCGTTCCTCGATCAGCTGCGCCACGCGGCGCAGCAGGCGCGCGCGCTCCGCAACCGGTGTACGGCGCCAGGCAGGCCACGCCGCGGCCGCCGCGCGCAGCGCGGCGTCCGCGTCTTCGGGGCCGGCGGCAGGAAATTCGCCCAGCACCTGCGAGGTATCCGCAGGATTGGTCTTGGTGAAATAGCGCTCGGCAGCGCGGTCTTCACCGTTCAGGAACAGCGCCTGGCGTCCCCCGAGCTGTTCGCGGACCCGCGCCACGGCTGCGTCGAAGCTGGAATGCAGCTCGGCCGGGGGTTCGAACATGGTCGCGTAGGTCAGCTTGAAACTCATGCGGCGTGCTCCGTGGACAGCTCGCGCGCCAGCGCGCCGAGCAGGCGGTCCAATAGGTCCAACGCATCGGTCAGATCGGGTTCGGCGATCACCAGAGGCGGGGCGATCAGCAGGAGGTTGCCGCGCGCGGCGAACGACACTCCGGCCTCGAGCGCCGCTGCCAGCAGGCGACGCAGGCCGGCGTGCATCTGCGGCCAAGGAGCGAGCGGCTCGCGCGTGGTGCGGTCGCGCACCAGTTCCACGACGGCGAACAGGCCTTGGCCGCCGCGCACCTCGCCGATTAGCGCGTGGCGCACCTGCAGCTCGCGCAAGCGCGTGAGCATGGTGGCCCCAAGTGCGCGCGAGCGCGCGATCAGCTGCTCCGACTCGTAGCTCTCGAGCGCCGCTACCCCCGCGGCACACGATAGAGGGTGACCGGAGTAAGTGAGTCCGGTCATCAGCACCTGGGTCTCGAGAATGCGCGCCACCGGGGCTGACACGAGCACCGCGCCGAGCGGCGCGTGGGCCCCCGTGAGGCCTTTGGCGAGGGTCATCAGATCGGGGCGGCCCTCCGCGCCGTAGCGCTGCCAGGCAAACCACTCGCCGCAGCGCCCGAAGCCGCTCATGACCTCGTCCGCGATCAGGTAAACGTCGCGCGCCCGGGTGGCGTGCCGCAGAGCTGGCCAGAAGCTGTCCGGCGCGACGATGCCGTTGGTCCCTGCGTTCGGCTCCATGAGGACCGCGGCGATCTGTTGCGGGCCACGTGCATCGATCTCTCCGGATACGCAATCAGCCGCGGCGATGCCGCAGGCGCGCTCGTTCGATGAACGAAACGGGCAACGGTAGGCGTACGGCGGGGGCACGTGCACCACGCGATGCAGCGCCGGATCCGTCTGGTCGGCGGTGCGTGAGTCCCCGGAGAACGCCATGGCCGCGTAGCTGCAGCCGTGATAGGAACGCTGACGCGTGATGACCCAGCCGAGTGTTCTGCCGCTCGCCTGGCGGGCGAATTTCACGGCGTGCTCGTTGGCGTCGGTACCCCCGAGGGTGAAGAACACGCGGCCACCTTCGAAGCCCGACTTCTCCAGCAGCATCTCGGCCAGGCGTGCACGTGGCTCGGCACCCCACGCGCTGGTGACGAAGCACAGCCGCTGCGCCTGCGCGCGGATGGCCGCCACCACGCGGGGGTGCTGGTGGCCGAGGTTGGAGCACTCCGACAGGCTGCTCATGTCGAGGATCGAGCGGCCGTCGGCGGTCTGAAGGCGCGCGCCGGTTCCACCGATGATGGTCGGCGCGTTCCACTCGGTAGGGCGGCTCCACGTGTGCAGAACCGTTTGCGCTTCGCTGGACATAAACGTGGCGGGCAGTATGTCGGATCGTTGTACGCGCGAGGCGCGAGCCCGGCTCGTTAACAATGTAGGCCGCGCGGCGGGCCCGCGTCAACGCGGCCGCCGGGCGCGGAAATTCCGCGGTCGCGTCTGCGTTCGCGCGCTCTTGCGTGCCCGCATGCCGGGCCACTGTAGTATGATCCCGCCCCCGCGCGGCCGGTCAAAATCCGGGCCGTTCGCCACGCGCGCCGGCTTCTGTGGGGCGTTAGCTCAGTCGGTAGAGCATCGGACTTTTAATCCGCTGGTCGACGGTTCGATTCCGTCACGCCCCAGTTAAACTAAGTAAAAACATGAACTTGGTGACACACGTCGCCAAGTGCCTTTTCTCAATTTTAAATTTCGTGCCCGCTCCGTGCAGTGAATCGGATGGCCGATGTTCACAACTGCACGGCGTGCAGTGGCGAAGGAGTCTCGTAGTGGCTCCCCATACAGCGCATCGTTTCACCGCGCACCCAAGAGATAAGTTATCGCGTGCAAGTGAGGCCGAAGGGACGCGTGCCTGAGAGCGCAACCTTTCCCAACGTGAAGGAGGCAAAGGCCTGGGCGGTTTCCATCGAAGCTGCGATCCGTGAGGCGCGACACTTTCCATACGCCGCCGCGCGACGAACAAGTTTCGATGCGCTCGCGAAGGACTACGCAGAGACGGTACGACAAGGCGTGGGAGAGCGTCGCGATGAAGCGGTTCACGGTTGAACCGCTACGCGAACCACCACCCGAGGTGACGCACGCGTGTCGCGCGTTCTTTGCCCTCGAACTCAGCGAGTACACAGCGCATCCTAGGTACAAGTCCGCATGGCTAAACCGAGCGGCCGGGAAGAAGCTATGCAACGTCAGCACCGCAAACAGGATGACGGCCATGAGACTGGATTTCGAGATCGAGCGAGACGTTGAGGCCGAACTTAAGTGGGCCCCCGAGGTGGATGAAACTGCGGTCGCGATTAAGGTACAGGATGGGGTGGTAACACTTAGTGGATCGGTAAAGAGTTCTTTTGAGAGATATCGGGCCGAGCGCGCCGCGCGACGAGTGAAAGGCGTGGCGGCGATCGCCAACGAGATCGTAGTACGCGTGCCGGGCAGTCCGCGCAGCGATACCGAGATTGCTCATGCCGCGGCCAATGCCCTCAAGCTCGACATGCCAGTCAACCATGAGAATATCCAGGCGGTCGTGCATGAGGGCCACGTCTCGCTTTTGGGCCACGTAGAGTGGCATTACCAGCGAGAGCTCGCCGAAAAGATCATGCATCGAGTGTATGGCGTGGTCAGTGTCCGCAACTCTATTCAGGTCAAGCCGCGGGCCGGTGCGGAGAAGAACGTCAAGCAACACATCGAGGCGGCATTCAAACGGCTCGCTCACATCGACGCCGAGGGAATCTCCGTGGAGGCGGCCGGATCCGAAATCACCCTTCGTGGTGAGGTGCGCTCATGGGCCGAACATGATCAGGCGCAAGCGACGGCATGGTCGGCACCAGGCGTGACCAGCGTGCGGAATGAACTTGCAGTTCGCAGTTGACGTCAGGGAATCCATGTCGCGGACAGTATGAATCTTCGCGGCGCTCGGAAACTATTACGACGGACAATCCTGGTGTGTCTAAGTGGGTATTTCTGCTGAGCTTTGCGTTGCTTTGTGCTGATACGTCTGGCCCTGCAAGGGGGACAAGCGTGAGATCGCCCCTAAGGGACTAGGGTTACACAATCGCACGCGTACTCAGCGGCGCGATTCCGTACGCACTGAGGGGCAAGTGTCTAGGGCTAAGTACACCCATCCGACGAGCGCTGTTCCTTCTCCGAGCCATGCACGAGCGCGGCGGACGAGCTTGGTGCTGTTCCTTGTCCTGTCGCTAGTTGTGGCTATCGGCCTAATTTGCGCAGCGTACCGCCGAGACCTGAGAGTCGCAGGGGATCGGAGTACGGCCGGAAGCCGGATAGCCCAAACACCATGCGGGCCGATTGAGTATTCGGTTCTCGGACAAGGTGTGCCCGTCCTGGTGGTGCATGGGGCAGGCGGCGGATTTGATCAGGGGCTGCGCTTCGCCGCGCCGCTTGCCGAGCGGGGCTTTCGGATCGTGGCAATGTCTAGGTTTGGCTACCTGCGCACGCCCTTGCCCAACGATGCATCGGCCGAGGCACAAGCTGCCGCCCACGTCTGTTTACTGGACGCCCTGCATATCAGACGAATCGCAATTATCGGCGCCTCGGCCGGCGCACCGTCCTCGATGCTATTCGCTTTGCGATACCCTGAAAGGACGGTGGCGCTGATTCTGTTGGTCCCGGCTGCATACGTACCGCGCCCTGATCATGGAGCGCCGCTCAAAGTGGCGCCAGGGACTGAATTGGCCTTCAACACAGCGCTGAGATCGGACTTCGTGCTTTGGGCAGCAACTCGGGTTGCGCGCCGGACGCTCGTGCAAGCCCTGCTCGCCACGCCCCCTCAGGTGGTTGACGCGGCAAGCCCGGCAGAACAAGAACGCGTCGCCATGATGTTAGAAAGCATCCTGCCGGTTAGCGCACGACGTCTTGGTCTTAAGAACGATGCAGCCGTGACTTCCACGCTGCCGCGCTATGACTTGGAGCACATTGTTGCACCTACTCTAGCCATAAGCGTTGCTGATGACCTGTTTGGCACCTTCGATGCCGCACGCTACACCGCTGAGCACATCGTGGGCGCGCGCTTCATCGGATACCCGAACGGAGGTCACGTGTTGGTCGGCCATCAAGAGGATGTCTTCAAACAGATCGCGACGTTCTTGAGTCTGCGAGAGACGGGTGACGTGTCCCCGACGACTGCGGACTAGGCGCCAAATCGGCGCGCGCGATCCGTGGAGAGCAAGTTATGACCATTAAGAAACTGCTGGTCCCGCTATTTGATTCGCCCGACGATCGACAGTCCATTCTGCGTGCGGTCGAGATTGCGCGGGCCCTCGGCGCGCACGTGACAGTTATGTTATCCGGCGGCCATCTGAGTGAACTCGTGTCTGCCGATCCGCCCAGCTACGGGCGGGTAAAACCGTGGCTGCAGATTGAAGCACGAACACTGTTGGCCAAGCAGACTGAGGAAGCACGCGGGGCGTTCGAGTCTATTGTCAGCGAGCATGGCCTGACGGTTACGGATACACCCGACGGTCACCGCGCTGGTACGCTGAGTTTCGAAGCTCGCCGCGGGCCGATCGAAGCGACGATTCAGGAGGCAGCCGTTTTCCACGACCTCATATTGTTCAATCCGGACAACTGCACTGCGGGAACCGAGTCGCTTGGTCTCACGACGGTCAAGTCCGCGCTACAGGATTGCGGCAGGCCTATTCTCATTGCGCCTATCAATGTACCGCGGGCATTCGGATCGAATATTGCAATCGGATTTAACGGTAGCATCGAGGGCGCTCATGCCGTGAGTGCTGCGCTGTCAATACTGAGCGCCGCCAAGTCGGTTCACATACTCACGATTGACACGCAGAAGACCTCGGTCGAGCAGGGGCAGAAACTGCGCAGCTATCTCGCCTGGCACGGCATTCGCAGCGAAGTCCACGCAACGACGCCAAGCGACGAGTCCGTCGGCGCCAGGTTGCTCGGCATGGTCGCTGCCGTGGGTGCAGATCTCTTCGTGCTCGGCGGCTATACCCATAATCGCATCCGCCAGACCATCCTGGGGGGTGTGACGCATCACGTCATGCGACACGCGCGGGTACCGGTCTTCTTTTCTAAATAGCGGCCACTTGCGAGCCGGCTCTACCCGCTACTGGTCTTTTATCGGCGCCAGGCCCGATAAGGCACGACCGCGCATCGGAAGGGGTCGGAAGCGCCGCAGAGGAGTTGAGTCGCTGACTAAGAGCTACCGGGAAAGCGAATATCCAGGCTTGCACACTACGATCCAGCCTGCGCCGTGGCGGGCGCCCTTTAGGTAGTTCTGCGGATCGCGCAATCCTTCCGCGTGCGCGAATGTGGCAGGGGGAGACTTGAGGGAGGCCGTTGATGAGTGCCGTATCGATGAGAGGACGAGGAACGCCACGCTCGGGAGGCGAAAGCCTTGGGACGCCGATTCTTTCGAGCGGGAATGCCGTGTGCGAATGCGGTACCGACAGCATCGTTGAGCGACATGCAACGATCGCCGAAGCTGCGTACTAGGTTCAGAACGCCGCGGATTTGCACCAGGCCACGAGGTTGAAGACTTGTCTGTGCTGAGCACCAGATTAAATCCAGACAGACCTGAGATGCCAGTCTAGAGCGGGCATGGTTTAACTCCTGCGGTCGACCTCGTTTGGCTTGGGTAGCTTGTCGACCGCCGGGGCGACCTGTCGCTCCAATTTCACGCTGACACGTACGGCCCGAAGGCGTTGATACAGTCTCTGGCGGCGATACAGGGGTAGCCATTCATACGTCAAAGTCTCGGCGGGCCGCCATAGCGTTAACCAGGCGAGGATAATCAACCCTTCGTCAACGGCGGTCGGCATCGCCGGGGTAGTGGCTCTCAGGAGGGTGCGCGCCCCCATGAAGACTGCGAATAAGGCGAGACCTGCCAGCAGCCCGATGCGCGCACGACGAAAGTGCTCCTTAAGCTCGCGGTGAGTAGAGGTCGCGAGGCGATCGTAGTAACTTTCCAGGGCACTCTGCAGAGTTTGCGCATCTGCTTCTCCGGTACGTACGTGAACGATCAGATGCCATGTGTCTGCCCAGGGCCGTTCGCGGAACTCCCCCTCGATGAATTCCGCCGCGCTACGGTCCAGATCCCGATCCCAGAAGGGCGAGGGATCCAGCGAGTTGTACAGCTGCGCCAGGTCTAGTACGTGGACGCGAACAGGCGCCACCCCACGTGCATGGCGCTCGTCACGACGAGCGGTCACGCCACGCTCCTACGCTGCGAGCGATACTTCACGTTCTGATTACTTAGCTCCACGGTTAGCTTGTGAAATCTTCGTTGTAATCTTCTTCCGCCGCCCATTCGCGCCAAACTGCATTGGCAACTCCAAGCAGAACCGGCCCGACGAACACCCCTACAAGCCCGAATGCAGCCAAGCCGCCGAACGCACCGAGCATGACGAGGAGAAACGGCACGCGCGTGACGCTGCTGATGAAGAGGGGCCGGAGTACATTATCCGTTGGATGAACCAGCAGGAGACCCCACGCCAAGAGCAAGACGCCTTTCCAGGTACTCCCTGCCAGGATAAGGCCGACGCCCAGCGGGACCCACAGGAAGGCAGTGCCTAGAAGAGGCGCGGTCGAGAGCAGTCCAGTGAGTGCGCCGAGCATGGCGGGCGCTTCCAGCCCAACGATCCAGTATCCGATTCCCGCTATCACGCCCTGTGCCAGCGCGGTGACGAGCAGCCCATAGACTACCGCCCGGGTCATGATTCCTGCGGCAAATATGAAACGATCCAGTTGAACGTCAAAGAGTCGCCTTTCGACGCGACGCATCTGGCGAACCAGCGAGTCACCGTCGCGAAAGAAGAAGAATAGCGTGAGCAAGGCCAGGAACCCCTTGCCGAGATTTCGGCCGAGTCCGCTGAGCAATGCGCGTAAGGCGCCACTCCAGTCTTGCAGGCCAGCGGCAATTTCGCGGCCCACTGCCGATGGGTCACCTGCATACCGGTCAAGGCGATCCTGCAACCATGCGCCGATCCAGGGAGTGTCGCGAATGGCTTGAGGCAGCGTGTGTGAGCCCTGTGAAACGTACGTGTTGAAAATGCGGTAAGCATCGATGAGCTCGCGCTGCATGAGAACGAGGAGCCAGCTCAAGGGCACGATTGCCATTGCTACAACCAGCAGGGTCATCACCGATGCTGCTGCGGTGTTGAACCTTCGAAACGGCAGCCGCAGTCGATCGTATAGCGGCCAGGTGACGTACGCGAGGATCGCTGCCCATAGTATTGGAGCGATAAAGGGGCGCAGGACCAAGACGCAAAGCACGACGAGCGCGCCCACAAGAATGCCAAGAAGAGCGCGTTTGAATACGAGCGAGCCAGGGCCTGAGCTGTTGTCGGGTATCCGGACATCCATAACGGTTTGTACCAGTGTCGCCTATCGTTGCAGCGGTAGCTGTAGGCACAAACCCGGATGTTGTCCGGGTGGGCGACTGGCACAGTAGACCAGCGCCTGGGAGATTGGCGCTGTCAGGCGGTAAGGCGAGATGCCCGCGGTTCATGAGACGCCGTTATCAGGCCTATGTTGGCGTGACTATCTCTAGCCAGATACGGATAAATCCTGATGTGCTCGATATCGGCTACAGTACAGTAGCGTTCTACAGTGGACATCAGTGCAATCGCGAGCTTTCCAAGACTGCTGATCGTGGCAATGCTTTGCGTTGCGGCTGGAGGGTGCGGAGGTACTGGAGTTTCGGATCGCGACTGGACC
>Ga0070732_10000711_pt1 | contig 19612 bp, 17 predicted proteins | sample Coa_R1_5_FD_66449 | JGI IMG/M metagenome (GOLD analysis project Ga0070732, IMG submission 66449) | Surface soil microbial communities from Centralia Pennsylvania, which are recovering from an underground coalmine fire - Coalmine... | ecosystem: Environmental > Terrestrial > Soil > Unclassified ... | reverse complement strand
TACCACAACTTCATGTCCGCGGCGACGGGGATCGCCCTGGCCATGGCTTTCATCCGGGGCATCGCGCAGAAAGAACAGGACTCGTTGGGCAATTTCTGGGTGGATCTGGTCCGATGCTCGCTGTGGCTCCTGCTGCCGGTCTGTCTCGTAGGCTCGCTCGTCCTCGTGTCGCAGGGAGTCGTGCAGAACCTTCGGCCCTACGACACGGCGACGCTCATCGATCCCCAGACCATGACGACGACCGACGCGGCAGGCAAGCCGCAGACCCAGGTCGTCAAGGAACAAACGATCGCACAGGGGCCGGTGGCCTCCCAGGAGATCATCAAGGAGTTCGGCACGAACGGCGGCGGCTTCTTCAACGCCAACAGCGCGCACCCGTTCGAGAACCCGACGCCGCTGACCAATGTCTTCGAGATGTTCTGCATCTTCGCGATTTCGGCTGGCCTGACCTACACGCTCGGCCAGATGACCGGATCGCACGCCCACGGCTGGGCCGTGTGGGCCGCGATGGCCTTCCTCTTCCTGGCGGGCGTCACCACGGTCTATTGGGCCGAGGCCCGCGGCAATCCGATCCTGACCGCTGTCGGCGCGGACCAGACGACGACCGCGCTATCGCCGGGCGGCAACATGGAGGGCAAAGAAGTCCGGTTCGGCATCGCGAGCTCCGCCCTCTTCGCGACGGTCACGACCGATGCGAGCTGCGGCGCCGTCAACGGCATGCACGACTCGTTCACGCCGCTCGGGGGCCTGGTGCCGCTCGTGAACATCATGCTGGGCGAGGTGATCTTCGGCGGTGTCGGCGCCGGCATGTACGGCATCCTCGTGTTCATCGTCCTGTCCGTGTTCATTGCGGGGCTGATGGTCGGCCGCACGCCGGAATACCTCGGCAAGAAGATTCAAGCCTTCGACGTGCAGATGGCCATGCTCGTCGTCCTCGTGTTCCCGTTGACGATTCTCGTGCTGACCGGGATTTCGGTCGTGGCGTCGACCTTCGGCTTGTCCGCCCTGACGAACACGGGGCCGCACGGGCTGTCGGAGATCCTCTACGCCTTCACCTCGGCGGCCGGCAACAACGGATCGGCGTTCGGCGGGCTGAGCGCGAACACGCCCTGGTACAACGACTCGCTCGGCATGGCCACGCTCATCGGCCGCTTCCTGATGATCCTGCCGATGCTCGCCATCGCCGGGAACCTCGGCATGAAGAAACGCGTGCCGCCGTCGCCGGGGACGTTCCCCGTGACGTCGCCGCTCTTCGCGACGCTCCTCGTGAGCGTCGTGCTCATCGTCGGAGCGCTCACGTTCTTCCCGGCGTTGAGCCTGGGGCCGATTGTGGAACACCTTCTCATGGTGAAAGGCCAGGTCTTTTGACGTGGTGGCGACCCAAGCGAAGTCCCTGTGGAATCCTGAAATCATCCGCGTCGCGACGCGCGATGCGGCGCGCAAACTCCATCCGCGCACGATGATGAAGAACCCCGTGATGTTCGTCGTCGAAGTCGGCAGCCTCATCACGACGCTGGCGCTCGTTCGCGATGCGATCCTGGACCGGCCGGGCCTCGGGTTCGAGTTCCAGATTACGTTCTGGCTCTGGCTCACGGTCCTGTTCGCCAATTTCGCCGAGGCGATGGCCGAGGGTCGCGGCAAGGCGCAAGCCGACACGCTCCGCAAGGCCCGGACGGAGACGGTGGCGAATCTCCTGAAGGCCGACGGGCAGACGACCGAAACGGTGCCGGCCGCGCGGCTGCGCGCGGGTAACGTCGTCCTCGTCCGAGCGGGGGAGTTCATTCCGGGCGACGGCGAGATCATCGACGGCGTCGCGTCGGTCGACGAATCGGCGATCACGGGCGAGTCGGCGCCGGTCATCCGTGAGTCCGGCGGCGATCGGTCGGCCGTCACCGGCGGCACGCGCGTGCTGTCGGACTGGATCAAGGTGCGCGTGACGTCGGACCCCGGCCATAGCTTCCTCGACCGGATGATCGCGCTCGTCGAAGGCGCCGAACGGCAGAAGACGCCGAACGAAATCGCGCTCAACATCCTTTTGGCCGGTCTGACCATCATCTTCTTGCTCGCCGTGGTCACGCTCGAGCCGTTCGCGATGTATTCGGGCGCGCCCCAGTCGCTGTTCGTCCTGATCTCGCTGCTGGTCTGCCTCATTCCGACGACGATTGGCGGCTTGCTGTCGGCGATCGGCATCGCCGGCATGGATCGCTTGGTGCAGCGCAACGTCCTCGCGATGTCTGGCCGCGCCGTCGAAGCGGCGGGCGACGTGCAGACGCTGCTGCTCGACAAGACCGGCACGATTACGTTCGGCAATCGGCAGGCCTCCGAGTTCGTGCCGCTCCCGGGCGTGACCGAACGCGAGCTGGCCGACGCCGCGCAGCTCGCATCGCTCGCGGACGAAACGCCAGAGGGCCGCTCGATCGTCGTGCTGGCGAAGGAGAAGCACGACATCCGTGGCCGCGACTTCGCCTCGATGGACGCGACCTTCGTGCCATTCACGGCTCAGACGCGGATGTCCGGCCTCAATCTGGGGCGCCGCGAGGTTCGGAAGGGCGCGGCGGACTCCATCGCGAAGTACGTGACCGCCCATGGCGGGACGGTGCCGCCGGCGCTGCAAGCCATCGTCGACCGCATCGCGCGCGCGGGCGGCACGCCGCTCGTGGTCGCCGATGGCCAGCGGCCCCTCGGTGTCGTGTACCTGAAGGACATCGTCAAGGGCGGCATCCGGGATCGGTTCGCGGCCCTCCGGGCGATGGGCATTCGCACCGTCATGATCACCGGCGACAACCCGCTGACCGCAGCCTCGATCGCCAGCGAGGCCGGCGTGGACGACTTTCTCGCCGAAGCGACGCCGGAAGACAAGATGCGGCTGATCAAGAAGGAGCAGCAGGAGGGCAAGCTCGTCGCCATGACCGGCGACGGCACGAACGACGCACCCGCGCTCGCGCAGGCCGACGTCGGCGTGGCGATGAATACGGGCACGCAGGCCGCGAAGGAAGCCGGCAACATGGTCGACCTCGACTCGAGCCCGACCAAGCTCATCGACATCGTTGAAATCGGCAAGCAGCTGCTCATGACGCGTGGCGCGCTGACGACCTTTTCGATAGCCAATGACGTCGCGAAGTATTTCGCGATCATCCCGGCGATGTTCGCCGCGGCATTCCCCGTGCTGATGACGCTCAATGTCATGCGGCTCAAGACGCCCGAGTCGGCGATTCTGTCGGCGGTGATCTTCAACGCCGTCATCATCGTGGCCCTGGTGCCGCTGGCACTGCGCGGCGTGACCTACCGCGCGATGAGCGCGGGTGCGCTCCTGCGGCAGAACCTGATCATCTACGGCGCCGGCGGCATCATCGTGCCCTTCGCCGGTATCAAGATCATCGACGTGATCATCACCGCCATCCACTGGGCGTAGAGGCCGCACATGAACGTCAGGAAGAATCTCCTCATCGCCGCGCTCATGACCGCCGTGACGACCGTGCTCTTCGGCGTGGTCTATCCGCTTGTCGTGACCGGGGCCGCGCAGGCCCTGTTTCCGGACCAGGCCAACGGGCAGCTCCTGACGCGCAATGGCACGGTCGTGGGATCGGCGCTGCTCGGGCAGGCGTTCTCGTCGCCAGGGTACTTCCACTCGCGGCCCTCGGCGGCCGGCACGGGCTACGACGCGGCCAATTCCAATGCGACGAATCTTGGACCGACCAACAAGAAGTTGGTCGATGCCGTCAAGGCCGCGGTCGATGCCGCGCGCGCGGAGAACCCGGGCGCGCCGGTGCCAATCGACCTGGTCACGTCGTCCGGCTCCGGACTCGATCCACACATCTCGCCGGCCGCCGCGTTGTTCCAGGTACCTCGTGTGGCCCGGGAACGGCACCTGAGTGAGGCGGCCGTGCGCCGGTTGGTCGAGGCCTACACCGAACGCCGCCAACTGGGCTTTCTCGGCGAGCCTCGCGTCAACGTGCTCGAGTTGAACCTGGCGCTCAACGGGGTCTGGCCCCGCTAGGCGTAAGCCGGGCCTGACCCCCTGATGGTTACTTCAGATCCATGAACCGATAGCCCACCCAGGGCTCTGTCACGACGTACACCGGGCGCGACGGGTCGGTCTCGATCTTCTTGCGAAGTGAGGCGACGAGCACCCGCAGGCGCTCGGGCTGATCGATCGCGTACGGCCCCCACAGGGCCTTCAGGATGACCCGGTGCGTGAGCACTCGGCCGGGATGCTGGGCCAGGAACAGCAGGAGATCGAACTCCTTGGGCGTGAGGCGCACCTCGCGATCGCCGACCACGACGCGGTTGCGGTCGCGATCGATCACCAGATCGCCCCGGGTCAGTGGACCAGTGGGAGGAACCGCCGGATCGACCCGACGGATCGCCACGCGGATCCGCGCCAGTAACTCCTCGGCGCCGAACGGCTTCGTCACGTAGTCATCGGCGCCGGCATCGAGCGCCCGCACCTTGTCGGCCTCCGAGGCCCGCGCCGAGAGCACGATAATCGGCACAGGGGATTCTTCTCGGATGAGCCGGCAGACCTCGACGCCGTCGAGGTCCGGGAGACCGAGGTCGAGGACGACGACGTCGGGCGGCTCGCGCTGGATCGCATCGAGGGCGGCCCGGCCAGACATCGCGGTGATCGCCTCGTACCCGTTTCCGGCGAGCAGCGGCCGAACCGCCGCCAGGATGTTGGGCTCATCGTCGACCACGAGCACGCGCGCGGGCATGCGTTACTCCTCAGCCTCGACCCGTCGGGTCTGGGCAGGCACGATGAGGGAGAACCGGGCACCGCCGTCCTCGGCATTCTCGCCCCAGACGCGACCCTGTTCGGCGGTGAGCAGGCCTCGGGTGATGGCGAGACCCATGCCGGTGCCCACGGAGTGTTCACGCGCGGCGCGACCCCGGTAGAAGCGCTCGAACAGATGGTCGAGTTCGTTCACGTCCAGCCCCGGCCCGTGGTCCCGCACCGAGAGGTGCAGACCCTCGCCGTCGGCCGAGCCACGGATGTCGATGGAACGATCGACAGGCGAGTACTGCGCCGCATTCTCGACGAGGTGCGAGAACGCCGCGGAGGTAAGGCGCGGGTCGACATGCGCGCCAGTTGAGTCATCGGCATCGACGTGCACGGTTCGGTCGATCAGCAGGGAACGAAGATTGGCGAGCGCGGCATCCACCACGTCGGCCGCAGTGACCCAGTCGCGCTCCGGGGTGATGGAGGCCGAGTCCACACGCGCCATGTCGAGAATGTCGCGGAACAGATGATTGAGCCGCTCCAATTCGGTTCGCGCAATGCGGATCTGCGCGTGACGGTGCTCGGCCGGTAGCTCGACATCCTCGAGATTGGTGACGGCCACCTGGAGCGCCGTCAGCGGCGTCCGCAGATCGTGGCTGAGGGAAGCCAGGAGCGCCGAGGAGAAGTCGGCGCGTTGGCGGAGCAGTTCGGCGTCCTTGCGCTCGGAGAGGAACTGCAGGCGCTCGACCGCGATGGCCACTAGTCCCGCGATGGCGTCGACCGTGCCGGGCGCCATCGCGTCGGCTGACGTGGCGAGCAGCCCGATGGTCCGCATGCCGAGACGGAGCGGGACGAGCGCCACCGCCTCGGTCCCGCCGGGATTCGACAGACGGGCATGACCGCCGTAGGTGCGCTCGCGCGCGTCGAACTCCAGCATCCGTCCGGCGCCCGCGAGCGTCGCATCCAGCTGCGCGTGATCCACCCGGAGGTCGCGCTCGCCACCCTGATAGACCTGCCAGCCACCGGCGCCGCCGAGGCAAATGGCGACACGCGACAGCTCGAACCGCCGCGCGACGTGCCGGGCGAGGGCGTTGAGCGTGCCGCCGCTCTCGCCGGTCAGCAGGACGTCGCGGCTGAGGTCGAAGAGGCGCGTAATTTCGTTCCGGCTCTCAATCGCGTCGCGCGTGCGCGCCTGCGCCGCGGCCGAGAGCTGACTGGCAATCACGGCCGCCGTCAGAAACGCGAAGAGCGCGATCCAGTTGCGGGGATCGGCGATCGTCAAAGTGCCGATCGGTTCGAGAAAGAAGAAATTGAAGCCCAGCATCGCCACGACCGCCGTGACGACCGCGACCCAGAGGGGGAACCGTGCGGCCACCACCAGGATGAGCGCGAGAAACCCGAGCGCGACGGTCGTCGGGTTGGCCCAACGCGCATGGCGAAAGAGTTCGATGCAGGCGGCAAGGCCCGCCAGGCTCACACCCAGCGCGGCGATCGCTCGGAAGCGATTCACGCGCTCAATCATGCGGCACGAGCAGCCCCTGGCAAAAGTGGGCCTATCTTACGCGCTCAGGCAGCACGTCGCGCCGTGCAGCACGCACGCGGCGCCCGCCTCGTGCGCGTCGCGGCGCAGGCGCGTCGCCTTCAGGAGGGCTCCCGTCATCATCGCCTGCCCGAGCGCGGCGTTCATCGCGTCGTCGCGCGCGCCCACGAGGGAGTAGATCGCGACCATGGAGGAGACGCGCGCCGTCCAGTCCGAACCCGCGCGGGTCACCCGCAGCATCATCCCCTTGCCGAGCCAGGCGCCCATGGCCGGCATCGCGCCGGTGAGCGGGACGAGGAGTCGTCCGCCGTCGGCGAGCGCGTCCAGCCATTCATCGAGGACGTGGGTGGCGCCGGCATGGATCAGCACGACATCGGCGTGCGGCGGGAGTCCCGTGCGCCCGTCGCCCTGGGCGACCTCAATCCACGGCCAGTCCGCGACGTTCGCGCGGGCGCGCTCGACCAGACCGGGGTCCACGTCCACGGCCCATACGCGTCCGGACGGGCCGACGATCTGCCCGAGAATCGCGGAGTAGTAGCCGGTGCCCGCGCCGACGTGCGTGACCCGCGCGCCCTTCGGGATCGCCAGGTCGTCGAGCCAGCGCGCGACGAGTCCGGGCTGGCCGTTGTACAGGTCGCGTGACGCATCGATGGCGATCGAGACGTTGTGGTATACGAGGGCCGCGTCGTCGCCCTCGGGTGAGTAGGCGCCGGCCTCGAAAGCCCCACGCATCGTCCAGGGGCCGGGGCCGAGAAAGCGCTCGCGCGGAACCGCGGCGAAGGCGTCGACGATTAACGGCGAGCGGACATTGCACGAGACACGAAGGTCCTCGGCAAACCACCGGCGCGCCTCAGGCGCTCTCGTCTGGCCGCTCATTTCGTCCGCCCCCGGCGAGCCTCCGGACGGGCTCGCGTCGGGATTGTCGGCCGCGGGCCGACCCGCGACGCGACGAGGCCCGATCCGAGAAACTCGTAAGCCTGTCGGGTCGTGTCATCGGCCTCGGCAAGCGCGGCCTCGCCAGACTCCTGCAGCCGCTTCAGCACCGTGTGGATGGCCGCGAGCCCATTTGCGTATTTCTCGTGATCGAAACCGATGGCCGTGAGCCGTTCGCGAACCTGCACGGCCGAGAGTGGGGTCCCGGCGTTCCTCAGCACGAGGCGGCACGCGTCGGTCAGCCCGAACGGCACGGTCGGCGTGAACCCGCACAGCTTCGTCAGCGTGCGAATCGTCTCGTGGAGTTGCGCGATCCTCGCGTCAAGCGCCGCGCGATCGGCCGTGGCGCGCTCGTAGTCCTTGACGGCCGCGTCGAGCGCGCGCCGGTAGTCGTCGAGGGGCACACAAGAGTTTATACATGATGTGTAAAGACGCGTCAACCGGCGGGGCTGCTGCCCCGAGGATCGAGCGCCCTACCGGCCCCGGTCGATCTGGATCAGCGCGTTGTCCGACACTTGGTCCAGACCCCCGACGATGACCTCGTCGCCGTCGGTGATCCCCGACTGAATCTCGGCAAGGTGCGAGACGACGAGGCCCACGCGGACGTCGCGTCGATGCGCGCGCCCGTCGGCGCCCGCAACCATGACGTAGGTGCCCGTCTCGTCCTTCGCGAGCGCGCTCTCTGGCAGCACCACGACCCGGTCGCGCCGGTCGACGACGATTTCAGCCGTGACTGGGGTCGCGAGCGGCGGTGGCGCCGGCCCGGTGAGCGCGAGCCGCACCTCGATCGTCGGCGCGCCGTCCGGCCCGGCGACGGGCGGCGCGACGATCACCGTCGCCGGCTGGCTCTCCATCGATCCGGTCACCGCGACCGTCGCCGCCTGCCCGGGCGCGAGCCGCAGTTCCTGGCTCGGCGAGACGAGCACGGCGACCTGAACGCGCGTGGGATCCACGAGCTGGAGCACGGCGGCGTTCGTCGTCGGATCGACAACGTCGCCGACGTTCTTGAAGACGTGCGTCACGATGCCGGCAAACGGCGCGCGAACGATCGCGCGGTCGTTGAGCGCGGTCGCCACGTTGGTCTGTGCCTGGAGCTGATCCACCGCAGTTTGGGCGGTGGCTACGGCCTGCTTGGCGTTCTCGTACGTGTTGCGCGGCGTGTACCCTCGGGAATAGAGGCTCTCTTGCTTGGCGAACTCCGCTTTCGCGGCGTCGAGCCTGTGCTGCGCGGCGCTAACTTCCATCGTGCTCGCGCCGAGACCAGCGGTAATCGACGTCAGGTCGAAACGCGCGAGGAGATCGCCCGGTTCCACCGTCGCGCCTTCGACCTTCGGCAGTTCCACGATCTTGGCGGACTCGGGCGCCACGACCGTGAAGATGGCGGTCGGCGCCGCGACCACCGCGCCCTGGGCGACGACCGTGTCGCGAAGATCCTGGAGCTTGGCCGTCTTGACCATGACCGTGATCGGTGCTACCCCCGCGCCCGGCGCGTCCGTGCGGCGATGGCAGCCCGCCAGGCCGATGAGCGAGACCCCAGCGGCCCCGACGGCGAAGGCGAGCGTGGCACGACCGAAGGGCGGTCTCACGATGTCCGTCGATTCTACCTGCCCTCGCACTTCGTCGCGGAACGGTCCAGGCGTTCACGCCTTCCCGCCTCCCAGCCTCCAGGCCTCAAGCCTTCGCCATCTGAAGAACGCCTGAATCGATCCGACCGCCGTCAGAGTCGGCACACAATGAGGCCGTGCGGATTCTCCTGGTCGAAGACGACGCCCGCATGCGGGCGTTGGTCCGCCGTGGCCTGATGGAGCAGGGCCACGTCGTCACCACAGCCGCGACTGGGCCCGCCGCCATCGAGGCGGCCACGACCGACGAGTTCGACGTCCTGGTCATCGACATCATGCTGCCCGGGTGCAGCGGCGTCGACGTCGTGCGTCGCCTGCGAGGGCAGGGCATCCGGAGCCCGGCGCTGATGCTCACCGCCCTCGATGCCGGCGCCGACATCGTGTCGAGTCTCGACGCCGGGGCGGACGATCATCTCGCGAAGCCGTTTTCCTTTGCCGTCCTCCTCGCGCGCCTGCGCGCCCTGGGCCGGCGGGGGCCCGCTGTGCACGACACGCGCGTCCAGGTCGCCGATCTGGTGATTGACGCCGGCACGCACACCGTGACGCGCGCCGGAGAGCCGATCGCGCTCACACGGACCGAGTTCGCGCTCCTCGAGTGCCTGATGCGCCACGCCGGGCGCGTCGTGACGCGCCACACGCTCGTGGATCGCGTGTGGGGGCCCGGCCGCGATATCGAGAGCAACACCATCGACGCGTTCGTGAAGACCCTTCGGCACAAGCTGGACGCCGGTGGACGGCCTCGTCTCATCCACACGGTGCGCGGCGTCGGATACTCCGTCCGCGCGGAACCCGAGCCGTGAGCCCCCGGTCGATTCGAGGGCGTCTGACGGGTTGGTACGTCGCCCTGCTCGTGGTGACCACCACCACGCTCGCAGCCGCCGGCGTGTGGCTCGCCCGCCAGAGTGTCAACGGCGCCGCCGATGCCACCCTCCAGGCGCAATTCGACGGCGTGCATCAATTCATCCAGGCGACCTCGAGTCGCCTGTCTCACGAGGACCTCGTCGACGAGTTCCACGAGTATGCCGAGCTGACGCTGGGACGGGCGCTCCTCCAGGTGTCCGACGCCAACGGCCTCGATCTGTGCAAGCCAACGACGCCGGGATGGGACGCCTTTGTCGCGGCCCTCGGCCGAGGCCCCAACGAACGCGCGGGGGTCCCGACCTTCCGATCGGTGCCGATCGGAGAGGAGCCCTATCGCGCGGCGACAGTGGTGATGGACGTGGACCATCGGCGATTCCGTGTGACGGGCGCGGTCCCAATGGCGTCGGCCGAAGACACGATGCGGCGATTCCAGTGGGTACTCGCCGGTCTGCTGCCGGGCGTGTGGCTTATCGCCGCGCTGAGCGGCTCGCTCATCAGTCGTCGCGCCTTAGTGCCGGTCGACCGGATGACGCGAGAGGTCCAGGCGATGACCGTGCGCCACCTGGACCGTCGCGTCGACGTGCCGGCGGCCGACGACGAATTGCGCCGCTTAGCGGTGACGTTCAATGACATGCTGGCCCGCCTCGAGGGCGCCGTCGCCGAGATGGCCCGACTGACGGGCGAGGCCTCGCATGAACTCCGGACGCCGGTGGCGCTGATCCGGGCGACGGCGGAAGTCGCCCTTTCGCGCGAGCGGCCCGCCGCCGACTACCGCCAGGCCCTGGCGGATGTCCTCGAGCACGCGGAGCGGATGACCGACTTGGTCGGCGATCTCCTGCTGCTCGCCCGCGCTGACGCCGGCGTCGAAGCGCCGGAAACCGGCCCGGTCGACCTCGGTCAGATGGCGGCCGAGGCGGCGCGCCAGGCGGAGGCGGCCGCCGTGCAGCGGGGTCTCGCCATCCTGGTCGAGGGAGACGACACGGGAGAGGTGCAGGGCCGCACTGACGCCCTCGCTCGGCTCTGTGCCATTCTCGTCGACAACGCGTTGAAGTATACGAATGCGGGCGGCACGATCCGGATTCGCACGGGCCGCGAAGCTCGCGGGGCTGTGCTCGAAGTGCTGGATACCGGAATCGGTGTGCCGCCCGAGGAACGCGAGCGTGTCTTCGACCGCTTCTACCGTGGGGCCTCGGCCCGCGAGCGCGTCGACGGCAGCGGTCTTGGCCTGTCGATTGCCCGGTCGATCGTCACGAGGCTCCATGGCACCATCGAGTTCATGGCCGGACCGGACGGGGCCGGGTCCAAAGTCCGTGTGTGGCTACCCTCCGCCGAAGCGTCGTGAGACTTGGCCGTAGAATTCCCGATGACAGGATTGGTACACTGACCGGCGTCGTGCGGCACGCGTGCCGCAGCTCGTGCCCAGCCTGCGGACGTCGGGAGCGTCCATACATCATGCGAGACATGCGTCCATTTCGACTTGGCGCGTTCGTGGTCGGGCTGGCCTGTGCCGTGCCCGCCGCCGCCCAGACAGTCGCCGCACCGGAGTCCCAGTGGTTTCTCGGCGGGACCGGCGGGGTCGCTGCGGTCCAGAACGTGGGTGGGGCATTCGGCGGCGAGATCGGTACCCGTGTGACGGATCGCCTCAACGTGTTCGGTGAAGTCCTGGATGCGACCGACGTGGCGACGCGACGTCGGATCGGGACCGCCATGAGCGTGGCCACCGCGTTGCAAGCCGCCCAGGGCGTCCCGGCGACCGGCACCCTGAAGGCGCCCACCGTGCTCATCATGGGCGGCCTCCGTTACGTCTTTCACCAGAGCGGGGATCTGCGCCTCTTCGTCCAAGGAGCAGGCGGCGTGGCGCGTGTGACATTTCAGCCCACATTCACGCTCGCCGGCGCGGACATCACCTCGCAATTGGCCCAGTTCGGCGTGACCCTCGGAGCCGACTTGGCCGGCACCGCGACCAAAGCCGCCTTTGGCGGCGGCTTGGGCCTCGAGCTCGAGCGCGGCGTGTGGTACATAGGCGGGCAGATCGGCCTCGTGAGCATCAGAACCCCCTCGCAGCCATCAAACGTCATTCAGGCGACCGTGACGCTGGGTCGTTGGTTTTAGCGAGAACGATGGGCGCGCCGCCCGGCGCCAGCCGGATCGGTGGATCGCGGTTCCTGGACGTTCTTTCGGCCGCCTTCGCCCTGGCGCTGCCTTTGGTGCCGCTCGCATGGCGGCAGGGCTATCCCACGACAGGCGTCGTGTTGTGCCTGGGGATGGCCATCGCTGTGTGGTGGGCAGCCTCCGTGATGGCTGATCGGGTGTCCTCAGCCGACGGTCCCGCCGGTTTCGTGGTTCGCACGGCCGTTCTAGCCGTCGCCTTCATCGTCTCGACCGGATTCCTGTTGGACGGCCTGCACGCGCTGACGCTCCCAGGCTACGTCGCCACCGCGGCGGCCGGAGCCGTCGTCGCCTTCTTTCTTCAGAGATCGAAGGCGCGCAGCGGGTGGGGCAGTTCGGCGGCAGAACCCGACCGGACGAGTTCTGAAACGCGCTCTGCGACCCCGCGCCCGCCGCTCACGTGGACGCCGCCGTCGCGCGTGTCTGTCGTCGGTCTGGCCGCAGGCTCGGCGCTCGTGGCCTTTGCACTCGGTTTTGCCGCGACCCATGCGCCCCGGACGCTCTACGACGCGCTGAGCTATCACCTCTATTTCCCGGCGCGCTGGCTGCAGGATCACGCGATCTCCGTCGTCGCGACGCCCTTCAGCGACGAGGCGCAAGCCTACGCGCCGGCCAACGGCGAGCTGTTCTTTCTGTGGCTGATGGCACCGTGGCACGGCGACTTCCTCGCACGCGCGGGTCAGTTGCCCTTCTGGATGCTCGGGGCAGTGGCGCTCTATGCGATCGCCCGCCGACTGGGCGCGGCGCGCGCCCACGCGGTGTATCCGGCGCTCTTCTTCCTGTTTGCCCGCCCGGTGCTCGAGCAGGCCGTGGGCGCCGACGTCGACCTCATCGCGGCGGCGTGCTTTGCCGCGTCGATTTACCTCGGGTTCGTCGCGGTCGACCGCGATACGCGGGCGGATTGGCTCGTCTGGGGCACTGCCGTCGGTCTGACCCTCGGAACCAAATACGTGTGCCTCGTCTACCTGCCCATCCTGCTCTCGATGGCCGTCGCGCACGGCGTGCGTCGCCGGGCGCTCTGGGCCATCCCCGGCCTCGCCGTGTTCGGCGCGCCATGGTACGTCCGGAACTGGATCGTCGCCGGCAGTCCCATTTACCCGGCGTCCGTTAGCGTCGCCGGCCTGACCATCGCCCACGGGGCCTTCACGCGCGCGGCGATGCTCAACACCGTGTTTCACACGCGCGACCTCCGCCTCGCCCCCGCGATTCTCGCGCACAGCTTCGGCGTCACGCTCGCGGTCGTCGCCTGGCCCCTGGCCTGTGTCGGCCTCCTGGTCATGGTCCGTCGCGGTTGGTGGCCCTACGGGTGGTTAGCGGCCGTGCCGTTCGTCATGACGGTCCTCGTTTGGGTCGCCGTGCCGGTCAACATCGACTCGCGGTTCTTCTTGTCCGCCGTCGGGCCGGCGCTCGTCCCGGTGGCGCTCGCCTTCGGACGCGGCCGTGCCAGGAACGCGGTGCTGCACGCGATCGGCCTCGCCGGCCTGGTCTGGATTGTCGTCGGCACGCCGCACGCCATCACCCTGACCGTGCCTTGGTACATGAGCGACTGGTTTCAACTGAACGGCCTGGTCTCGCCGGCCTCTCTCGCGGCGTTTGCCCTCGTCGGAGGCCTCCTCGCCGTCGGGTGGCTGGCGGCCGCCCGATCGCGGTGGGTCGTGCCGAGCCTGACTCTGCTCGTGGCCTCGACCGGGACGGTGCTCGCTGTTGGCGAAGACACGCGCTGCGCACCCGAGCCGTGCGACCGCCTGCACGTCACCGATCCGTTCATTCGCCCGGGGCTCGTGCGCGCGTGGGACTGGATGGACGACCATGTGCACGACGTCACCGTGGCCTACACGGGCATCAACCTGCCGTACCCCCTTTCCGGACCGCACCTGACGAATCGCGTCGTCTACGCGAACATCGATGGGCACCCCAGCTGGCGGTTCCACGATTACGACCGGGCCTACCGGGCCGGTCGCTTCGTACCGGTCCCGCCGGCCCTGGCCGTGAGCTCCGGCGAGCTCGAGCCCGTGCCGCCCGGCATCGGGCCGCGTGACGATGCACTGCGGCCCAGGTACGAACGGCTCGAGGGCGTTCCCGATTTGTGGATGCACAACCTCGAGGTGCTCGGGGTCCGCGACGTCTTCGTCGCGCGCCTGTCGGCATACGAAATCGATTATCAAGTCCACGGCTCGGACGGGTTTCCCGTCGAAGACGGGTGGGCGCAGGCGGCGCCTGACCGGTTCACGCTGGTGTTCGGCAACGAGGACGCGCGACTCTACGCGGTAGGGCCCATGCGGCACACGCCATGACGACGGGTCCGTCGCTCTCGATCATCATTCCGGCATACCGCGAAGCCGCCAACATCATCGGCACGCTGACCAACGTGACCGCCGCCCTCTCCGGGACGGGAATCGACGCCGAGATTCTTGTCATCGACGACGGAAGCACGGACGAGACGGCCGCGCTCGTCCGGGCGAACATGCCGCGGTTCCCAGGGGTGCAGCTCCTCCTCAACGAGCGGAACATGGGCTTCGGATGGACGTACCGCCGGGGCGTCGAAGCGGCCACGCGCGAGTTCATCGTCATGGTGCACGGCGACAACGCGTGGGGATCGGCCACCCTGGCCGACCTCTTCCGACACTGCGGCCAGGCCGACATCGTCGTCGGCTACACGCGGCACATGTGGCGCTCGCGGACGTTCTCGCGAACGGCGGCGTCGAAGACGTTTACACTGCTGGTCAATGTCATCACGCGCCGGCACCTCAAGTACTATAACGGCCTCCAAATCCACCGGGCCGACGTCCTCAAGTCGATCCGCATCCAGTCCACGGGATTCGGCTTTCAGGCCGAGGTGCTCGTGAAGGCTTTACGCCGGACGCGAACGGTGATTGAAGTGCCGATGGATCTGACGGAGCGGACAGCGGGCGAGAGCAAGGCGTTCCGGTGGAAGAATGTCCAGGACGTCGGCCGGACACTCTGGCGGCTGGGCCGCCTCGAGTGGGGCGGCCGAGGAGAGGATGCCGATGTTCGCTCGTGATCATCTGGCAGAGACCGCGCGCATTGCCGCGGCGATTGATCCGGTCGCCGTCGAGCGCCTCGCGACGACGTTGGCCGCTGTGCGCGCCCGCGGAGGCCGGTTGTTCATCGTGGGCAACGGCGGTGGCGCAGCCCACGCGTCGCACGCGGCCTGCGACTTTCGCAAGCTGGCCAGCCTCGAGGCGTACGCGCCCACCGACAACGTCGCCGAGCTGACCGCCCGTATCAACGACGACGGGTGGGAGGGCGCCATCGCCGGTTGGCTGGCGGCGAGCCGGCTCGCCGCCCGGGATGCGATCCTCGTCTTGTCCGTGGGCGGCGGGAGCCGCGCGCCGGCCGTCAGCCCGAATCTCGTCGCTGCGCTCGAGTACGCGCAGTCGGTCGGCGCGACCATGACGGGGATTGTCGGCCGGGACGGCGGCGTCACCGCGCGGCTGGCCGGTGCCTGCGTGATCGTGCCGGTCGTGAATCCGTCCGCGGTGACGCCGCACACCGAGGCGTTTCAGGCCGTGATTTGGCATCTGCTCGTGTCGCATCCGGCCCTCCGGACCACCCCGGCGAAATGGGAGTCGACAGCGCGGTGACCCGGGCCGTGTTCCTCGATCGCGACGGCGTCGTCAATCGGGCCGTGGTGCGGGACGGCAAGCCGTATCCCCCCTCGTCGGTCGACGCCACCGAGGTGCCCCCGGACGTCGGACCGGCACTCGCGCGGCTGAAAGCGGCAGGGTATCGTCTGGTGGTCGTGACGAATCAGCCGGACGTCGCCCGGGGCGCCCAGACACGTGCGGTCGTCGAGGCGATTAACGCGTCGCTCGGAGCCCGGTTGCCGATTGACGAATTCCGCGTCTGCTATCACGACGACGCCGATGGGTGCGACTGTCGGAAACCGAAGCCGGGCCTCTTGCTGCAGCCGCCGGCGCACGATTTGGGCCGCAGCGTGATGGTGGGCGACCGCTGGCGCGACGTCGAGGCCGGCCGCCGCGCGGGCGTGCGAGCGACGGTGCTCGTTGAGAATCACGCCGGTGAGCCGTGCGACGCCGAGCCCGACGTCCGCGTCGACTCGCTGGGTGCGGCGGCCGACTGGATCCTCGCCTTGCCCGATCGGAGGCCGCAGTGAGCGCGGCGCGCGCCCTCCGGGTCAAGCTGTTTGCTGACGGCGCCGACGTCGCCGACATGCAGGCGCTCGCGGCCAGGCCCGACATTCAAGGGTTCACGACGAATCCGACGCTCATGCACAAGGCCGGGATCCGGGACTACCGGCGGTTCGCGCGCGAGGTGCTGGCGGTGGTCGGGACCAAGCCGATCTCCTTCGAGGTCTTCGCCGACGACTTTCCGGAAATGGAGCGTCAGGCGCGCGAGATCGCGACGTGGGGCCCGTCCGTCTACGTCAAGATCCCGGTCACGGATACGGCCGGCCGACCGACGGCCGATCTGGCCCACCGCCTGTCGCACGATGGCGTGCGGATCAACGTCACGGCCGTCTTGACGGTCCAGCAGGTGGCCGCGTCGGCGGCGGCCCTCGCGGGTGGCGCGCCGTCGCTCGTGTCGATCTTCGCCGGGCGGATCGCCGACACCGGTCGGGACCCGGTGCCGATCGTCGCCGAGAGCGTGCGGTACCTGGCCACCGCATCGCCGGCGACCGAGGTGATCTGGGCGAGCCCGCGCGAGTTGCTGAACATCTTTCAGGCCGACGCGGCCAGCTGCCATATCATCACGATCACGGCCGACATCCTGAAGAAATGGCCGATGGTCGGCAAGGATCTCGCGGCGCTTTCGCTCGACACGGTGCGCATGTTTCGCGACGACGCCGTGAAGGCAGGATTCCATGTCTAGGCCGGCAAAACCCGCATGACGGACACGACCACGATTCTCCGGGACGTCGCCGACAAACTGGTGCCCTTCGAGCAACTGCGGCACCTGCGCGAGCGCCTGAGGGGCAAGAAGATCGTGCAGTGTCACGGCGCGTTCGACCTGGTCCACATTGGCCACCTGATTCATTTCGAGGAGGCCAAGACCCAGGGCGACGTGCTCGTCGTGACGATCACCGCCGATCGTTTCATCACGAAGAAGCGCGGCGTGACGTTCCCCGAGACGTATCGCGCCCAGCAGGTCGCGGCGCTCGCCATCGTCGACTACGTGGCGCTCGTGCCCGAGCCGACGGCTCTGTCAGCGGTCGTCGCCTTGCAGCCCGACGTCTACGTGAAGGGGCCGGAGTACCGGGATCTCGCGCTCGACAAGAGCCGGAGCGTGTACCACGAGATGCGCGCCCTCGAGGAGTACGGCGGCCGCATGTACTTCACGTCGGGCGAGACGTTTTCGTCCACGAAGATCGCCCATTTCCTGAGGGCATCGTCTGAAGCGGGGCAGCGCAGCCCGCTCCTCCGGAACGATCAGGTCCTGTTCCGGGACGTCTCCGATCAGGGGTTCAAGATCGAGCAGATCAAGGAGTTTCTCGCCCGCGCCGCGACGCTGCGCGTGTGCCTGATCGGCGAGACGATCGTCGACGAATGGGTGGACGTGGCCCTGACCAACATGTCGACCCAGTCGCGTTGCGTGGCCGGCCGCGAGGACGCGCGCGAGCGGCAGATTGGCGGCGCCGGCATCATCGCCCGGCATCTGGCGAATTTCGTGCGCGACGTCGACTGCTTCACGAACGACCTGGAGCCTGGCCTGGCGCCGAACCTGCACGTGCACCGGATCGCGCCGGGTGAGCTGGTCGAAACCCGTTTCGTCGATCGCAACACCGGCCACCCGTTGTTCAAGGCGCGCCGGCACGGCCTGACGCCCATGGCCGCCCACGCGCTGCCGGCGTTCAGCGACTACGATCTGGTGCTCGTCGCCGACTACGGCCACGGCCTCATCGATGCCACCGCCGTGAACGAGGCGATCGCGGCGAAGGGGCGGGCGTTCGTCGGCGTGATGGCCCAGGTCAACTCAGGCAACTACGGGCTCAGTTTGCCGCTCAAGTATCGGGGCGGCGACTTCTACAGCTTGAATCGGACGGAAGCCGAGCTGTGTCTCCATGAAACCGGGCTCCCGCTCCCCGAGCTGGTCGAGCGGACCACCGCGCTCCTCGGCGGTCGCAGAGTCTCGGTGACCGATGGCGCTCAGGGCGCGGCCATCAAAGCCGACGAGGTCCGATTCGCGCTGCCGTCGCTCAGCGTCCAGGTGATCGATACCATCGGCTGTGGCGACGCCTACTTTGCCCTGTCGGCCGCGGCGGCTTGCGTCGGCTTGCCGCCAGCCGTCGTCGTCCTCGTCGGCAGCATCGGCGCGGCGGCGATGACGCAGCGCCGGTGCAACGAGAGTCCCGTGACGGAGTCGGAGTTCATGACCATCGGGAAGATCGTCATCTGATGCGCGTGCTGGTCACCGGCGGCTGCGGCTATGTGGGCACGCAGCTGACCCAGGCCCTCCTCGCCCGCACCCCCGCGGGCGTGACCGTCCTCGACACCCAGTGGTTTGGCAATTTTCTCCCGCCGCACCCTCGCCTGGAGGTCCTGCCGATGGACGTCCGCGCGATCGACACGTTCGATCTGGCGCCGTTCGACACGATCTTTCACCTGGCGAACATCGCCAACGACCCGGCCGTCGATCTGAATCCGTATGCGTCGTGGGAAGTGAACGTGCTCGCGACGATGCGGCTCGCCGAAAAAGCGGCGCGCCAGGGTGTCAAGCAGCTCATCTACGCGTCGTCGGGCTCGGTCTATGGCGTGCGCCCGGAGCCGGAGGTGACCGAGGACCTCGAGCTCGTGCCGATCTCCGAATACAACAAGACGAAGATGGTGGCCGAACGCGTCGTCCTGAGCTACAGCGGGTCGTTCGTCGCGACCGTCATCCGCCCGGCGACGGTGTGCGGGCTGTCGCCGCGTATGCGGCTCGACCTCACGGTCAACCTGCTGACGATGCACGCCTTGGCGCGGGGACGCGTCACGGTCTTTGGCGGCGCCCAGGTGCGCCCCAACATTCATCTGGACGATCTGGTGGACCTGTATCTGTTCCTCATGGACCGCCGCATCGCCGGCGTTTACAACGCCGGGTTCGAGAATCTCACCGTCCGGGAGATTGCCGACCTCGTCGTGGCGCATGTGCCCGCCGCGATCGTCGTCGAGCCGTCCGACGACCCGCGATCGTATCGTCTGTCCTCGAAGCGGCTGCTCGGGACCGGGTTTGCCCCGACCCGAACGGTCGCAACCGCGGTCGCCGAGCTCGCTGAGGCCTATCGGGCCGGACGGCTCGTGGACGACCCCCGGTGGCACACGGTCAAGTGGATGAAGGAGCACAACCTTGGGTGAGCGGCGTGAGTAACAAGCGGATGTTGATTTTGGGCGGCGGCGTCGCCGGCGCGTCGATGGCGTACTACCTCTCGGAGAAAGGGTACGACGTCACGATTGTGGAGCGGCACGGACACGTCGGGGGACTGGCGCGCACGTACACCTACGCCGGCCATCCGTACGAGTTCGGACCCCACATCTGGTTCTGGCCGGGCGGCAAGGAGGACCCGGTGAACGCGACGATCGTGAAACTCACGAACGACGAGCTGTTCTACATCGACCGCAAGCTCTTCACGTTCGTCGAGGCGGATCGCCGCAAGTACCGCTATCCGGTGCACTACGACGACGTCGCCGAGATGCCGGAGCGCGAGGCGATCGCGCGCGAACTGCGCGTCAACCGAAACGAGCAGATGAAGCTCATCGAGACCCAGTTGCCCGTGCTGGGCGAGTGCAAGTTTGCCGACTACTTCACGGC
>Ga0070732_10000710_pt1 | contig 19635 bp, 20 predicted proteins | sample Coa_R1_5_FD_66449 | JGI IMG/M metagenome (GOLD analysis project Ga0070732, IMG submission 66449) | Surface soil microbial communities from Centralia Pennsylvania, which are recovering from an underground coalmine fire - Coalmine... | ecosystem: Environmental > Terrestrial > Soil > Unclassified ... | reverse complement strand
CCTACGCCTGCGACGATTGCGGTTTGTTCGAGAGCAGTTCTTCCTGGCAGCGGCGGCGCAAAACATCAAGCGGCTCGTGCGGTTCCTCGATCAACGACCACAGCCCATCCTGCCGGCCACTACGTAGTCGAACTCCTTCTCCACCAACAAACCAACACCTATCCATACTCAGACCCGGGGAAGAAGTCCCTTCCGGAGCCGACTTTTTCAACACCCACATGCGATTACACTCAAAACCACCGGGGGTTCCAAAAACCTCTCTGCCGGCGCTGCCAGAACCCATCGGTTTTGCAGCGTCGAAATCGGGGGTTCTGCACCTTCCAGAAAGACTTGTTTTTGGAATTGTGTATTGCCCAGTGGGGAGATGGTTTCCGAGTGGCCGAATGCGCCCAGGATGATCTACTTGAGCCGAACTAGCACAATCTAAAATCTTCAGATTGGAGTAAACTCTAGGGACAAAGTGGGCCCGGAAGGTGCTCATGCTTACCCGTCGCGATATTCTTCAGAAGTGTGTTGCGTTAGGCTCGGTAGCAATTGCGCCGCATTTCTGTCCCGAAGCGATGCTTGCAGTCTTTCAGGAGCGTGAAAAACAGGTTCGCAAGCCCACGCCGCCCGATGTGCTTGGCCCGTTTTACAAGCGGCTGACGCCCATGAACAATATGCTGCGCGCGCCAGGCGACCCTGGGGTGCCGTTGACGCTTTCGGGGCAGGTCTTCAACACGCGCGGCGACATTCTGCCGGATGCGATCATTGAAATCTGGCAGGCCAATCACCAGGGTTATTACGACCTGGACGGTTACCGCTACCGCGGCAAGCTCCAGACAGACAACTCGGGGGCCTACGGATTCGAATCCGTCATCCCCGGCCACTACCCAGACAAAAGCCGGATTTGTCAGCATACGCACTATTTGGTTATAGCTCCCGGACACAAGACGTTGGTCACTCAACTTTATTTCGCAACCGATCCCGTCTTCGAAGGCGATCCAGCCAAAAATTACTCGCGTGATCCCTTGATTGAATCTCCGGAGCTCATCCGTCCGGTTATGCTGACCGGCGATCCGAATGAAGTGCACGCCAAGGTTCAGTTCGAACTGTGCCTCGAGCTACTCTGATGCGGTCAGTTATCGCAGTCTTTTGGGTGCTCTATTGCGTGCCGATGGCAGTGCTGGCCCAATCAGCCCGGCAGCACACAACGATTAACTTGCCGGCCGGAGTGTCCGCTAGGCGCGTAAGCGCACTCGGCAATCAGGCGACCATCTCTCGCACAGGCGCCCTGGTTGCTTCTGTCTGTACGGACAACGTTGTGCGGGTGTGGTCTGCCCGTTCCGCGGAACTAATGCGGACTCTCAATGAAAACGCTGGGGCACCCAGGACCGTGCGGTTTTCCGCCGACGGCCGAATGCTAGCCGTCGCTTACCAACGAGGCGCAGTCAAAGTCTTCGACGTCGAGTCGTGGAACGTGACACACGATTTGACCGGAACATTACACATACATGGGCTGGCGTTTTCTCCTGACAGTCAGCGTCTCGCCGCCGTGGGGGCCGTCGCCGCGCAGGTGTGGGAACTGAACAGCGGAAAGAGTCTGGCGCATGTCTCGCCGCCGTTCGGGGGGTCGTTTTCGGTCTCCTTTTCACCTAATGGCAAATTGTTTGCGACCGCCGACGGCGACGCCTTCGTGCGAGTGTACGATGTAAGCTCAGGGAACTTACAGAGCACTGTCCAGGGATTTCTGCTGGAGCCAATGGCGGTGGCGTTTTCGCCGGATGGCAAGACGCTTCTAGCGGGTGGCGTCGACAAAACCATTTCCATGGTCGAATCAGCGAGCGGCCAGACTTTCCGCACTATTCCGAAACAGCCGGGACTGATCTGGTCGCTGGACGTCTCTACCGATGGCAAAGAGGCGGCCGTGGTTTATCGCTCCGCCGAAAGCTTCTCGGACATAAACCACATCATTTTGTGGGATCTGGTGAAAGGAACCGTGCTTGTCGATTTTCAGAAGCCGGGAATCACCATAACCGGGGGAGGCTTCGTCGGCGAGCACTACCATTTCGCTGCCGCATCCGGCAACCAACTCACTCTCTGGTCCATGCCCTAGAGTCGGCGATAGGAGCGATTTACCTGTTGCGCGCAGCTCGGGGATTGTTCAGAGCCGACGGCTACTCGAGGCTATCCGCGACGACGGGGCCATACACAATTCCAAAAACAAGTCTTTCTGGAAAGCGCATACACCGCACAATCGATGCTGCTAAATCAACGAGTTGACTGACGTCCGTCGAGACGCCTTTTGGAAAAGCAGTTAGGAGCGGTGGACTCTGGGTCCGGATAGCTCGTCATTCGAGAGTTAAATCAGTGCCGCTTCGAAACTGCTAACCGTTCGGTCGTGCAAAGAGGAACCGCCACGAGCCGTCGAGGCAGAGCCAGCGCTGCGCACCGAACCAGCTGGTGGGAACCTCGGGAACATGAAGTAGGATGTGGCCACGCTCGCAGATCAGTTCGGTCCCATTCCACTCCAGGAAGGTCCGCGATGGCTGCCCAACCCGAACTGGATGCGCCATTCGTCTGAGGCAAATAGGACATCGATGCTTCTGGTCGCGCCAGGCCCATGTCAGACCCAAAAGGCAGAGTGCAGCGGAAGACGTAGCCTGTATGTAGGCCGACGATGGCGAAAAGGGTGGCACGAGCAAACAACCGAGGTCCACGGAAGCGTAGAAAACGATGGCCGATGAGATGGTAATTTTCGCGAGCAGGAATGCCCAAAACCGGCCTCTTCTGGCAAGCGAAGGTTTTTGCGAGCCGTACTCGCCTATGGATGGTCGGCTCACGAAAGGCAGCACCAGCAACCCGAGCAAAATTCCACCTACGGACAGTGACCAACGGCCATCGTCGAGGTACCCGACTCGGCTTAGATGACCCACGACAAATTCCAATTTGCTGCTTGCAATCTGCGGATCAGGACCCAAAAGCCACGCTTTCGCTGTTCCGGGAAAGCCCATTGAGTCCCCCGATGTGACTCCGACAACTATGGCGTCCACAGAACCTACGTGCAATTTGGCTCCCGCTATGTTTGGCTTACGCCCGAAGTTGCGTATCCATGTGTCCTGACTCAGCACAACGTGCGGCAAACTATCGGGAACTCTTGTAACGCCATCGGTGAACAGGACTGGAAGGTGGAGCACGTCGAAGAAATCGGATCTGGCCTGGGCCAGTGTCCATTTGGTCCTCGGCATCTTTTCGGACCAAACCGTTTCCTGCGTGATCTCGTAATGCGAGAACCCATCGAAAAGCAGTCGCGCAGCTTCGAAGGACGCTCGCCCAACTGCCAGGTCGAAAGGACAGTCACAGGGCGTGCCTGTGTCCGACACCCGCCTTGGATAAACCTGAATCCGCGACATTCCCGCAGCCACGCGAGATGACATGTGGGCGATTCCCCAAGTAAAGAGCAAGGCCCCTATCAACAGAAGAAGACACACATACGCCGAACCAGCGACTCGCGAAAGCGGCCGTTGTTTTTGCCATGATCGCCTTCTGAGCCAGATTGCATCCTGGTATGCTCCCAAACAGAATGCAGTGGCTTCTCGAATAGATCTGGGCCGAGCGCTGGCTTTGCACGAACATTCCCGTAGCACGTACCACAATTCCGTTCGCCATTCTTGCGACCACTGTGAACGACGCCAGCCGGGTACCAGTAAAGAAGCGCCCCACAACAGCCCGAGATGAGCGCGACGTATGGCAGATTCCAGAGGCGAAATCGTCATGGCTTTGCCTCCGCGTTTGGGACCATTCGCTCAATCAGTGGATAGCGCTTGCGCGATGCCTCCAGAGTAGCTTTTCCGGTACTCGTAAGCTGGTAATACTTCCGGGGTGGCCGCTGCTCGCGATCTGCGATAGCCTGCCTTTCCCAACGAGAGCGTATCAGTTGGTCTTCCTCCATGCGCCGCATGGCCGGATAGATTGTGCCACTGGGAAGGCCGGTCATTTCCATAATCGAGAATCCGTAGACAAAGCCAGAATCAATCGCCTTGAGGATCAGAGCGGTGTTGTGCGTCAGCCTGGAGTCTCTGGCCATGCTCCATTGTACCCTATGTAGATTTCTACTTGACAAAATAAAATCGGCCCCCTATAAAGATTTCTACATAGACCCCATCAGTTTGGTCGCGATATGCGAACTTGCCGTTAAGGAGAAACGTCGATGAAAGCAACTACGCTCTACAGAATTGCCAGTGGTTTGCTCTTTCTATGGGCCGCAGGCAATACGTATGGACTCTTGATGTTCTGGCATGTTGCGGGGTCGATGGACCCTGTGCGTTTCCCGTGGGGTCATTCCGGCTTTTCTTACGCCCAGGTCGTTCTTGGATACCAGGTGTTCTGCTCTTTTTGTGTTCTCTTTGCTGCATATTTGGCTTGGCATTTGGGTACCTTGGCTCGAAGAACGCCTCAAGCCATTGGCGCAGTGGGATGGGTCCTCTTTGCGTATCTGCTGGTTGGAGTCTATATAAGTTGGATCTTCTTCTCTGGTTTCGTGGTGCTTCTGTCCGTTGCTATTGCTATCTGCATAGGCTGGGCTTCTGGATTGGCGACAGCAGACCGCGGTACCCAGCCAGGGCAAAATGAACGAGCCCTGGCGTAAACGGGCGTTCACGAAGGAATGCGGTCATGGCCGACCTCAATCTGCTGCCACAACCCGAGTCTCGCAACCCAGCTTCGGATTGGGCTATTCGCGTAAGCGTAGCGTTTCTTTACTTCGTCATTGGAGTCGGCAAATTCTCATCGAGCCCCGGCTCACACTGGGTTGCAACGTTTGAGCAGATCCACGCGGGACAGTGGTTCCGATATTTCACAGGAGTCATCGAAAGCAGTGCAGCTCTATTGGTGTTGATCCCGCGAACCGCAATTTTCGGATTAGCCCTGTTAAGTTGCACTATGCTTTGCGCCAGCCTGATCGTCGCTTTCGCACTGCATCAGCCAGGAGAAGCTACCTTCCCAGGATTCCTGTTTCTAGTCCTTGTCTCCATCATTTGGACTCGCAGACTCCACCGCAGAGACCGCTAGATCCAGGATCGGCCAACCGGAAGTTGGGTCAGCTCGGTGTCAGTTCTGGTGTCAGTTCTTTTTGGAATTCGGTGCGTTTTGCTGCATCGGCGTGCTCGAGGGGAATTTCGTAATCCGTTGATTCGGTTAGAGGATGCAATTTGGTGCACTTTCGGTGCAGCGATCAGATTCACATCCTAAGTCTGGCATGTCTGCAAATGACAAAGGCAGTTCGCCAAGGGGAGATCCTGCTCAAGATCACCCATTTCCTGTCTTCCTTCGTTCGGCAATGACGCGGTCCAGGTCTGAAATCCCTGCCTCACCCGCGATCCTCCCTCTGATGGTCTTCAGCAAACGAGAGAAAATAAGGTGTGGAACCCTCTCGAGTTCAGCATTCTCCCTCAGTTGTGATCGGATCGCGAGTTCGAGCTCATTCTGGTTGGCGTTGAAGAATTCCCAAAGGTGGTTGCGCACACGCTCGTCGTGGTAGAGGCGCGTTTCCGGGATTTTACGAATTTCATCCTGAAACAGTTGAGTGCGTGCTTCGGGATCCGTCGAAGTCTTATCACGGCGATTCCACGCTCGCACAAATACCTGACACCTTTCGTAATTCGGATGAGGATCGCCCGTGAATGGATATCTATGACAAAGCTCAAAAGAATCGCGGCAGCTCATTCTGGGCAGGCCAGCGATTGCCATCGCCACGGCCCGTGGGTTGTGGCGAGAGCGATGCTTTGACAAAAAGCTCAACAAATCCTGCTGAGAAAAGCCTGCCGTTTGGTCCTCGTATCGATCTTCGAGTTGAGCTATTTCAGCTCGAAGATCTTGCCCTAGCGCTTCCAATCTGGCCAGTTCAGCCTCCTCCTTGTCAGCCGCCTCCTTAGCCCAACCCAGAGTTTGGGGATTGGCATTGTCGATTCGCTTCTGAAGGTCCTCAACAATTCTGATTTCGGTTGCGAGCTGCTCCTTCGATGTTTCGCAGTCGTTTTGAAATTTAGAGAGTTTTGCTTTATCACTTGCGGTTGACGCCGAATCACCACTGAGAATTGCCTCATTTGCTTTCGAGAGGGCATTCTCGATGATTCGATATTCCTCTTCGAGTTTCAACACATTGGATTGCCGAAAAACGATGTCTTGGTTCATCTGTCTAAGATTCTCTTCACTTGCCTGGTAAAGGGGGACGGCGTTCCCCATTTTCACGTCCTGTTGCCGCGGTGGGTGATGGACGATAAACGCTGGCTTGAGTTGGAGGTTCGCAAGGCGTGGGAGGCGTGCGGCGGTGGAGCGCAAACGGATGTTGAGATCGTCGAGATTGTGATATCGGCGGTTACGTCACGAAAGCTATGGCGAGCTACCTCAGAAAGCAATCGTTCCTAGAGCGCATTCGAGACGGAGCGCGGCGAGTAACCACTTCGGTCGGTCTGCGGATATCCGAGCGGTCGGGTGTAGGTACATGGGTCCGCTACACCACCAGTATTAATGAACTCTATGCGCAGAGAATGGCCAGCGGATCTGTGGTGCGTTGTCGCAGCGAGAGTCGTGATCCGTGGGGTGATTTATGCCGGGTCGAGTTCGAGATGCCGCGCGGGGTGAGCACGCCTGCAGAAGTTTATTTCGGGAGTGGCGACAACGGAGATGTACTCATATGGGAAAGGAGTCGAAGGGCAACGTGTTTTGGGGCCGTATATGCGCCTCTCTCGGGTGTCGAGGTCGTGCCTGGATCACATTCCACATCTTCTGGGAGTATCAGTGGCGCATTAGTCCGCCCCGGGTGACGCATGAAGTGGTTGAGGATATAGGTGAAAGGAAGAGTAGCGCCAGGCGCGCTGAAACTCTGTGCGAACGACTCGCGCGACTCGACTCGGAGTTGGAAATCGAGCGTGGTGACGTCGGTGCTCGGGGTGAGGCAGGGCGGGTGCCGGGATTCTACGAAATTGACGAAGTGCGGCGCCGATATGGGATTGAGCTGCGCGCGGAGGGGATTCGCTGAAATGCGGATCGCAAGCGGAGCCCTGGCGGAACAGATGCACAAAAAACCTTCGGGATCATTGAAGGTTACTCCTGAGGAGCGCGCGGCGATGATCGCCCTGGCCGAGCTTCTCCGTGAGATTTATCTATGCCGCCAGCGGGAGGCGGCAAAGGATCACCGCTCGACGTTGACAGGTAGCGGTAAACTGCTCGTGCAATGAATATCGAACCGCTGAAAGGCGCTGTTACCTACCTTCGGGTCAGTACCGATGAACAAGCCAGTTCCGCACTGAGTCTTCCCAGCCAAGAAAAAACCTGCGAAAACCTCGCCCGGGGAAAGCAACTCAAGGTTCTTCAAACGTTCACAGATCCGGGAGAATCGGGACGCACCGCAGATCGCCCTCAATTTCAGGAGATGGTGCGATTTTGTAAGGCGCACCGGCATGAGGTCGGCTACGTGATCGTTCAGAATCTTTCGCGGTTCGCGCGAAACACTGAAGATCAATCGCGTTTTCTGGCCGAGCTATATCGCGCTGGCATCGAACTGATTTCGGCTTATGAGCCCCAAGTCGATCAAACGCCAGCGGGAAAACTGGCCGCGAACATCATTGGCGCCTTTAATCAGTACCATAGCGACGACTTGTCTGTGCGCATGCGCGATCGCTGCCGCGCCGCGGTTCTCGCTGGGCGCTGGCCTTGGCAGGCCCCTCCGGGATACGTCAACGTCGAATCGAAAGATGGTGCAAATATCGTCCCCGACGTGAACAGCGCGCACCTGATTAGAAAGTGCTTCGAGTTAATCGCCACCGGTCAACACTCACAGGCCGATGTCTTAAGAACGATCACTACAGAGGGCCTTCGCAATCGCCGGGGGCGAACGTTCAATCCGCAGGAATTTCAGCGCATTCTGAGAAATCCCGTTTTTGCAGGATGGCTGTGTCCGCCATCAATGCCCGGTGTGCGTTCCAAGGGGAAACATCAGCCCATCATTTCAGAGGCTCTGTTCGACAAAGTCCAGGAGATCCTGGACGGCAAAAAGCCGATAACGATCGTTAAGGGCCGCGCAAATCCCGCATTTCCGCTCCGCGGACTGTTTCGGTGCGCAACATGCGGAGGCCCGCTAACAGCATCATTCTCCCGCTCGAAAACCGGGAAGCGCTACGCGTACTTTTTTTGCTTTAAGCGGAGATGTTTAACCGTCAAGAGTACTCAGGCGCAAGTGCTCGAGGGTCAATTTTTGTCTTTGTTAGGCCAACTCCAACCACGCCCAGAGATTGCCGCAGAGTTCGCAACGATTGCGGCACAGGTCTGGGATGCGCAACAGGAAGACACCGAAAAGCACACACGAAAACTCACCAGCCAGCTTGGAAGAGCAAAAAAACCTCAAATCTGAGCTGTTGCGCGCCAAGCTACGAGGAAAAGTGTGCCAATCAGACTACGAAGATTGGAAATGCGGAGTTCTCACGCGAGATCAGGGAAACAGAGAAAGAACTACGTGCCCTTGATTCAGCCAATGCGAATAGAGATTCATTCTTGCATTTTTGTGAGCTGGCGCTCGTGGACATCCCGCAGGTGTGGCGAACAGCGAGTGAGGATCAACGCCGGAGAGTTCGAACTATCCTTTTCCCGGACGGGATTTTGGTTGGTGCCGATCGCAAGATTTCCGAACCCGCAGAACTCCTCACTGTTCAATGTGTTAGTGGGAATGATGGCCACAAAAACCGCAGTTTTCTAAGGTTGGCTGCCCCCCAGGGATTCGAACCCCGATAGCCTGCTCCAGAGGCAGGTGTCCTAGCCGTTGAACGAGGGGGCAACTCGGTTGTGACAGGCATCTTGATTGTAAGTGGTAGGCGAACCCTCGGTCAATTTGAAGGAGGTGAGCGAAGCGCTCAGGCCGGCCGCAGACTCGTGTCAGCATTCCCACTACGCAATGCGGAGGCAGATAGCTCTCTGCCGATTCTCTCAGCAATCTTCGCAGTTGGGCTTTGCCGCGTCCTTCGCAGATGTACAAAAGTCGGGGAGCGCCGCAACGCAGTTAAAAGCGCATCGCTCATTTCGGCGTTAGAATTCTCGAAGACTCCAACCTCTCCGAGAGATTTCTATGATCGTCGCTACCGAGATTGCCTCAAAGACTTCCGACTACGCCGAACTCGCGCGCCGCCCGCTCGAAGCCGAACGGTGTGCGCTGGTCGTCATCGACATTCAACAGAAGCTGCTGACGCCGATCTTTCAGAAAGAGCAACTCGTGCGCAACGCGCAGTTGCTCATCCGCGCGGCTGGTATTCTGAAAATTCCCACCCTGTTGAGCACCCAATATTCCAAGGGATTGGGCACCACGGTTCCCGAGATCTCTTCCCTGCTCACCGGCACCGAACCCGTCAACAAGACGCTGTTCTCCTGCTTCGGCAGCGACGCCTTCTGCGCGCTCCTCAAACGCGTTCCCGGGCAGCGCAACACGCTTCTCCTCTGCGGCATGGAAAGCCACATCTGCGTCACGCAGACCGCGCTCGGGGCACTGCGCGAAGGGTATCTGGTGCATGTGGCGTCTGATGCTGTCAGTTCGCGCACGGAATGGAATTGGAAAATCGGCTTGGACCGCATGCGTTCCGCCGGCGCCATCATCTCATCGACGGAGATGATGATTTACGAGCTGATGCGCTCCTCGTCATCAGCGGCCTTCAAAGAACTGCTACCGCATTTGAAGGGGTAAAAAGGCGTAAACCACAACGGACACGAAGGGCACGAAGGATTTCTGAAGTGGGTTCCTTCGTGTACCTTCGTGCCCTTCGTGGTTGATGCTTTTAAGCTTCGGCCTGTTCGGCCGGTTCAGCGTCTTTCTTCTTCACCCGGACCACTGTGATCTTGGCGAACCCTTCCTGGAATGCGGGCGGCTTCAGCTTGGCAGCCATGCGCCGCATCACATCCTCAGGGACAACCCGATCGCGCCGCTGATGCCGTTCGACACAGACCTCGAGCGGCACGTCGAAGAACACGGCATGCACTTCGTAGTTGTAGTCTTTGGCCAGCTTGATCCAGTGCTGACGCTCCTGCGGAGTCAGGTTGGTAGCGTCGACGTAATTCATCGGACGCTTGGCGATCAGCCGCGCCTTCAACATCGAGCGAAGATTGGAGAACACCAGATCCTGGAAGCGCTGCTCGCGGACGTCATCAAACAGCAGCGACCGCACCATATCACTCGAAAGCGGAACCACGTTGTGCCGCTTGAACCACGAACTCTTTCCCGATCCGGGCAGCCCAATCGCGAGCACGACAATTCCCTTGGGCGGTCGCGAGGGCGCGCTCGGCACAACGGCGGGAACCACCGGAGCCTGCGGAGCGGATGAGAGGGGTTGAGCTTCGGCTTCAGCGGCCTCAGCAGGTTCAGCCTCAGCCAGTTCGGGCTCTGCCGAGTCAGATTCCACGGCTGGCGCGCCAGGAATGCCCTTCGGAGTGAACGCGTCGGCGACGGCCTGCTCTCGTCCACGCCCTCCTCTTCCCCGGCCACCACGACGACGGCGACCGCGAGCGCGCTGCGCACCTCCTGCGGAGGATTTGGGTTTTGCCTGCTCACTCTCAACCGGCCCAGACTCGTCCGCGATCGGTGGCGCTTCGAATTCTTTCCCGGCGGCGCTTTCCACAGGTTCGGTGCGACTCTCCGGTTCAGTTCCCGACGGCTCTTCCGCGTCAAAATACGCAGGCTGCAGCGGCGGAGGCGCCGGCTGACTCACCTGCTCTTCGGATTTCTTCTTGCGGCGCTGTAAGCGCTCGCGCATCCATTTACGCATGTTCAGGCTTGTAACACAGATTACAGGATAAGAGCAATCCGCAGAGCCACTTGCGAACCAGCCACGCCAGCCGGAACGCCACCGCGATGACTGATTCCACGCACACATACTGGCCTCAGTCCCGCTACAATGTTCGTCATGGCTAGCCCAATCCCTTCCCCCATCGCAGGACAGAAGTATATTTCGCTGACCACGTTCCGCAAGACGGGTGCCGGTGTCGCCACGCCCGTATGGTTCGGAGAAGACGCCGACAAGCTTTACGTCATGACCCGCAGCGACATGGGAAAGACGAAGCGCATCCGCAACAATTCCCAGGTGAAAGTTGCACCCAGCACCATCCGAGGAAAGGTTACGGGAGCAGAGTTCGCAGCCACGGCCCGCATTCTGCCGCCCGCAGAACACCAGCACGCCCGCGCGACGATCAACCGAAAATATTGGATGGCAAGGATTCCCCTGATCTGGTCACGAACGGATACGTATTTCGAAATCAGCTTCAACTGAATCTCTTGTCATTCCGAGCGGCGAAGCCGTGAGGAATCTGCTCGCGCCTGCAGCACCCTACTGCCGGCAGACAGCAGATTCCTCCCTTCGGTCGGAACGACAAGAGTTGGGGGAATCACCACTCGCCAGTGGTCAGGTACTGATGAATCGAGTTCGCTGCGCGCCGTCCCGCGCCCATGGCCAGAATCACGGTCGCCGCGCCGGTCACGATGTCTCCACCGGCAAACACTCCTTTGCGCGTGGTGCGTTGCGTTTCTTCGGTGGCGTGAATGTATCCACGTTTGTTGGTGCCCAGCCCGGGCGTGGTGCTCTGCACTATCGGATTCGCAGTAGTACCGATCGCAATCACCGCCACAGATAGAGGCAGATCAAACTCTGATCCCTGCATCCGCACCGGACGCCTGCGGCCGGAAGCATCGGGTTCTCCCAGTTCCATGCGCACGCAGCGCGCCGCTGTGAGCCATCCCTTGCCGTCGGAAAGGAACTCGACGGGAGCGGTCAGCATTTGGAAATCGATTCCCTCCTGCCGCGCGTGATGCACTTCCTCCGCGCGCGCCGGCATCTCGGCGTCACTGCGGCGATAAATCACATATGCGTTGCGCGCCCCCAGACGCAATGCGGAGCGGATCGCGTCCAGCGCCGTATTGCCGCCGCCGATGACCGCCACGTCTTTGCCACGGAGATCGAGCATCGGCTCGTCATACACGGGGAATTTGTACGCCTTCATCAGGTTGATGCGAGTCAGAAATTCATTCGCCGAATAGACTCCGTTCAGATGCTCGCCGGGAATATTCATGAATTGCGGGAGTCCGGCCCCGGTGCCGATGTACACCGCGTCGCAACCTTCTTCTTCCAGCAGTTCGTCGATCGTCACCGTGCGGCCGACAACCACGTCGGTCTCGAACTCCACGCCCATCTGGCGCATGTATTCGATCTGTTCCCGCACGATCTGCTTAGGCAAACGGAACTCGGGAATGCCATAGACCAGCACTCCTCCGATCTCGTGCAGAGCCTCAAACACGCGCACGTTGTGTCCCTTCTGGATCAGATCTCCTGCCACGGTCAATCCAGATGGCCCGCTTCCGACGATGGCGACTTTCTTTCCAGTCGGCTCGGCGTTCGGAACGATGTGTGTCCCCATGCGCTGCTCGTAATCGGCGACAAAGCGTTCCAGATAGCCGATCCCCAGGGGCTTCACCTTCTTCGACAGCAGGCACTTTCCTTCGCACTGATCTTCCTGCGGGCACACGCGCCCGGTAATGGCGGGCAGCACGTTGGCTTCGCGGATCTTCGCCGCCGCGCCGAGGAAGTCACCAATGACAATTCGCTGCACGAACTCTTTCACATCAATGCCCACCGGACAATTGTCGGTGCACGTCGGCTTGGCGCATTCCAGGCAGCGCAAAGCTTCCTGCTGCGCCAGTTCCGGGCTGTATCCCAGATTCACTTCTTCGAAATTGTGAGCGCGTACTTCTGCGGGTTGCTCCGGCATGAGTTGTCGCGGAACTTGGATGCGTTCTTTGGGAGAGAGCGGATTCTTCGATTTGCTTGCCGTCGGGCTCATCGTTGCTCTCCTTGCTGCGCGCTGGACGTGGCCGCACAGACCTCGTCCTGTTCTGCTTCCGCTTTTTGCAAGCGCTTGAATTCCTCCATCGATTGCTGCTCGGCCGTGCGATACATGGTGTTGCGCTGCACCAGCACCTCGAAGTTCACCTTGTGCCCATCGAACTCGGGGCCGTCAACGCAGGCGAACTCGCTCTTGCCGTCGATCAGCACGCGGCATCCGCCGCACATGCCCGTTCCATCGATCATGATCGGATTCAGGCTGACGACCGTGTGGATATTCTCTTTGCGCGTCAACTCCGAGACCGCTTTCATCATGACAATCGGACCGACAGCCACGACCAGGTCGATCCGCGTCCCGTTGTCGATTAACTGGCGCAACTTATCGGTGACGAATCCCTTGTCGGCATAGCTACCGTCGTCAGTGGTGATCAGCAGCGCATCGCTGACCTCGCGCATTTCTTTTTCGAGGATCACAAGTTCCCTGTTGCGCGCACCAACGATCGAGATCACGCGGTTGCCCGCTCGCTTCAGCGCCAGCGCCGTAGGGTAGGCCATCGCCGTGCCTACGCCTCCACCAACCACGACGACCGTGCCGTAGTTGCGGATGTCCGAAGGCTTCCCAAGCGGCCCAACCACGTCGAGGATAGAATCGCCGGTCTCGAGCCTATTCAGCAGGTTGGTGGTTTTTCCGGCCGACTGCACCACGATGTTGATGGTGCCCTTGGCCGGATCAGAGTTCTCGATGGTGACCGGAATCCGCTCGCCCTCCTCGTAAATCCGCAGGATGACGAACTGCCCCGGCTGCTGCTTGCGCGCGATGCGGGGCGCTTCGATGACAAAGCGTTTAATCCCCGGCGCAAGAAATTGTGCATGGACGATTTTGAACACGCGCGCTCCGTAAGACGGATGAATGCCGACTCTAGGATTGTGTTCGGAATCACACTGGAGAGGCTGTGATTTGGGTCACAACTCGGTGTGTTCGCCAACCGGGCATAAACATCCAGTCCTGTCACTATCTATGTATATGACACTGTTGTATAATTGTGTCATTCTGAGGATTAGATGCCATGAATGAAGAAGCAAGACTGAAGGTTAACGAAAATGGCCGGGTAGTGATCCCGTCAGCGATTCGCAAAGCGCTTGGTATCGATGTAGGAGACGAGTTGATTGCCCGAGTGGAAGACGACGAATTGCGGATCACGACGGTGAAGCGGCAGATTGAACAAGCTCAACGACTAGTCCGCAAGTACGTGAAGCCTGGACGATCCTTGGTCGACGAGCTCATTGCCGAACGTCGACGTGAGGCTCGAAATGAATAGGGTCGTACTCGACGCCTCAGCCTTGATTGCTGTGCTCAACCAAGAAACTGGTTCGGACAAATTGGGACCTGAGGTCCTTGGTCGAGCCGTTGGTAGCACCGTCAATTTAGCCGAGGTGCAAGGAAAATTAGTGGACGGCGGACTACCGGCAGACAAGGCCTGGCTGGCCACGCTGCGGTCTGTGCGAGAAGCGGTTCCTTTTACGGCCGAGCATGCTCGGATGGCGGGGAGCCTGATTGCACAGACCCGCCCATTGGGCCTTTCGTTGGGCGATCGTGCCTGTCTGGCATTGGCACTGGAGTTAAATGCTCCTGTGTACACGGCGGATCGCTCGTGGAAGAACCTGAAGCTCGGAATTAAAATTCACGTTATCCGATGATTCCGAAGCCTTAGTTCCCTTCCGGCTTCAAAATCAATCCCTGACTGGTCCGGCTATTCATCACAACCCGCAGCGGCTGCGCGAATTGGAGATGCCGCACACATCCCTGCTCTTCGACCGCGGGCTGTTCGGCGAGCCATTGCCAGTCGAGTGATCCTTCTCCGGCATCGGGATTGACCGTGAAGTAGCCGACTTGAAAGGCCGTCAGGTTCTGGAAAAAGTGGCTGCCTTGCGATGGCGTCACGCGGAAGTCGCGGAAGCCAGCCTCGACAATCACGCGCGCACCGGAGATTTCGTCCCACTCGACCGGAATGCCAAGCCAGGGATCGTTCGAACCCCAGCGCCCCACACCGATCAACAGGTACGGACGATTCTCCGCGCTCAGAACGGCATTAAAGTGCGCCACGGCTTCTGCGACCTCGCGGCTGCGACTGCGCTCGAAGCGTTGCAAATCGACGACCACTACGTCGCGCAGATTCTCGATGCGCCCGTTGCCGAGAACCTTGGTGCTGCGGCAGATCAGTTCCGCCGGATCGACGTCTCCGATGGTCAGTTCCTGATGATCGCGCGAGAGCGTAAGCGGACGGATCTGCAGGAATCCGAACTCGGCGGGTTCTTCGCCGCGCGGCAGGCGCACGGCAAATTCAATTTCCACGGGATTCCCCAGCGCGTCTTCACCGGCGTGCACCAGCACTTCCAGAATGTTCGCCAGCGGGAAAAGTCCATGCTTGAGCATGGGGGCGAACGTCACCACGCGCGCCCCCGGACGGCTCAGGCCGTCGTACACCGCATTGTTATCGGCGGAGTAGGTGGAAGCGACCGCGTGCAGCGTGCCATCGGCTTCGGCCACATCGAGGCCGAAGCGCACTTCGCGCAAGTGGCCCGGGCCTCCGCCATGGGGAACACCGTCGAGTTCCAGCGCGCAGAATTCTGTTTGCGTGTTGGCCAGGATGTCTTCCACCGAAGAGAACTGCAGCAGGTTTCGCGGATAACGCGGGCAGAAGCTCATGCACTTCCCACCATCCACTACCGTGCGGCCCAATCCTAGAGCGACGGCAGCGATGCCGTCCGAAAAAGTCATCGGCTCGATGGGATAGAAATTGTGCGACCGCACCACGCCGGAGAAATCCGGGTAGAACCTCGGCCCATATTGTGTCCCCACCACCTGCTGAAGGATGACCGCCATCTTTTCTTCTTCGAGCCGGTAGGGCGTGGCCCGTACGTAGGCCTTCGCGTGCTGGCTGAAGGTCGACGCATAGACCAGTTTGATCGCCTCGCACAGTTCGTTGAATCGCGCCTCAACATCAGCCTGCTGATTCCCCAGCATGAAGGTCTCGTATACGCCGGTGAAGGGTTGGTACTGCGAATCTTCAAGCAGGCTCGACGAGCGCACCGCCAGCGGATAGCGAACTTCTGCGAGGAACGCACGCAGGTTCTCCTGCAGCGGCCCCGGCAGCGGCGAATCCAGAAAACGCTGTTGAATCTCGCCGTCATCATCGCAGTGCAGGGCAAAATCGGTGAGGTTATTCTCAGCAAGAAACTGATCGAACACATCGGTCGCGATCACGACTGCGGGAGGCACCGAAATCTTTACACCGGCAAAACGTTTCACAATGCGCCGCGTGCGCAGCAGATGACGCACAAACGCCAGGCCGCGGGCCTTGCCTCCCAACGAACCCGCTCCGATTCGCAGAAAGCTTGATTGCGCCGGCTTGTAGGTATCGGCCTTGAAATCTCCGATCAGGACTTCGTTCTGTTCGCGCCGGTAATCATTGATCGACTCGATCAGGTCGCGGCGCAGATGCTCGGGACCGTTAAAGTCCGAGACCTTGCGCGGACGCAGCTTCGCCGCGAGCGCGAATTCCGTGCGCGCCATCAGCCAGTGCGAGAAATGATTGCGCTGCGCGTGGTACATCAGGCTGTCGGCGGGAATCGTTTGCAGCTGTTCCTCGAGTTCGTTCAGGTCCGTAGCACGGCCTACTTCGTGCTGATCGGGCATGCGGAAAACGAAATCGCCGAATCCGAACGAGTCGGTCAGAATGCGCCGCAGGTCTTTTAAAAGAGTTGGCGAACGCTTGCGCAGGAAGGAGTAACCTTCCGCGTGCGCCCGGGGACGAAATTCGGTGCGGCTGGTCTGCAGCACCACAGGCACATCCGGGGTAAGGCTCTTCACCATGCGCGCGAGTTCAAATCCCGCTTCCGGGCTCAGCTTGCCTTCCCAGGGGAACTCCACATCGGACACGATGCCAAAGATGTAGTCGCGGTATTTCTGCACCAGTTCGGCGGCGTCCTCGAAATTCGAAGCCAGCAAAATCTTTGGCCGGGCCTGCATGCGCACCAACTTGTGCGCCACGTTAATGCCTTCCTGAATCACACGACGCGACTGCTTGATCAGCTCTGTATAGATCACGGGTAGAAATGACGAGTAGTAGCGGATGTTGTCTTCAACGACCAGCAGTACGGGCACGCCCATGGCGCGAGAATCGTGCAACACGTTGTACTTGTCTTCGACGTATTTCACGATCGCGATCAGGATGCGTGCCGTTCCCTGCCAAAGAAATACGCGGTCAATGTCGGTAACAGGATTCTGGGCGACAAACTTTTTGATCTCACGGTAGTCGTAGCCCAGCACGACGACGGGCACATCAAGTCCTGCACGCCGCACGGCGCGGGCGAGAGCAGCGGCGTTGGTGTCGCCCACCGTCAAATTCGTCACGATCAGATTGAATTGCGGATTGGCTTTGGCCAGATCGAGCGCCTCGGCGCAGCTGGAAACGTGTGTGATCCCGGGAATCTGCCGCAGGTTCAGCTCGAGCGATTCGTCGATCAGCAGTTCGTTGAGCCGCCCGTCTTCGCGCAGGATGAATGAATCATAAAGACTTGAGACCAGGAGAATGTTCTGCACCCGAAACGGCATGAGATTCTCGAAACCTTCGAAGCGCTCTTCGGCGTCGAGAATCGGTTCGGCAATATGGGGAAGAGACATGGAATTTAACGGACAATGATACTCGTGCCGATGCGGCCTTAGAATTGAATCTCGCGGAATGGAAGTTTGAGTCGGCCCTTCGCCTCGGCGTCGACTCGCTCGGTTAAGTGATTGATTCCCGGGTGTCCGTAAACGCGATCCGGCCGACGTCTAGAATGCCCATTGCCGAGGCGCTAATACCTCTCGCCGGACGATTCAGTCGGCTCCCGACCCAGACTGCGTCGGCGCAGAGCGACGCCGGAGCGACAGGTTAAGTCGATTTAAGTTCTATATCTAACCTACAGATAATACACGCTTTACTGGACTCTATTTGTACACCCTCCTCACCCCCTGAACCCTCCAGAATCCCGCCCGTTGCAAGGCCCTGTACCGGTATTGGTGCAGCTCGTTTCCAATCGAGGTCTTGACAATTGTCCCGCAAAAGATTTCTTAAAAAAAGCTTGCATGTTATATAGTGTTGTAGTTAACTATAACAGTGCTGCTGGCCACAGCACGATGAACTCAAGGTCGACCTCAAGTGCAAGTTAGAAGTTCTATGAGGAGAATGACTATGAAATCGCTTCGTGTTTTGCTACCGCTGGCGTTGTTGTCGCTTGCCACCGCGGCTTTCGCACAAGCACCATCTGACGCACAAAAGTCCTTTGACAGTTTGAAAACCCTTGGCGGCGAGTGGGAAGGCCGCGTGACGGTCAATCCGCCCATGCCCGGGATGACTGGGGACAGCGCCAACCTGCACGTTTCGATGCGTGTAACTTCCCGCGGGCATGCGATTGTGCATGAGTTGCAAGAGGCTGGAACCCCACTCGATTCCCAGAAGTACGATCACCCCGTCACGATGCTCTACCTGAATGGCGATCAACTGAATCTGGTTCACTATTGCGACGCCGGAAATCGTCCGCACATGGTGGCGAGGAAATCAGAAGACGGCAAAACCGTGGAATTTGATCTCGTCGACATATCAGGCGGCACCGAATACGGACATATGCACCACGGAGTGTTTACGCTGGTCGACGCGGATCATCACATCGAGGACTGGACCTACATGATGCCCGGGGACAAACCGGTGCATGCCCACTTCGAGCTGCACCGTGCGAAGTAAGTTGTTAAGACTCTGGAGTGCTTGGGACAAACCGGATGGACCGTGAGTGGAACGACAATCAGCCGATTTACCGCCAGCTTCGCGATCGCGTGGTCGCGATGATTCTCGACGGCGTGCTCAAAGAGGGTGATTCCCTGCCCTCGGTGCGTACCGTCGCAGCGGAATACAGGGTCAACCCGCTCACGGTCCTCAAGGGATATCAACAGCTCGTGGATGAAGGACTGGTCGAAACCAAACGGGGACGCGGCATGTTCATCAATGAGGGCGCACGCAACTTGCTGATGAAAGGCGAGCGCCAGAAGTTTCTCGCGGAAGAATGGCCCAGGATCCAGGAGACCATCCAGCGGCTTGGGCTGAACACGCAAGAGTTGCTGGATTCGAGCTCGAACGGCAAGCCTTCCCAGACTTCGTCGAAGGGTGAGCCGCCGAATTCCCGAGATGAGGAGGAGCGCTAAACCATGCCCTGTATCGAAGCACGCGGTCTGCGTAAGGCGTTCGGCACAACGGTCGCACTCGACGGCATCGATTTGCGCGTCGAAGAGGGACGCATCCTCGGGCTCATCGGCCCGAACGGAGCCGGCAAGACCACGGCCCTCAATGCGATCCTCGGCCTGATTCCCTATGACGGTCAGCTGCGGGTGCTGGGCCGCGATCCGTGGGTCGAGCGTGAACGGCTGATGTGCGATGTGTCGTTCATTGCCGATGTCGCAGTGCTGCCGCGATGGATCCGCGTGTGTGAAGCCATCGACTACGTCGCTGGAGTACATCCCCGCTTCGATCGAAGCAAGGCAGAAGGCTTCCTCACCAAAACTCCGATCAAGCGCTCCAGCAAGGTCCGCGAGTTGTCGAAGGGCATGGTGGCGCAACTGCATCTCGCGCTGGTCATGGCCATTGACGCGCGTTTGCTGGTCCTCGATGAGCCTACGCTCGGTCTCGACATCCTGTATCGCAAGCAGTTTTACGATTCCCTGCTGAATGATTACTACGACCGCACGCGCACCATC